>Ga0182011_10000534_pt1 | contig 33323 bp, 17 predicted proteins | sample 711E1DmetaG_FD_120481 | JGI IMG/M metagenome (GOLD analysis project Ga0182011, IMG submission 120481) | Permafrost microbial communities from Stordalen Mire, Sweden - 711E1D metaG | ecosystem: Environmental > Terrestrial > Soil > Wetlands > Permafrost | place: Sweden: Stordalen | collected...
AGATCTGGCTTATCCTGATTGTGTTGCAGTGTATGATATCGAACGCGGCAGCAGCAAAGCAACAAAAAAATTCCCATGGCAAACGGATACTTCCATTGGGAAAAAATCGTGGGGATATATTGACGGTGAAGAAAATAAGACTCCAAACGAATTAATTGATATGCTTATTGATATAGTAAGTAAAAATGGGAATATGTTGCTCAACATTGGCCCTAAATCCGATGGGACTATTACAAAGGAACAAACAGACATTTTACTCGCTATTGGAAAATGGCTCGATATTAACGGCGAAGGTATTTATAGTACGCGCCCATGGGAAGTTGCCGAGGAATGTCCGACGCATGCGTCAGAGGGTTCTTTTGCCGAGTCTAAGCCGATAACTTATACAGCGAAAGACATTCGCTTCACAGTAAAAGACGGTGCAGTATATGCTTTTCTTTTAGATATTCCTGTTGAGAATATTTCTATTATGGCACTTTCAAAAACGGCAAAGCATGGTTCGGTTGAACAGGTAGAATTACTTGGAAGCACTGAAACAATCAAATGGTCACAGAAGAAAAACGCATTGGAGATAGGATATTCAAAAAATTATCCTTCTTCAGATGCAGTTTGTTATCGTATCACTTTTAAGAAGTCGAGTGATTAAAATAGATTATTATGAGTACTTCTAGAAGAGATTTTATTAGGAAGATAGGAATATCTGGATTAGCCGCAATGAGTTTACCAAAAATTATTTCAGCAACGAATTCTAAGGAACGATCTCAAGATAGCGGTAAAAGTAAAGGTTTAACTTTTCTATTTCAGGGCGACTCGATTACTGATGGCAATCGTACTCGTGATAATGACTGGAATCATATCATGGGGCATGGATATGCCTATATTATTGCAAGTCGTCTTTGGTACGATTATCCGGATAAAGATTTAATGTTCTATAATAGAGGTATTAGTGGAAACAGGGTAAAAGATATAGACGCCCGTTGGCAACAAGATACTCTTGATCTCAAACCCGATGTCGTTAGCATTTTGATTGGTGTGAACGATGTATTGGCAATGATTAAAAATAACAATCCAGACTCTATTGAAAAGTTTGAGGAAACATATAAAAGAATATTAGACAAAACCAAAGATGCATTGCCGAATACACTGGTTGTTCTCTGCGAACCTTTTATATTGCCTTTAGGATGGGTGAACGAGAAAACAGAGATTTGGCAAACAGAAATTTTAAAAAGGCAAATCATTGTCCGAAAATTAGCAGAAACGTATCATACCGTTTTTGTTGAACTGCAAGAACCATTTAACAACGCCTGCCAAAAAGCGCCTGCCAATTATTGGATTTGGGATGGCGTGCATCCAATGCCTGCGGGTCATGAACTTATTGCACGCTTATGGATAAAGGAAGTCAGAAAAAAACTGACTTTCATAAAAGAATAAATTGATTATATATGGAAAAAATGAAATAGCTATCATGAATAAAACTTTCCTTCAATTTACTGTCATCTGGTTACTGCTTATTACAATTGTAAACGGACAAAATAAAACATTCATTATCAATCCCATAGTTGATGGATATTATGCTGATCCTACAATTGTCAAATATGAGGGTGTATTTTATATATATGCCACTATAGATCCCTGGGGTGGTGATGAACTTGCCGTGTTAGCTACAAAAGATTTTAGAACGTTTAAAAAGAAACATATTAATTGGCCAACAAAAAAAGCATGTACAAGTCCGACTTCATGGGAAACAATGGTTTGGGCTCCTTCCGTTGTAAAAGCAAAAAATAGTAGATTTTATATGTATGTCTCTGTGGGTAGCGAAGTATGGGTAGGTACAAGCGAACGCCCTTTAGGCCCATGGAAAAATGCAAAAACCGATGGTTCGCCATTGATTAGCAACAAGGCATTTCCAGGTTTTCACATGATTGATGCAGAGTGTTTTATTGACGAGGATGGGCAGGTTTACCTTTATTGGGGCTCTGGATTAAATTGGGTAAACGGAAAATGCTTTGTTGTCAAATTGAAAAATGATATGATCAGTTTTGACGGTGATCCGCAAGATATAACTCCTCCGAATTATTTTGAAGCACCGTTTATGTTGAAACGTAATGGTAATTATTATTTAATGTATTCGGAAGGGAAAGCTATTGACCCGACATATAAAATCAGGTATTCGATTTCTAAAAATCCTTTTGGTCCCTGGATTGAAGGCATAAACAGCCCCATTCTTTCTACTACTGCCGATAGTATCACATATGGCCCGGGCCACCATACCATATTTTCCGAGAATGGGCAGGATTATATCCTGTATCATCGTATTAAACCACAAAAGGAAAGTTATGTATTGCGTCAACTTTGTATAGATAGTTTGAATTATGATACGAAAGGAAACATAAAAATAATTAAACCAATGGGAGTGAGAAGTTTTAAGTAAATTCCAAGCCTCGATCAAAAGAATAACTTTTTAAATGAAATGACATTTAAAAATTCAATGATATTCTCGAGGAATTCATTTGGAATATCTAGCCGATGATTGTAAAATATTTAGAGATGAAAAATTGTCTGTTTAGCCGCATCCTCGCTGATTTCTATGCAATCAATTTCCTCCTTTACTTAAGAGCTGTTGTCTTAGAACCTGGAATTGGTTAAAATAATATTCCCTATTAATTCTTTCAGTGCTCAATGGGCCGGTGCGGATAATAGAGGGAAGTAATTTCTTCTTATGATCTGGATATTCACGCTTTAAAGATTAGTGTCATCAGGCAACTTTGATAGCATTTTAGAAATTTAAGTCTTCGCAAAACATTAGTTTAACCGGAATTTTTCACTTGACATTTGAAAGTAAGATTCATTATATTGAAACGGTTCAAATATAATTAAACCTCTTAAATACATTCAACTGAATGTCTCGCTTTGGGATGAAGTTATTATCCTCAAAGGTTCGTTGATTTTTAGTGCATATATTTTAAAAAGATATTTCTGCCTTTATTAAGATTTTTTTTCCTGCATAGGATGTGAAAATGTTGAATAAGAAATCAGAGAGTGAATTAGCAGAAAAGGAAGATTTGTTTGAGTATCAAAATTCAGATTTATCGGTCGAATGTCGTGTAGCCGATCTATTGAATCGGATGACACTCGAAGAAAAAGTAGCTCAGATGATTTGTATTTGGGGGCAGAAAAAAACTTTACTCTTCGATGAAGCGGGGAATTTAAATCTTGATAACTTAGAACGTCACTTCAAAAATGGAATTGGGCAGATTGCACGATTGAGTGATAGCGGGAAAGGATTCACTGCCTGCCAAATGGCGGAAGCCGCGAATAAGCTGCAAAAATATTTTTTTGAAGAAACCCGTCTCGGTATTCCAGTTATTTTTCATGAAGAATGTTTGCATGGCCTTGCTGCGAAAGAAGCCACCTGTTATCCTCAGCCAATCGGTTTAGCATCTACGTTTAATCCTGAACTTCTAGAAGAAATATTTACAGCAATTGCTGAGGACACTCGTTCTCGAGGAGCACACCAAGCTTTAGCACCCGTTGTCGATGTCGCTCGCGATCCTCGTTGGGGTAGAGTAGAAGAAACATTTGGTGAAGATCCATACCTTGTAGCTCAAATGGGTATCTCGGCTGTCAAAGGTTTTCAAGGTGATGGATTGTTCAAAAACAAGAAACGGGTTATTGCAACGCTGAAACATTTCGCTGCACATGGACAACCGGAGTCTGGTATCAATTGTGGCCCTGTCAATATCTCTGAACGTCTTTTGCGGGATACCTTCCTTTATACATTTAGAGAAGTGATTAAAAAAGCCAATGCAATAAGTGTGATGGCCTCATACAATGAGATTGATGGTGTTTCATCGCATGCGAATAAATGGCTCTTGAAAGATGTCCTGCGAGATGAATGGGGATTTAAAGGATATGTTGTTTCAGATTATTATGCGATTACGGAATTAAACTTTCGAGAAGAAGCAATAAGTCACGCGATGGCTAAGGACAAAACTGAAGCCGCCTTGCTTTCGGTAGAAGCGGGTGTTAACATCGAATTACCGGATCCCGATTGTTATCCCAATCTCATTCAGCTCGTTCAAAACGGGACGTTGTCCGAATCTGTTCTCGATGAATTAGTCGCTTCACTTCTAAAATACAAGTTCCAACTCGGCCTTTTCGAGGATCCTTATGTTGCACCGGAGTTGATTCATATTGAAACGAGGCTTGAAAAGGAAAGAGCGCTTACTTTGCGCGCTGCACATGAAACAATTACTCTATTGAAAAATGAAGGAAACACGTTACCGTTACAATTGAAAAATAATTGTACAATTGCAGTGATTGGGCCAAATGCGGATCGTAAATTATTAGGCGGGTACAGCGGTGAACCGAAGTACTATACTACTGTTCTGCAAGGCATAAAAGAAAAAGTTGGAAATGATGCTCACGTTATGTACAGCGAAGGCTGTAAAATTACTCTTGGCGGATCATGGAACGAAGATACAGTTACATTCCCAGATCCGGAAGAAGATCGAAAATCTATTGCCGTTGCCGTTGCCGTTGCTCAAAAGGCCGATACTGTCATTCTTGTTTTGGGCGGCAATGAGCAGACATCACGAGAAGCCTGGAATAAAACACATATGGGTGATCGCGCTAACCTGGATCTCATCGGTATGCAGAATGATTTGGTGAAAGCAATAGTAGAAACAGGAAAGCCGATCGTTGTGGTACTTTTTCATGGTAGGCCAAACTCTATTCCCTATCTTCAGAAACACATACCGGCAATTCTCGAATGCTGGTACCTTGGTCAGGAATCAGGTACCGCAGTCGCTGATGTTCTGTTCGGCGATTATAATCCGAGTGGAAAACTACCTATCACCATCCCGCGTTCTGCCGGTCATTTACCTTGCTATTACAATTATAAACCTTCAGCACGTCGTGGTTATTTAAACGATGATGTTTCTTCACTTTACCCATTTGGCTTTGGGATGAGTTACACGAGTTTTTCTTTCTGCAACCCAAGACTTGAAAAAACAAATATTCATACAAGTGAATCCATAAAGGTCTTTGTTGAGGTCAAAAATATTGGAAATCGTACCGGCGAAGAGGTTGTCCAAATGTACATTCGAGATTGTATAAGCTCAGTAACTCGGCCAATCAAAGAATTAAAAGGATTTAAGAAGGTTCGTTTGAAACCGGGTGAATCAAAAACGGTATCTCTTCCGATTTTACCGGAACATTTGGCTTTTACGAATATCAATATGGATTATCTTGTCGAACCCGGGGATTTTGAAATCATGATCGGGAATTCCTCATGCGATTCTGATTTACAGAAACTCATTTTGACTGTTCGGAAGTAAATTATTCTACAGAAAAAGAAAACTATGGCTGAAGAACACTTTCATCAAAAACTTTCTTTCGTCGAAAAAGCAGGATATAGCGCCGCTGATGCCGCAGCGAATTTCGTCTTTATGACGATGATTCTGTTCCAGACAAATTTCTACACGGATGTCTTTGGCATCACCGCAGGTGCAGCAGCAACTATATTGATGGTTGCCCGGTTATGGGATGCTTTCGCCGATCCGATTGTTGGTGTGCTCGCCGACCGAACGAACACTCGCTGGGGAAAATTTCGTCCATGGGTTCTCTTCACAGCACTGCCATGGTGTATCGTGATGGTGCTGGCATATACCACGCCAAAGGGCTGGGGCATGACTTCGATGATTGTGTATGCGGCAATCACCAATATTATGCTGATGAGCATCTATTCCATGAACAACATGCCTTACTCAGCACTGGGCGGCGTCATGACAGGCGATGTCAACGAACGTGCCAAGCTCAACTCTTTCCGATTCATTGCTGTGAATGCCGCACAATTTATTGTTGGCGGTTTTACTTTACCGCTGATTGCTAAATTCGCAGTCGGGCACGACAGGCAGTACGGCTGGCAAATGACCATGACTATTTGGGCTGTTGTGTGCTTCATCCTGTTTCTTATTACTTTTGCTACGACAAAAGAACGCATTAAACCCAAGCCCTCTCAAAAATCTTCACCAAAGGAAGATTTTATCAACCTGCTCAAGAACAATCCATGGAAAGTTATGTTTTTCATGACGCTGGTGCATTTTGCGATTCTTTCGTTTAGGGGCGCCGCGCTGTATAACTATTATCATCATTTTGCTGATAAAGCTGCGTTATATGATTGGGTACAAAGCTTAGGTTTGACTGCGCCTTCTCTTGTCCCCGGTGTCTCTGCACCTGGAGGCATTCTTGAATGGCTCGGTTACATTGTCCATGGAGGTAAAACAAATCTTGCAAGCTCGAATGTTGCCGATGTTGCCAACAGCATTATCAACATGATCGGAACCGGAGTCACTATTGTAGTCATCATTCTCTCGCCAGCACTTTCCCGGAGGTTTGGAAAAAAGGCAGTTGCGATTGGAGGTTTCGCTCTAGCGAGCATGGGGACGATGGCATTCTATCTGCTCAGTCCGACGAATATAACCGGTATGGTCGTTCTGACAATTCTCATTGCGATTGCGTACGCTCCAACTATTCCATTGATTTGGGCAATCTATGCAGATGTGGCAGATTACTCTGAATGGAAAACGGGACGCCGCTTCACAGGAATAGTTTTTGCAACAATTGGTTTTGCTTTGAAAGCTGGCTTAGCACTTGGTTCTTCTTCGTTCCTCTGGATTATGGCCGGCATTTTTACCTATAACACTCACATGCCTGATGCGGTTCAAGCGGTAGAAGGATTCCGGGCGTGCAGCAGTATTATTGTGGGAATTATGTTTGCGATCTGTACCATATTGTTAACGTTCTATCAGATCAATAAAAAGATGACAATTCAGATGGCTGATGAGTTAGCAGAACGGCGAAAAGCATTCGCATTGTGAACTCGAACATCTGAAGCTTGAAGAGAAAAAACATCTCTGTAAATAAAATGTTAGGACAGAAATTATGATTCAAATATGTAGACGGATTGTCGTTTCAACAATTGGCGTACTATTAGTATTGATCCATGTGCCTGCGGAAATATTTGCTGCAAGTGGAATAATAAAGGCGAAAGAAGTTCATCAAACAATGATTGGATTTGGCGCCTCTATTGCATGGGCCGATGATCAATTAACGACGCATCCCCAAAAAGGCGAAATCTATAACTACATATTTAATGACCTCGGTTTGGGTATTTTGAGGATTCGAAATATATACCGGAATAATCCAACGAACTTTGCGCCAACGTTTGTTAAAATTGTTGATACGATGTATGCGCTATCGCCTCAGAGGCCAAAAATTCTTCTTTCATCGTGGTCGCCACCTGCGAATATTAAAAGCAATAATGATGTTCAAAATGGCGGAACACTAGTCAAGCAAAATGGAAAATACGTTTATGGTGCATTTGCTCAATACTGGATCGATGCTATAAATGCTTATAGAGCAAGTGGCATGAATCCGGATTATATCTCAATTCAAAATGAACCGGATTTCTCAGCGACGTGGGAATCGTGTCTCTTTGATGCGAATGAATCATCAGGCAATGCAGGATATAATCATGCCCTGGATACAGTGTATACTGCGTTGCAAAAAATGCAATCACCACCTAAAATATTGGGTCCAGAGGTTTTAGGAATTGGTTATGGTGAATTCCAAAAATATATGCAATATTTTATTAATTACAATCATTTTGATGGCTATGCATATCATTTATATCACGGTGATGGCAGTGTAAGCGATAATCATAATCCGGATTTATTTATCTCCAATCTTTCAACGATTGCAAATACCTATCAAGGAAAACCAATATTTCAGACAGAATATGACCGCGGCGACTGGTTTAATACAGCATGGCTCATGCATAACTGTTTAACCTATGGAAATGTTTCGGCATATCTCTGGTGGGAATTAGTGTGGGGTTCGGGCGGCAAACCTCTGATAGAGATGCAATCAAACACATATACTGTGACCAAATACTACTGGGCATTCAGACAGTATTCAAAATTCATTTCCTCGGGCTGGAAAAGAATAACTGCAGATGTTGATACAAGTATTTTAAGGGTATCAGCTTTCACCAATCCTTCCGGTAATAAAATGACTATGGTAGTTCTGAATATGAAATCGCAGAGTCAATCGATGAGTTTTGATATACAAGACTTCAGTGTCGATAGTGGGATGGTTATTCGTACTTCCGAAACCGAATCGGGTGATACCATCCGTACTAATTATGATGGCAAATCAGCAATAGATTTTCCTGCGCGTTCGATAACCACGCTCTCATTTTCCGGAACATTGATTACCAGTGTCGACAGTAAATCGATAATGCCGGATGCTTATTCACTCTCACAAAATTATCCCAATCCTTTTAACCCCTCAACGGCTATAGATTATTCTCTTGCAAAGGTAAGTTTTATTCAATTGAGAATATTTGACGTCTTAGGCCGAGAAGTAAAAACAATTATTCACAAAAAAGAATCAGCTGGAAAGCATACCGTATATTTTGATGCATCGGATATGAATTCGGGAATCTATTTTTATCGAATTACAGCTGACGATTTTGTTGAATCGAAAAAAATGATTTTAATAAAATAATATTGAACGATATGATAAAAATATTCTTGCGTGCTCTTGAGTGGCGGTAACAGAGCGAGTGGCAATCATGAGGTGTTACAGCTCTTCGAGAATAAATAGTAAGTGGTATATCAGATGCTGACAGAACGACAGCGTTTACATACGAAACAGATAGTTCATTCTGCAATAACCCATCCGTGGAAATCGAAATGGGTGGGTGGACTTTCAGCAATGCGGCACAAGGAAAAAACTCTTGCCTTGAAACAAAAAGCATTGCATGCAAATAATGCACTGGATTCTAAAAATAAATAAGAATACCAAGAAATAAATTCCATTTGTTGTGCTAAGTCCTTCTTTCCATTATAGGATTCTTCACCCTGACAGTTCTGCTGGCACATTGTATCTGACATTTTTACTGTTTTGCAGTACTATGTAAACTGTTATTCCTTTTTCAGGAGAGTTTTTGTCAATAGATGCAAAAAAATATGTTAAGCAACGCGCTATTCCATAGACGATGATTTTTATTTCAATTATTCAATAGATTTTGCAGCACGTATGTGAGCATTGTTCCAGAATTGTTGCTGCTGTCAGCGATATGAAAATGAGATATAGAACAAACTCCCTTGAGGGAATTCGCCAGGCGACAATGGTTCTTAACTTAATTCTGGCAATGATCTATCCAATGACATTGATTGATTTGATGCTTGGTTCATGTTGTTTTGGAAGTGTCATGCGGTTCATGCACGATTAAAAAACTTTTTTCACTTGCTTTTAAAAATCTAACTTAGTAGTATTGAACAGGTTCAACAAGGTTCAACAATCTTAAAACCCAATTATTTTATTTAAAATCGGTCACTAAATTATTCTGGAGAATTTTCATGGATAAAAGTACAATTTTAATAACAAGAATAGCCGCCTCCGCTATTTTTTTATTTCTGTTGATACCTTCTTTATTAAACGCACAGACGGGTTCATTAAAAGGGCATGTATTTGATAAATATACTAATGAACCCCTAATCGGTGCAAGTGTGATTCTTGAAAAGACAAGCTTGGGATCTGCTGTGGATCGTGATGGAAACTATTTAATCCATAGTATTCCATCTGGCAGGTACTCTGTTAAAGTGTCCTACATAGGATATATCTCGGCGAGTAAAGAGATCAATATAGTTCGAGATGGGGCTTCAGAAGAAAGTTTTTTATTGGAACCTCAAGCACTGACAGGAGAAACAGTAACAGTACTTGCGCAAGCTCGAGGACAGCATGAAGCAATTAACCAGCAACTCTCATCCTCTACAATCACCAATATTGTTTCTTCTGAGAAAATCAGAGAGTTACCAGATCAAAGTGCTGCCGCAGCAATAAGTCGGTTGCCTGGTATTTCTCTTATGAACGGAGACCAAGTTGTAATTCGCGGTATTCAAGCCAAACTGAATACGGTTCTTATAAATGGTATTCAACTACCTTCCACGGATATGAATGACCGCTCGACAAATCTTGGTTTTATATCATCGAATATGCTTTCCGGCATAGAAGTTATTAAAGCACTGACACCTGATTTAGATGCTAATGCAATTGGCGGTGTTGTTAATTTAAAATTAAAAGAAGCACCCAACGATTTGCATTTTGATGTGCTTACGCAAGGCAATTATAATTCTCAGAACCATACGGCCGATAATTATAAATTCTGGGCAAGCATCAGTGATAGATTCTTTGATAATAAGTTTGGCGTTTTTATTCAAGGAAATGCAGACCGCTCTGATGTAGGAGATGACAATGCTGCTGCTTCTTATGGACTTTTCCAGGACGAAAAGTATGGCGAGGCACCTTACCAGATGAATAGTTTTACATTCACACAACAGCAAAATATAATTACGAACACCGGCGGCAGTATTATTCTGGATTATATCCTTCCTCATGGGAAGATTATCTTACAAAATACGTATGCTCATAATATTAGTGATGATGCAAGTTTCATTGATCAACTGCACTTTGATGCAACTGACCTGACGTATTCGTTATTCCGTAACAAATTTAACAAGGATTTAATGATTAACGCTTTACAAACAGAATATAACTTCGGCGATATCAAAGCCGAATTGAATTTATCTCATTCCTTTAGTAATAAAAATACCGATATCCGATATGGAGATCCGGGTAATTTTTTTGGTTTTCACAATACAGACCAAAACCATCCATATGGTGTAGACGCTAATGGTAAAACTATTACATATAACAGCCAAAGACAAACTTTAACACCTGAAGATGTATATAATATACCAATAGATCCTACTGACCCCCTTGATGCTCGAGTAGCGGGCTGGGTTGTTACCCGTGCAGAAACGTTTAAGCAGCACTTATATAATTCATCTCTTGATTTTACCGTACCCGTATCATTTTCCGAAGATTTTTCATCAAAATTTAAAATTGGAGGCAAGTTTACCCGGTCAACACGTTCGAACGATGTTGAAGCGTCCTTTGAGGGAGCGGGAGCTGATGATTATTATGCTAATGTCCGAACTTTTTTCCCCGGTGATACGCTTGGAGTGAACAATCCTGTTCTCTTCTCTAATCTCCAGAATTATAATTATACACAGGGCCAATACTTTCTTGAAAGCAAGTATCGTTTCAAATATGCAATTGATAAAGATAGAATGGATGCATTCATGATTCAGGGAAAGACCGGCTGGCTCAATGCCAGGAATTTTCCGGCTTCGGTAAGAGATGATTTTGATGGCGTTGAAATGTTTTCCGCAGGTTATATCATGGGTACTTTTAATATCGGCACTCAATTATCATTAATTGCAGGTGGGCGGTTCGAACACTATAACATGGATTATCATGCAGTATTTGTGTACGTAACACACGTCGTCTATGGGTATGGAAAGGAATATGATACTTTGAATACAGTTAATCGTAATGATGATCAATTCTTTCCTAGTGCTCAACTTCGTTATAAATTTACAGATTGGCTTGACCTCAGATTAGCTTATACGACAGCAATATCACGCCCTGATTTTCATGCTATTTTGCCAAATACGTATTATGAAGAAGGCAATGGAGGAGAAGCCGGAAATACAAAGTTAAAACCTGCATCTTCAACCAACTATGACGCATACTTATCCTTTTATAATAATGACATAGGTTTATTTACCGTGGGCGGTTTTTATAAAAAAATGGAAAATGTATTCTATCAAGCAGATCTCTACTATCAAAACTTAAAATATTTTAATTTGTCATTCCCGGATTCCTCTGTTTTTAAAGCATTAGGAGCACCTGCGCCAGGCCCATCGGAGAAAATAACCACTTTTCTTAACAATCCTCACCCTGCGTATATACGAGGTATTGAAATCGAATGGCAAACAAATTTTTGGTACTTACCCCAACCGTTAAATGCTTTGGTATTGAATATTAATTATACAAGAGTTTGGTCCGATATGGATTACCAACAAATCATTAACCAATCGGTACCTTATCAAGATGGTAGGTTTACAAGGTACCATTATATCACAACAGATACAATACGCAATGCCAGGCTCATTTACCAGGGTGATAATGTTCTCAATATTGCTCTTGGAGTTGATTACAAAGGCTTTTCAGGACGTATTTCATTTAACTTACAGGGGAATGTCATTACAAGCGTTGGGTCAAGGCCCGAAGAGGATCAATTCACAGGAAACATCTATAAATGGGACTTTACTCTTCAACAGAAATTGCCGGTTGAAGGGTTAAGTATAGCCCTTAACGGGATAAATATTTTTCATAATCCCATTTATACCTATCAGAAATTCCGCAGAGCTGTTGGCGGGCCAATTCTTGACAACCTGGAATCAACTGATTATTCACCAAGTATATATGAATTAAATTTGAGATATAGTTTCTAAAAGAGAACCAGAATTTCCTTGATAATACTTATGTAATGAGTAAGCTGACATAACTAATCCACTAAAAAATAATTTAACGAGGTGATTATGAGAAAAATAGTATAGCTGCAAATAAACAACGTTATAAAACAAAAGTGGAGGACAACATTTTTAAAAGTAGTTTATTGAGTGCGTGAGTTTAATTAATTTGTTATTAAATAATTTAATGAGGCAGAATATGAAAAAGATACTAATACCTTTTTTGTTGTTGGTTCTATTTTCAACATCAACAATGTATGCCCAAACTTTGATGGATTATGTCCTTCAGGTAAAAGGAGATACTCTGGTTATAAAAGATTATGTAGATATGAGTTCCAAATCAAACTCTTTAACAAATGCTCTCAATTCGGATACAATCAATGTTCCGGCAGGACGCGTTTATGAGTTAAGGGCAAACGGATATTACCCTCTTGCTGTTGACATTACCACATCTACAAAAAGGCCTACTGTAATTATAGGAGAGGACGCAACACGTTTGGTAAGTAATAAAAATGCTTCATCAGCACCCCCGGTAATATGCGGTTCTACAATTTCAGGGGGTGGTTCAAACCCCGGTAAAATATTTTTTTCAAATGATTTAACAATAAAAAATTGCGGCATTATTCCTGCTGCATCCGACGGCTCTACGGGATGGCAGTTCTTCGGTTGTTCTGCTCCAAATTGTACAGTGTTACTTGAGAATGATTTATTTGAGCATACATTATGGATCTTTATGACTGCCGATAAGCCGGGAACGAAGCTATTCTGGAAGGATTGTTATTTTGTCAATATGAGCGGGCAAGCTTGCAGGCGTAACGGCGGTGTGTTTGATGGTTTTAGTAATATGGACACAGTACTCGTTGAAAATTGTACGCACATTATGGCTCAGGGTTCTATGTATAAATTCAGAAACTATGTTTATAATAGAATTATCTTCAATCATAATACATTTATTAACTGCGGCGGAACTATATTTGAAAATATTGGATACGAGAGCAATATGAGCATTACAAATAATATATTTGTAAACAGTAATCTTCAACCTTTTCAGAAGTATGTAGCAGGAGATTGGGGTGAAGTAGATGCAGACACGTTAGTAACGGGTCTTGTGAATGTTCGCGATTTTCCTGACAATACTTACACGGTAGTGCCCAGAAAAATACTCGTTGAAGGAAACGTTATTTATTGGGATAGCAGATTCAACGATATGAATACTACTTTAAATACAAATAAAGTGAATGGTTATACTGCATGGCAATCGCAAATGGTTACAATGAATACCAGATCTCAAGCGATGTTCGATAATAATACAAAATATCCGTATTTAACTGAAGGTGTATGGTACAGGACACTTCCTAGTTTTACTAACTCAAGGGATCTTTTAACCACTCAGGTTGATAATCTAAAAACATTCAGTGTCGGAACTGTTGATCTCTCGAGCACTAACGTTTTGCCTAATTGGCGTTTGGTAAATATTGGAGCTGATTATTTTGTTTATTCTGACTGGCCAATTCCGGTTGATCTTTCATATAGTAATGCTGATTTATTAATAGGTGCGACAGGCGGTTTCCCGGTTGGCGACTTAAACTGGTTCCCGGCTAAAAAAGCATTGTGGACAGCTCAACGAGATGCTGAAAACACTGCAATAACAAATGCATTGAACGCTGGAACTAAAACTATCGCTACAGGTGTAGATAAAGTTGAAAATCTTCCTATTACATTCCAGCTTCAACAAAATTATCCGAATCCGTTCAACCCGAGCACAAAGATCACTTTCTCATTGGCGCATTCAGCCAATACAAGTTTGAAAGTTTTTGATATGCTTGGCCGTGAAGTAGCAACCCTCGTGAATGGATATACGGTATCAGGCACTCACGACGTTCAATTCAATGCAGTGAATCTTGCTTCAGGAATTTTTTATTATAAATTAACAAGCGGCAACTTCACGGAAGTGAAAAAGATGGTGCTTTTGAAATAATAATGCATCTGTAATATGTTAAATTTACATAAAACCCTGATACTCGTTATCAGGGTTTTATGTTTTGTTGTAAATATTTATTACTATTCTGCGACGAAAATAATAAGGTTCTTTTTTCTCATTAAAACCATTCTTGAAGAATTTATCATATGCCACAAGGACTATATCACTTGCCGAAATTATTTGCTCTGTTTTTCTTACCCCTGATTGCCTTTAATAATTGCAATGCACAGGATTCTACTCAACAGAATATCATCGTCACAATCGCAGGTGACTATTCAATGAGTTTTGCTGAATTACAAAAATTTGTTTTGGATTATAATTATAATCTCATGTTTAGGAATAATAAGGCAGAGGCTTACAAAAAAGGGTTAGATGATATGATTGTTCGCAAATTGAAAATAATTGATTTTTTTAACCTGGGATTAAATAAAAACACAGAATTGCTTCAGAGCATCAGACGGACGATCAACGAAGAATTAGTGATTCAATTTTTTAAAACCCAATTTTATGGGAAATATGTAAACGATAAATCCATGCAAGAAGCATATAAGCAAATGGGAAAGGAAGTTATTTATCGACAAGTCGTTTTGATAAAACCAAAAAATACTTCAAAAAAATTTATAGACTCTTTAAAAACCGCGGCGAAAGATATAAAAACAAAGATAAATGGAGGCGAAGATTTCACTGAATTGGTAAGACAATATTCGCAGGATGCTGTATCAGCCCGTTTGGATGGTTTGATGCCTCCAATAAACTGGAAAACAAGCATCTTAAATTTCTACGATCATAATATTTTTGATCTTGATGTTGGTAAAGTGCGTATTTTGGAAAAAAGTCAATCCATCCATATTGTGAAAGTAATCAATATTAAAAAACTCGATGTACTGCCGTTTGAGAAGGCAAAAGATGACATAATAAAAACTCTTGATGAAAGATATATGGATTTTAGTCTTCAAAAGTTTGATAGTACAAAGAATAAATTTATTGACGAAAAAACGCTGAAATGGGACAAACGAGCATTAGAACAACTTGTAACATGGTCCAATATTCCCAATTTTTATCAAAGAGGCTATAGAGATACCTTACAACATGCAATATCACAAGGAAGAAATATTGTCATTCTAAAACATTCCAAAGGAAAGGTTGATCTTAAAGAGTATCTGCGCTTACTAGAAGAGGTTTTAATAATGGGAAAGTCTTCTTCATTAAAAGAAGGTGATATAAAAAGGTTTATACTAGAAGCTGTACGGACAAATATCATTGTCAATAAAGCGAACGGACTAAATCTTGAGAAAGATATATTGAATCCCGGCACTACGAATCCTGTTATGAAAAACGAGATTGTCAGGATGTACAACCGGCAAATCATTGAAGCACAAATTCCTCAAGCAACCGGAGAAGCGCTCAGGCAGTTTTATCAGGCAAATAAAGATTCACTGTTTTATCAATTGGCAAAAGTGAATATTTATACCGTCATTGCTCCGGATGAGAAAACTATCAATGAACTGAAGCGCAAACTCGATCAGAATGTCCCTTTTGAAAAATTAACAGGTGAAGTATTTGTAAAAACTTTTATACGGGATCGAGATAGTGTCATCAAATCATATTTAAGTGTAGAAAAGCCATTCCTTGGCAAAGCTGCTTTTCAATTAAAGTTATCTGAAACCGCAGGACCGATTGAATACAACGACCCAGAACACGGGAAACAGTATGCACTCATTAAATGCATAGCGAAAAGAGAAGAGAAACAGCTGCTGTATCAGGATGTAGAAAAAACTATGGCCGATGAATTTATAAAATATCATAGAGAAAAGATATCGTATTCTGTGCAAGAGCAGCTGAAGGCAAAATATCCTGTTAAAATCTATGAGGATAATTTCAAGAAAAATCTATCTGTCATTGGAATTCCCGCACAAGAGTAACCTACCTGCTTCGGAAATGAAAAACACTAATTTAATCTACTTGAATATAGTTCTTGTTTCTGCTTCAGTAGTGTGCTTTGAAATTATCTCTACGCGAATTTCATCCGTAATATTTGTCAACGATTATGCTTTTTTTATATTGTCTCTTGCCGTACTCGGGTTAGGATGCGGCGGCATCTTTTGTTATTACAAAATAAAAGAGCATGCAGTTGCCGCCTCGCTGAAGATTGTTTCCAGATCCCTGTTATTTTTCGGCGCTTCCTTATGTCTCTTTATCGTTTCGGTGATAAGGCTAGCCATTACTAATCCGTTTATCTATTTCTTTCTTCTTTTCCTTCCTTTTTTCTTTGCGGGCATAGTATACGCCCATGTATTCAAAATCTATGCAGAACATAGTTTTAAATTATACGCTGCTGATTTATCTGGGGCAGCACTGGGTGCTATCGCATCTCTTGGTTTATTCAGCTTCTACGGAGCGCCTAATAGTATCCTGTTATTGGCTTTCATTGTTTTCGCTTCGGCATTAAGTTTTATATTTGACCGTATGAACAAGAAAAAAATAATTGGCGTTTATTCGGTTCTATTTTTATTCCTGAGCATACTGATCTATAACGGTAAAAACGATTTTTTAGGGATGGTGCCGATCGGTAATTTCCTTGAAAAAGATTTTTTTCATGTATATCCCAATATAGATACACGATGCCAAATTATCGACAGCCGCTGGAGTGTTTACGGCCGATCTGATCTGGTAGAATACAGCCATCAGGATGTAGTAAAACAGCTTTTTATAGATGGCGCTGCCGGTAGTCCAGTATACCGCTTTAATGGAAACGTAAATAAACCCAACCGTATTCTATTAGATCTGTTAATCAGGCAGCCGAATTCAATTCCATTTCTATTTTTAAAAAAGAACGAAAAAAACAACATGCTTGTCATCGGTCCCGGTGGAGGTAAGGAAGTACTCATGGGTCTGTTCAGCGGTGTGGAAAAGATTACAGGTGTGGAAATAAATCCGGATTTTGTGGATATCGTCAAAGAACATAAAGATTTTGATGGAGGCATCTATACTGACTTTCCAAACGTTGAAGTGTTAGTAAAAGAGGGAAGACATTATATTAAACAGGTAAATCAAAAATATGATATCATTGCTATGGCCTTCCCTTCTACCGAACAAGTGCAGAGTATTGAAGCTTTTGCAATGAGTGAGAATTATCTTGTTACAAGCGAGGCAATCCATGATTATCTGAATATATTGACCCCCGAAGGCTGTTTAATTTTCACTGTGCATAATACATGGGAATTAAAACGGCTTCTTACAACTGCCATTTTCACGTTTCAAGAGATTGGAGTTAACAGCAAAGATGCGATAAATCATTTCGCAATATTGGAATCAGATTATGCTCCAACATTGATTATCAAAAACACTTCTTTTACTGCAGACGATATTTCGTATTGGCAAAGTATCATGAAGAAAATTCCTCAAGAGTTACCCGCCGTTACATTTCTTCCTTATCATTGGAACGAACTCGAACGGACTGATATTAACCGGTTTTTATTGTCGATTAACCAAGACGACGAATATCTAAATAAATACATTGAACACTATGAATACGATATTTCTCCATGCAGAGATGACAGCCCATATTTTTATAAAATAAAAAAAGGCGTGCCTGGCGATTATCTATGGCTTTTATTGGGGATCGTTGTCTTTAATTTCTTTATTGTTGGACTCCCCTTAAAACTCATTGAAAAAAAAGTGAAGAAAAATAATGTGTCGGCTATCAGAATCCCTTTGACTATTTTTATCTGTATCGGGTTAGGTTTTATGATACTGGAAGTTTCACTTTTTCAAAAACTTGTGCTTTACCTTGGCTCCCCAGCTGTTTCCTTATCGATTCTTCTAAGTTCATTGTTAACCGGGATGGGAACAGGTAGTTTTTGGGGTAAAAAAATATATGAAACGAATATTGCAAAGCGGCTTTATATAATTAGTCTTTTGATTGTGATAAGCGGGATTCTACTTTTTACGCTCTATCCTTTTATACTTACAAAGTGCTTGATATATAGTTTGCTGGTTCGTTGTACTGTATGTTTCTTTATGATTCTTCCATTCGGTTTTTTATTAGGGATACCCTTTCCTTCATGTATTCAATTATTAAAGCAGGAAAATATGGAAAGATATATACCCTGGATGTACGGCGTTAATGGGGCTATGACCGTGTTAGGTTCTGTTCTCGCCGTTATTCTATCGATGCTTTTTGGTTTTACACCTACCTTTTATTTCGGTTTGAGTTTCTATCTCATTGTCCCTATAGTCTTGCGTTATACAAAAAGCCGCATGAAAACTCCCAACCCTGTCATATAATTCACATGACGATTATCAACAATTATTTCTGATAAATCATTTTCTTTGTACCTGCATATGTGCCAGCCCGCATCCTGGGTGCACTCATTCTCCTATGAACAGTGGTTGGATTTTCTATGGTGGTGAGTTGTTTCGAATATTTCATGCATCATTTTCTGTGATTCATCGGAGAGTCATAGTATCTCCAAGAAACTCCAAATGATTATTCAAGGGAAAATTATCCATGGAAACTGTTAACGGAGATTATTCTATCCGAGAATGATACTCGATAAATATGCTGGTAAACTTTTTGATGTTGCTATTTTAATATTCGATTTCTTCAAGATTCAATGTGCCATTCGCAATTTATCCATAATGAAATTGCATTTGGAGATCAGAATTGATAAAACTTGATATATGAGGTCAAAAGTGTATTTTAAGTATTTTGTCTCATCAATATAGGCAAAGAGGACTTGCGCAATAGATCTTTTATATATGATAATAATCCAGTTGGCATAAATGGATTATTGAGTATACTTCTCAATATATTTTGTAGGATTCATCCCAAAATATTCGGTAAAGGACAAGGTAAAATATGAGAGAGAATTAAATCCAACAATATATGCTATCTCGGTTATATTCTTTTCTTTTGTAAGCAATAATTCGGCTGCTTTTTTTAGGCGTATAATTCGAATGAATTCTTTTACTGATTGGCCCGCGATAGCTTGTATTTTGCGATAGAGCTGTGTGCGACTCATGCCAATTTCGTGCGCAAAATCATTTACATCAAAATTTGGATTATCCAGATTCTTCTCTACTATTGCATAAGCTTTCTTAAATAAATTATCATCAGTTTTTGATGGAGAAATATCTTTTATAGGGGCAAAAGGCTCTTTTAAAAATTTCCTTCTCAATAATATTCGGGATTCAATGAGGTTTTTAATCCTCACTCGAAGGATAGCTGAACTAAATGGTTTTGTTACGTAATCATCAGCGCCGCTTTCCAATCCTTCAATGGTGTGTTGTTCGGAACTTCTACCGGTAAGTAAAACAATTGGAATATGACTCGTTCTTTCGTCATGTTTAAGCGTTCTGCAGACTTCATAACCATCCATCCCCGACATCATGACATCACAAATAATTGCATCGGGCATTTTTTCGTAAGCTTTATCAAGGCCGAGAGTACCGTTATGAGCTTCGATAACATTATAGCCGTCCTTTAGTTCACTCTTAATGAACAACCGCATGTCGGTATTATCTTCAATAATTAAGATATGAGGTAATTTCGTAGAGTCCTTTATCCGGTTTTTTGAAATATCTGTTGATCCAGCATTTTCTTCTATGGAAATTTCTTTTTCATTTCCATAATTATGAACTCCAATATTTTTCTGGATGAATGATAAATGCGAAAGTTCGTTTTCTTCTTTCCAAAGTGGCAGAATAACTGAAAATTCTGAACCATGATTTTCTGAACTTTCAACAGAGATAGTGCCTTTATGAAGGGTTACCAATTCAAGCGTTAATGATAGACCAATTCCGGTGCCTTGTGTTGTTAATCTGTTTTTAACCTGGTAAAATCTATCGAATATCCTAGGCTGGGCATCTTTTGGAATTCCAATTCCGGAATCCTTTATTGTGATTATGAATGTTTTTCCGGAGTGATGCTTTTCTGTATTTTGTTTAGAGCCTATGCTACGCTCCTCATGAAAATCGAGTATTACCGCGATGCGGCCATGATCGGGAGTGTATTTAAAGGCATTGGAAAGTAAATTGTAAACTATCTTATCGAGTTTATCGGCATCAAACCAAATATCAGATGATGTATGAGAACATGTAAAAGTAAAATCAATGTTGCGTTGTTTTGCTTCTTGGTCAAAAGCGTCAACGATTTCTTTAATAAAATGAACGACATCGTTTTTAGTAAGATTCAATTCCAGTTTATCTTCTTCTATTTTTCTGAAATCCATCAATTGGTTGATCAATCTCAACAATCGATTGGTATTTCTATAAACCAGGTTGAGCTGCATTTTTACCATTTCATCGTTCGTAGTGCGTAGTAAATATTCGATAGGTCCTACAATAAGAGTTAAAGGCGATCGGAATTCGTGAGACACATTTGAAAAGAACTGCATTTTTAGTGCATCCATTTCCTGCAATTTATGTATCTCATGTTGTTCAAACTCTACTGTCCGTTGAATTTCAGCTTCGTGTAATATAAGTTTCCTAAAGAGATAAAGAAGAAATAGTGCAAAGAAAAAGTAAAAAGCATATGCCCAGTAAGTTCGCCAGAATGGAGGGCGAACAATGATTTTTAGAGAGGCACCTTCCGTATTCCAGATTCCATCATTATTTGAAGCTCTCACTTTGAAAGTATACTCTCCTTGCTGAAGATTTGTATATGTTACATCCCGCTTGTGTCCTGGTAATGTCCAATTCTTCTCAAAACCTTCCAGCATATATTTGTATTGATTATTTTCAAGATTAAGATAGTTAAGAGCAACAAACTCCACATTAATGACATTTTGATTATACGCTAACGTAATTTCCTTGCAAAAAATTATTTGCTGCGGCAAAGAAAATTCTTTAACGTTGTTATCATTGAACACAGGAACAGATTGGTTAAATAATTTAAAATCTGTCAAGTAAACAGGAGGTATGAACTTATTAATCTTAATGCTATCCGGATGAAAACGATTTAACCCATCGCGTCCGCCAAAATACATTTCTCCGGTCGGAATTTTAAATGATGCAAATGTATTGAAATCATCTGTTACTAATCCATCGTGTATAGAATAGTTTTTAAAGGTTTCTTTTTCAGGGGAGAACTTTGATAATCCTCTGGTGGTACTGATCCATAGGTTATAATGGTTGTCTTCTAAAATGTCACTAATCACATTACTAGGTAAGCCGTCTTTGGTGAAATATTTTTTGATAGTATTGTTTTGTGGATCAAGTTTGTTTAAACCATCTATTGTTCCGAACCATACAAACCCTTTTGAATCAAAAAAAATAGTCTTTACCATGTTATTGCTAAGATTGTATCCTTCTTTTGATAAAGATTGGTAATGTTTTACAAGCATGCTCTTTTCTGAGAGTACTGAAACTCCAGCGATCGTGCCTACCCAAATATTGTCCTCTTTATCGCACTTGGCAATAAATGTCCAGTCTTTACTGATAGTTGTTGATGGATTGTTCGGATCACTCTTATGGTGAACGAATACCTTGGTAGCAGGATTAAATGTATCGACTCCTCCGCCATGGATTGCAATCCATAAATTCCCATGGCTATCTTCCGAGATGTACCTTACATCGTTACCGGCGATAGAATTGTCATTGTCTTCATCGTGTTGAAAGGACGAGAATGATTTTGTTGTTTCATTATATTTCTTTAATCCATCCAGATATTTACCTATCCATATTGTTCCATGGTTACTCTCGAAGATATTCATTACGGCCCCTGGGCCAAGTTGGGTTGACTGATCACCATTGATATGGATTCTTGGTTTTACATTTTTTGAATCGAGAATATCTATTCCGCCATCCTGGTATCCCACCCATATTCTTCTTTTGGAATCTTCCATGACTGTCGTAATTAAATTATTGGTTAATCCCTGAATAGAATTTGGGTTTTTATACCAGCTGTAAAAAGGATTATCAAGGATAAAATAATTCAAATCTCCCTGTTTACTCGCAAGCCAGATATTACCCTGTATGTCCTGAAAGATGTTGGCTAAGGAATTTGACGATAAGCTATAGCGGTCGAAATCATCAAACTGATAATGAACTTCTTTTTTACCATCGATCAGTATTAATCCTTTCGATTCAGGACTGTACCATAGCCTGTCTTTATTATCCTTAAAAACAAAATTAATATACTTCCTTTGCTCCTTTGTATAGGGACTACACGTACCGGTGGTTTTATTAAAAATCCAGATTCCTTTGCTCCATGTGCTTATCCAGATTAAATTATTATCCACTACTAATGAATTAACAGAAAAATCAGCGGTTTGATGACTTGAAACATTAAAAAGTCTATAATGTTTGAATGTCATATTGGATGAATTGAGAGCAGTTAATATACCGGCAGTATATGTTATCCATACAATATCATTATCGGCAGCGATTTTACATAGATGATCATACTGAATTGTATTTGAGACAGGCTGATTTCCCTTAAAAGATGTAAAATGTGTAAATCCATTTATTTGAGGATTAAACAAGTGAAGTCCAAAAGATGTGCCTACCCATAAGCGGTGAAGTTTATCTTCGGCAATTGCATTAATGTCGTTATTGAAGAGCGCAGTAGTGTCATTAATATTTGCAGTATAGGTGCAAAAATTATCTTTCTCTTTATTATAACGGCTTAAACCGCCTTGATATGTTCCAACCCAAAGGATGCCTTTGCTGTCTGTGAAAAGACAGTTAATAACATTGCTTCTTAAACTTGATGTATCATCCTGAATCTTTCTGTAAACCTTAAACGTACGGCCATCAAAACGATTCAATCCATCACCAGTACCAATCCAAATAAATCCTTCTTTATCCTGGATAATGCAACGTTGATTATTTGAGGATAGTCCTATTTGGTTTGAATACTTTATGAATTTTGAAGGTTGGGAATAAATTGAAAAAGGGAACACTAAAAGACTTAAGTGCAATAGAATGAGGGAAAAGAGAGTAAAATGTATCGATAATTTCATTTGAGGGTCAGAGAAAAATTATCTTTATAAGTTTTAAGGAGGCCTCATTTAAATTAGTGAAAATCCATTTTAATCACAATTTGAAAAAAATGAAAATGGGACAATAGTTAAACCAATTGGGACGTTAGTGATACATTTGGTACGTTATTGAAAATAATTGGAACAATAGTGTAACACACAACCCTCATTGAATGACTATATTACTACGATTGCGGGAACGATTGCAGGATATGAAACAAATCTCAAAACATACGACAATCATTGATATTGCGAGAAAGCTTGGAATATCTACTTCCACGGTATCACGGGCTTTAAGTGATCATCCCGACACTGATAATGAAACAAAAATAAGGGTAAAAAAAACTGCAAAGGCCCTTCATTATTTACCAAATCCTATTGCACAAAGCCTAAGGAATAACCGGACAATGACTATTGGCGTCATTGTTCCTGAAATTAAACACGATTTTTTCTCTTCCGCGATCAGCGGTATTGAAGAAATTGCCTACAAATCAGGGTACACAATTATCTTATGTCAGTCAAATGAAAGTTTCGAGAGAGAAGTTATCAATACCAATCTCCTTATGCGTCAACGTGTGGCCGGGATTGTTGTTTCGATATCACAAAATACAAAGTGCGGAGATCATTTTAATGATTTGCTAAAGCGAAGAATGCCTTTAGTTTTTTTCGATCGTGTATGTGAAGGCGTGAAAACCAGCAAAGTCATAATTGATGATTACAAAAGTGCATTTGATGCAGTGACATATCTTATTGGCAAAGGATATAAAAGGATTGCCCATTTCGCCGGACCAAATGAATTGGGCATTTGTAAGAAGCGACTCAGTGGATATCTTGATGCTATGAGGCAAAATCAATTTTCAACACAAACTGAAATAGTACGTTATGGTGGACTTCACGAACAAGATGGTTATAATTCCATGGATTCTTTACTTATGGAAAAGAGAATTCCTGATGCGATTTTTGCAGTCAATGATCCTGTTGCTATTGGTGCGTACCAAAGAATAAAGGAAGCGGGATTAAATATTCCCATTGATGTTGCTATTATGGGATTCTCAAATAATAAAATTACAAGCCTCGTGAACCCGCAATTGACGACGATTGATCAACCATCTTTTGAGATGGGAGAAAAAGCTGCTGAAATATTGATTGGTATTATTAAAGGCATAGTGAAAGAAACGATGACTGTAGTTTTAGATACAAAATTGATTATACGAGGATCGACGTAATAATTTTTTGAATTCGGGAAATGGTTATAAATAATAAACAAAAAGAAGCAATAGCTGAATAGATAAAAGGAAAATCGATTTTCATTATTTTAAAATGAAACGATTCTATAAAAGATGAAATTGAAAATCCGTTATACATTACAAATTGGCGTTATGTGGTTGATCGCAATGACCCCTCTTTTCGGACAGAACAATACAAATTGTTTTCTGGAAGATTTTACGCCCAAGCTTGCTACAATTCCTCCATATATAGATTCGGCAAAAATTGTGCAGACTCCGAATGTTACTGTAACGATCAATATGGATACGCTTGGCAAAGTATCAAAATATATTCTGGGGAATGCTGTTGCTGTTTGGGAACCAAACAACCAAAACAATCCAACTCTTATATCTCATCTAAAAAAATTAGCTCCAGCACTTATTCGTTTCCCGGGTGGAAGCTGGTCCGATATTTATTTTTGGAAAGGAGATCCGGGAGATTTACCAGCCACTTTAGCAGATAGTTATACAGGAGTAAAAAGTACATTCTATCCGCAAATGGGTCCATGGTATTCACTGAACATTGATCAATATTATAGTTTGCGTCAGCAGATAGGTGCTCAAGGATTAATCACTGTGAACTACGCTTATGCCCGTTATGGCACGAGTGCACATCCGGCAAATCAAGCAGCGCATTACGCTGCCGACTGGGTGCGTTATGATAACGGCCGCACTAAGTTCTGGGAAATAGGCAACGAAGACGGCGGACCCTGGGAAGCGGGCTGGCGGATTGATCCAGCCACAAATAAGGATGGACAACCAGACACAATCTCTGGTGCGTTATACGGAAAGCATTTTAAAATCTTTGTCGATTCGATGAAATCAGCAGCGGCGGAGGTGGGAGCCACTATCTACATTGGAGCTCAAATTAATAACTTTGACGGTACCAATGGCTGGAATATCGTTGATCGCACATGGAATGCAGGAGTTTTTTCTGAAGTTGGTGACTCAGCGGATTTTTATGTGGAACATAATTATTTTGGCGGCGGTACCAATCTTAAAACTGAAGTTGATCTTGGCCGCTCTGCAATCAACGACAATATTACTTTCATGAGGGGAGATATAGCAAAAAAGGGGGCATATTCAAAACCGATTGCCTTGACAGAGTGGAATGACAGTGGATCCGAAGCGGTATTAACATCGACTACCAACGGAGTACAGGCGGTGGTGGCGTTTTGTGAGATGATGAAGAATAATTATGGAATGTCCTGCCGGTGGCTTGTGGCTAACGGTGGAACAGGTGGAATGTTTGACGACGATAATCCGCCGGTTTATGGTATACCGCTGTGGAATCCACGGCCAGATTATTACTATATATCTTATTTACAGCGCTTCACGGGAGACCACACCGTGAGCACGACTGTTACTGCTTCACCGGTGTACAATGATATACTTGCTTATGCGACCAGGTTTGCTTCCGGAGAGATTGGAGTTGTCGTAGTGAACAAGGGGAATACAAATAAAGTGGTAACGCTGGCAACGGGAAACATCGGTGTTGGCGGCAAGTATTATGTTTACACATTGACAGGCGCCAACGACGACACATATGGTAAATCACAGGCAGTTGTTGTGAATGGAGTCGGTCCAACAAGCGTACCTTGGGGACCGGGGCCGCAAAGCTTGGATACCATTAAGGCGTGGGCATATCCCGTCGGAAGTCAGATAAAGTTAGCATCACCCGCCCGATCGGTACAATATGTTATGATTGAATCCGGTAGCAATCCTGTTTCGGTGAAAAATGAAAAACAACATGGTGTTTTGGATCAGTTTGCTCTGCATCAAAACTATCCTAACCCATTTAATCCGCAGACAAATATCTCATATTCGCTGCCGCGAGCAGGCAATGTTACTCTGAAGGTATTTGATATTTTAGGGCGTGAAGTGATGTCAATAAAGAACGAGCGAGAATCAGAGGGTATCCATAATGTTACATTTGATGCAACGAAATTGCCGAGCGGTGTATATTTCTATAGGTTGCAGGTAGAGAAATTTGTAGAAACAAAGAGAATGGTATTGTTGAAGTAATTTTTGTGATACATAAAATAAATGAAGGCACATGTTTTTTATTCACGATGGAATAAAATTAAGGTTGAAAGGAGGTGGGGATTGGATGGTGGTAAATATTCAGTTGAAGTATTTTTCTTAGTGGGGGTAGAAGTAATCAATTGACATATTAATTCATCAGTTGGATGTACAAAACATTAACAAGGAGAAAAAAACAATGAAACGAATGGTATTTTTTATCGCACTTGCTTTTTTGATAAGCGCAGGTCTTGTGTTATTGCCCATGCAAGTGTACGCACAAAAGCATATCACGGTTATCAATCCAAGCTTCGAAAAACCTGATTCAGGTAAAATAGAGGGCTTCATGGGAAAATCTACGACTACGAAAACCGACGTCAAAATCCTTGTAGTCCCGGGCTGGAGTGTTGATTCTCCCGATTCGTCAACAAATGATTCTGGTATTGAAGCGAAGGCCACTTCTGATGGAAAATATGATGCATTTTTAATGAGTGGCGATTCTGCAATATATCAGAACTTGAACAGACGGGCTTTTGATGATGATCAACTCAAGTTTTCAATAGACGCAAGAAATAGCTGGGCTGTGACTGCATTCTTGATGGAGATATATTATTTAGACGGTGACTCAGCGAAAGCGCCAAGAGTTGTGCTTGCCCAAGCAGTATATGCACCCACAAACACTATGGCAACATATTCGGTCTCGGTCGCTTCTATGCCACCGGCAGCTACAGGTCATAAACTAGGAATCCTTATTCACAACGTCACTCCTATCGCATCATGGCTTGAAATTGATAACGTGCAATTAACAAACGAAGATCCAACAATAATAGAAGTACCTAATTACAGCTTTGAACAACCCGACTCAGGTAAAATTGGAGGCTGGAATGGACCAGGGTCCGGCGGTAAAATGCAAACTTCCACTGCAGACATTCCGGGCTGGGTAAGCGATAGTACTTATGATTCCGGCATAGAATTGGGCCAGGGTGCTCAGGACGGACTCTATACAGGATATATGGAGGGGAGTGATACAGGTGTATGGAACACGACAAATTATACAATTCAAACTGGTGATATACTCACGCTGAGGGTAATGGCAAGGGTCACTTGGGCAGCGACAGTATTTCATTCAGAATTGTGTTATTTAGATGCTGCAGGCATTAGACAAACGCTCGCCTCTTCAGATGATGCGCTCAATACAGATAATTCCTGGGCTGAATACTCGGTTGGATTTGATGCTAGCACTATGCCTGCCAGTGTCGGTAAAAAGCTTAGCGTTTATCTTGATAATGTATCTCCTACAGGTTCTTCATGGTGTGCAATCGATTTAGTACGGATCAATGCCAATCATGCCGTTGTTGCCACTTCCGTGTCTGGAACGAACATGAAACCATATGAATTTTCACTGGCGCAAAATTATCCGAATCCATTTAACCCATCCACCAGCATTTCCTACACGCTTAAGAATAATGGTAAGGTTCGTCTCGCTGTGTTTGATCTTCTGGGAAGAGAAGTGTCGGTTCTTGCGAATGAAATTCAAACCGCAGGACAGCACGAGGTTAAATTCTCGGCCAACAGTTTGAGCAGTGGTGTTTACTTCTATAAGTTGCAAGCAGGCAACCAGGTAATAACGAAAAAAATGATGCTGCTGAAGTAATGACTTTGTCCTTCTTTTTCTCCTAATGGACGGGCTTTCGTATTTGGAGCTGGAGGTAGTTACTTTCAGCTCCTATACGGAGGCATTTTTAGCAGAAAGAAGGATTCTTTAACTAATTCTGTAAAGGCCATAAATCTACATGAGAACAAAAAACAGACTGAGTTTATTCTTTATCGCCTTCTTGTTCCTTGGAGTTATGGAAATGACAGGGCAGATCCGAAACACTCTCAATCGAGGGCTCTCTAGCGTTACATCTGATATTGTACATTCAATTAATAACTCGACGAATAATGCAGTAGTGAGACTCGACTCATCGAACTTGCCAATCATTCTGATTGACACACATGGACAAAATATTCCGGATGGGACAAAGATCACTGCACGAATGAAAATTATTAATTATGAACCCCAACGAAGGAACCATGTTACTGATCCGGGGAATATCTATGATGGGTATGTAGGTATTGAAATAAGAGGTTCCTATTCTGCTACACTTCCTCAAAAGCCGTACGGTTTTGAAACCAGAGACAGCATGGGGAACAACCTCAATGTGCCGCTTTTAAACATGCCTGCTGAAAATGACTGGGTCTTGATAGCCAATTATAATGATAAGGTCTTTATGCGCAACACACTCGCTTTTGACCTGTTCGCAAAGATGGGACATTATCAACCTCATACTCAACTTTGTGAATTGGATTCAAATGGTGTGTATGAGGGAATCTATGTCCTCACTGAAAAAATAAAACCCGACAAGAATCGTGTTAATATTTCAAAGATGACCGCTGCAGATACTTTGGGAGACGATCTAACAGGTGGATATATAATAAAAGTGGATAACACCGATGGATCAGGTACAGATTATTGGAATAGTACAGAGCAAGCATTCGACCGTCCCGGAGCTTATCCATATTTTGTGTATGCATTTCCTAAACCGGATGATATCGTTGTTCCTCAAAAAAAATATATACAGGGATTTGTTAGAAGAATCGATACAGTTCTCATGAGTTCAAAATTTGCTGATCCTATCAAGGGATACAGAAAATATTTCGACGTTGCATCATTCATTGATTATTTTATTGTAGGCGAAGTATCACGCAATGTTGATACCTATAAGAAGAGCGCCTTTTTCTATAAAAACAAAGACAGTAAGGACGGGCTTTTACATGCAGGTCCCGTTTGGGATTTTGATTGGGCGTGGAAAAATATTAACGAATGTGAGGTCAATGCAACAGATGGTTCTGGATGGACATTTCTGATTAGCAGTGTTTGCAATTCGTATCCAGTCCCACCCGGTTGGATGGTGAAATTTTTGCAGGACACGAACTTTACTAATGAGTTACATACTCGTTATTCTCTCCTTCGCAAAACTATACTCAGTGAAGGATCATTGTACCATTATATTGATTCAATACATGCTTTGGTAAATGAAGCGCAAGTACGCCACTATCAAAGATGGCCGATTTTAGGTATAAACGTAGGCACTCCTGAAGTAGATGCCCAGCCGACTACGTTTGATGGTGAAATTACCAAATTTAAAAAATGGATATCAACTCGTTTATCTTGGCTTGATGCAAATATGCTTGGAAAAGATATTCAGGCGACAGGTGTACAAGGCACGGTCGTGATACCAAAAGATTTCGTGCTATTTCAGAATTATCCTAATCCATTCAATCCGACGACAGTGATTCATTATTATTTACCAGTTGCCAGTCATGCCGTGGTCAAAGTGTATGATGTACTTGGCCGGGAAGTGGCAACATTAGTGAACGAACAGAAATCAGCGGGATCATATCAGGTTACGTTCGATGCACACCTGCTGACAAGCGGAGTGTACTTTTATAGCTTGCAGGCAGGATCGTTCGCAGAAACAAAAAAATTAATTTTAATCAAGTAGGATATTTGACCTCTTAGCAAAGAGCACGATAATAATAAACAAAAAAAAGATATTCAAATCACATTCTTCAGAACACGAGGAATTATAAATAAGGCATCATAACTTGAAAACAAGGGTACTGTTTTTTATTGCAACAACATTGTGTATGCTCGCTGTAAACGCTTGGGGACAACTTTATTGGAATACAAACGGTAGTACGGCTGGTTGGACGGCAGCAAACTGGAGCAGCACAGGATCAGCACCTTTTACAACTGCTTGGATAAGTGGAAGTGATGCAGTATTTCAAGCAACTTCTGCATCGACGTTTGCTACAACGACAGTTGGTAATGTTACTGTTAATGACGGTGGTTACACCGTTACAGTTACACAATTGGGGACGCTCACCACATCTTCAATTAGTTCCATCTATGTAGGAACAGGTTCAACATTAACTTGGACTGGCCAAGCCATGGCAAGCTCTAATGGTTTCATAAAAAATGGGAGCGGGACATGGAATATCGGTTCAGTGACTACAACCTATACAGGTGGGTTTACTCTGAATGCTGGAACCGTCAGTGTCACAGGTAGCGGGACTTTTTCGTTGGGTGGCGGGGCTCTCACTATTAACGGCGGAACACTCAGTTCGACTGGGACAAAAACTTTCGCGAACACTTCGATCGTTATTGGAGGAGATTTTGCTGTCTCTGGAACCGGTACTTCAACATATACCTGTCCTGTCGATTTAGGAGCATTATCACGAACAATTACGAATTCAACTGCAAGCGGCAGTCGTGTATTTAGCGGGATTATTTCAGGAAGTGCCGGTGCAGGTTTAACCTTTGCCGGTTCTGGTGGAGGAACTATTGATATTACAGGAACATCAAATACTTTTTCAGGAAATATTACCGTCACAGGCGCTGAAGTAACTTTTGCCGATGACGGAAGTCTCGGTGCAGTTCCGGGCTCTGTTACTGCAAACAGTGTCGTTATAGATGGAGGACGGTTTACACTTATTCCTGCCGCTGCTACGTCCTTTACATTAAATGCAAACAGAGGCATTCAAGTCGGTGCAACTGCCAACACCTCAATCAGTGTAAAGACAGGAATATCCGTAACATATAATGGCGTGATTGCCGATAAACCTTCCACCGTAGGAGTATTAGCAAAACAAGGCGCTGCAATATTCATTCTTGGCGGAGTAAGTACGTATTCAGGCGCCACTTCAATTAATAATGGTACGATTCAACTATCAGGAGGCAACAATCGTCTCCCAATCGGAACAATTTTAAATATAGGCCAGGCGGCAAGTACAAATCTTGGCACATTCGATCTCAATGGAAATAATCAAGAAATTGCCGGACTGGTTTCAACAGCGGGAACAAATGCTTCAGTAAGCAAGAATTCCGTTACATCTTCATCTCCTGCAACACTTACCATCAGCGGCAGCGGAACGTACAGCTACGGCGCAGGAACGACTCTAAATTCCGGAGTCATCAGCGGTTTAATTTCGCTTGTCAAGACAGGAAGCGGGACACAAACGCTTGGCGATGCAAGTACCTATACGGGTTTAACAACAGTATCGGGAGGCACACTCCAACTGAGCTATTCCAGCGGTAACACCTTACCGGCGACTGATAACATCGTCATCAATAGTGGGGGCACATTGGAAGTGAGTTCAAATCAAACGGTTAATAATTTGACATTGAATTCAGGCGGCACACTCACTATTGATAACCTAGTTACATTAAACATAACGGGAACGTTTACTAATAATGGCGGGATAATTAATAACAGCGGCACGCTTCTTCCAGTGGAAATGACCTCCTTTACAGCGACTGTTCAAAAGACAAGCGCTTTGCTGGCATGGTCTACTGCCACAGAAGTCAATAATTATGGTTTTGAGATCGAGCGAAGAGCAATTCCAAGTAACGTGTGGGCAAAGGCTGGGTTTGTGGCTGGCAGCGGAACATCGAATGCCCCGCATAGGTATTCTTTCACCGATGCTGCTCTTGCAGCCGGAAGCTATGCGTATCGTTTGAAGCAGATTGATAACAGCGGCGCATTCAAGTATTCGCAGGAAGCTCAGATTGCTATAGTAACACCGGCAGTGTTTGCGTTGAATCAAAATTTCCCTAATCCATTCAATCCGACGACAGTGATAAGTTACCAGTTACCGGTTAGCGGTTACGTTAGTTTGAAAGTGTACGATATGTTGGGCCAGGAAGTCATGACGCTCGTGAACGAAGTAAAATCAGCCGGACATTATTCTATCAACTTCAATGCCTCTACACTTTCCAGTGGAATATATTTCTATAGAATAACCGCCGGAACATTCACACAATCGAAACAAATGATGCTTATTAAATAGTATGTGATATACGTGTATCAATAAATTGGCATAAAGAGGGGGAATGGATGGGGACAGTTTTATGAGTTGTGTAGGTTCGTTACGATGAAGAAATTTTGTTTTTTAGTTTAGGAGAATGATCTTGAAAAAATATATTGCATTATTCTTTTTCACAATAACTATAACTTTGACTTTATATTCACAATCATCGCTTACAACTATTGTCTTTCCCAAATACATTGAAGGCACTAATCCAACAAATACAAATAGGATCCCATATGCCTATCGAGCGAGACTGATTGGTCTGCTGCCCAGCAGTACATACCGATTCTTCAATCAGGTTGTCATCTCAACGGATGCGGCTACTGCCAATGGTTCCGGGAATTGCATTTTCGCACCGGCGACGGGTGATTTTGTCCGAACAAGCGGTCCGAGTCTTGCTACGGCAGGAAATTATGGCACATTTACAACTGACGGGGCAGGCACCTACGAAGGATGGTTCATCACAGAACCAACAGGGAATAAACGCTTTGTTCCGGGTAAGTACGTTTTTATGCGTATTATTTTGAATGATGGTGCAGGGGGAACAACAGCATCATTGCTGCTCACAACTACGGATTCTGTCCGTGTCGTAAAACTTGATCCGGCTGTCAGTGATAGTACAGGAACCGGCCTTCGATGTGCAGGATCTGCAAGCCCCAAGGATTTTGTCTTTGCCTACGATGATACAGCCGGCACAGGCCGTCCA
>Ga0182011_10000536_pt1 | contig 33272 bp, 27 predicted proteins | sample 711E1DmetaG_FD_120481 | JGI IMG/M metagenome (GOLD analysis project Ga0182011, IMG submission 120481) | Permafrost microbial communities from Stordalen Mire, Sweden - 711E1D metaG | ecosystem: Environmental > Terrestrial > Soil > Wetlands > Permafrost | place: Sweden: Stordalen | collected...
CGCGTGCCATACAGGCCGTGCACGTACTTGTGGCCGCCGATCTTGCCCAAAGCGATATCGTTCAAACGCGCCACGGTTATCTGGCCGCCATGGGTGTGCCCAGCTAGCACCAGCGGGATGCCGCACTTCCAAAGATCGTCGGCCTCCTCGGCGATGTGGGACAACGCGAGCACAGGAAGGTCCCGGCGCAGGCCAGCCACGGCCTTGTCGATCCGGGCATGGCCGGTGTACGCGTCGTCGAGACCCACGATTTGCAGGCGCTGGCGACGGATGGTGATGATGGTGCTGTCGTTGCGCAGAACCTCCACGCCACCCCGCCTCAGCGCGGCCGCTACTTCGTCGGCTCCGGCCCAATGGTCATGGTTACCCAGGACGCCGATAACGGGCGCACGGAACGCGCGCACCAGCTCCGTGAGCTGGTCGAGATAGCTTTGACTGTGGCAGACGAAATCCCCAGTGATCACCACCAGGTCCGGGCGCTCGGCGTTGGTCAGGGCGACCGCCTGGCGCTGAATCGCAAACGGCGTGATCCGGCCCACATGCTGGTCCGTTAGGTGGGCAATGCGAATCGGTTCCATGGCGCCGGCATAGGCGGCCGGGCCGGCAAAGCGGCGCACCCTTATGCGACCAACGCGAGACCCATGACCAAGAGGAGCCGTAAGAGACTGGCTCCAGCCGAACGGCGGGAACAACATGTCCTTTAATTGTGACCTGCGATACTTAGAAGTCCAGGAGAGAAGATCCTGACGCAGGCGCGCTTTTGTCAACGCACGTCGGCCTGCGGAAACCGATAGGGACAGCGAAAAAGAGGCTGAAATCCGCATGTGCTGCCGAGGTCCTCTCCTAGGAAAATCCGGCCAGGGCGGCGGCGAAGGCGTCGGGGTTCTCCAGGTTCGACAAATGACCGGCACCGGGGATCTCCAGCACGCGCGCCTTGGGTATGGCCGCGGCCATGGCCCGGCCGTCCGCCGGCGGGGAAAGGGCGTCCTGGGTGCCCACCACGACTAGAGTAGGCACTGAGATCTTGGGCAACTCGGCGGTGCGGTCGGGCCGGTCGCGCAAGGCACGGATCGCGGCGATCACGGCATTGGACGGCTGGGCTCCGAGCGCGCGCACCTCGGCGCGCAGGCTTTCACTGGCCGAGGCGGACAAGAGGCGTGGAATTTGTTTTTCGAGTAGGGCCGCCACGCCTTGCGTTTCCACCAGCGTGATAGCGGCCTGCCGACCCTGGCGAGCCTCGGGCGTGTCGGCCCCGGCCTTGGTGTCGGCCAAGATGAGTGACTGCAATCGGTCGCGATGGTTGTGGGCAAAGGCCAAGGCCACGTAGCCGCCCATCGACATGCCGCCGACCGTAGCTGCGGGCAACTTGAGCGCGTCGAGCAAGGCGGCCACGTCATCGGCCATATCGGCGATGGAGAAGTCGCCCGAGCCAAGATCGGAAAGCCCGAAGCCGCGCATGTCGGGCGTGATGACCCGGCGCTGGCCGGACAGCGTCGCCGCGGTCTTGCGCCACATGCGGCTGTCAAAGGGAAAGGCGTGCACCAGCACCAAGGCCGGGCCGCTGCCCACCGACTCATAAGCCAACTGCCTCGGCCCGATGGATGCCTTCATGGGCGCAAGCCTACCAGAATCGTTGTGGAAAATTGCGGTTCCTGCCTTGCTATCAGATGATCCTGCTCGTGGGCCTCACCCTCGACGCTGCCATCCAACAGTTTCTCGACCACCTGCGGGTCGAGCGCGAGCTGAGCGTGGCCACGCTGGCGGCCTATGGCCACGATTTGGCCGCTTTTTCTGGGTTCGCCGCGCCCAGGAAAATCTCGGAGCTGGCAAGGGTTCGCACCATCCACATTCTCGAATACCTTTCCGCGCTGACCGAAAACGCCCTGTCCGCCCGTTCCCAGGCTCGGGCACTGGTGGCCTTGCGCCAATTCTTCAGATTCCTAAAGACCGAGCGCCTGTGCGAGGCGAACCCCACCGAGGATGTGGACCTGCCGCGTTTCGGCCGGCCGCTGCCCAGCTTCCTGACCGTTGCTGAGGTGGACCTGCTGCTGGCCGCGCCCGACCGCCGCACGGACCGGGGCGCACGCGACGGCGCCATGCTGGAGACTCTTTACGCCACAGGACTGCGCGTATCCGAGCTGGTCAAGCTGCGCCTCCCTGACATCAACCTCGAGGCCGGCTATCTGACGACCGTGGGCAAGGGGGGCAAGCAGCGCCTGGTTCCACTAGGCGAGGCCGCCGTGGCGGCGCTGCGATCGTACGTGGAGGGCGAGCGGCCGCACTTTCTGCGTCCCGGGCGTGGTGCCAACACCGATGCGCTGTTTCTTACCCGGCTCGGCCGCCGAATGACTCGGCAAGCCTTCTGGAAGATCCTGGGCGCGTACACGCGTGTCGCCGGGATCCGCAAAGAGATTTCCCCGCATAAGCTACGCCATTCCTTTGCCACCCACCTGGTAGAACGTGGAGCCGACTTGCGCGCCGTGCAGGCCATGCTCGGCCATGCCGACATCGGAACCACCGAGATCTACACGCATCTGTCGCGGGCCCATTTACGGACGGTGTACGACCGCTTCCACCCGCGAGCGTGATTCTCCAGGTGGATTTCCGGTAGGGGCGACCTGCGGTCGCCCCTTGTGAGCCGGTGCGTTTCCTTGCGCGGGACGGTGCCGGGCAACCGCAGGTCGCCCCTGCGCGGAACGTGATGCGGGCCCAAACGCTCGTTGACCACCCAGGAGGGCGTCGGCTATATCCGGGGTAGGCACTACGCAAGGATCTCTTTTGAACATCAGCGTTGATCAAGTTCAGCAAGCGATTCTCTATTTGATCGCGTTCATTCTCTGCGTGTCAGTGCATGAGTTCGGCCACGCCTGGGTGGCCAACCGCCTGGGCGACCCGACCCCACGCATGCAGGGTCGGCTGACCCTGTCGCCGCTGCACCACATCGATCCCATCGGCACCATCCTGATTCCCTTCATCTCAGCCATCAGCCCAGCGGCTCTGCCTCTCATGGCCTGGGGCCGTCCGGTGCAGACCAATCCCATGGCCTACACGCGCCGTTTCAAGATGAACACTGGCCGCATGCTGGTGTCGATCGCCGGGCCGGCCATGAATCTGCTCATGGCCCTGCTCGCGTCGATGGTCATCGTGATCGCCGCTCACACGGGAGTATCACCGCGGTTCCAGGCTGGAATCTTCAACTACCTGGTGCAGCTCAATCTAGTTCTGATGTGCTTCAACCTGTTGCCCATTCCTCCGCTCGACGGAGGCGCGGTCTTGGCCTGGCTGCTGCCGCGTTCTTGGCAGGGGGTGGTCGATTTTCTGCAGCGCTACGGTTCCTTTATGCTTCTGTTGCTCGTGCTAAGCCCCATGTTGGGCTTGCCCCTGCTGAGCATTGTCATGTATCCCATGGCCATCGTGATCGGCATCTGGCACGCAGGACTTGTGTGGGCGATCAACCCATGAGCGACGAGCATCCCATGGCCGGCCGGTCACCGGCCTTCGAGAGACGCAGCGCCGAGGTTTCCCCCAGCGCGAGCTGCCGCCTGACCCTGCCCGAGTTCGAGGGGCCGCTCGATCTGCTTCTCCACCTCTGTCAGACGCACGAGCTGGACATTCTCAACATTCCCATCGCCTTCGTCGCGGAAAAGTACTGCGAATACCTCGACATGATGGAGGGCATGGCAGTGGAGGTGGCGGCCGAGTATTTGGTCATGGCCGCGCACCTGGTCTATCTCAAGTCACGCGAGTTGGTGCCGTCGCCCGAGCCCCTGGAGGCCGTCGACGAGGAGGAAGAGGCGCTCGACCCGCGCGGGGAGTTGATCCGGCGCTTGCTCGAATACCAGAAGTACAAGGACGCGGCCGAGAGACTGGGCAGTCGACCCATCGAGGGTCGCACGGTTTTTGCTCGCGGCGTCCCGCTGGAGAGCGGCGGCGAGGCCGGCTACGCTGAGCACTCGGTGTGGAAGCTCATCGAGCAGTGGGCGCAGATCCTGTCCAAGGCAGCGCCCCAGCATACCCACGACGTGGTGATCGATCGCATCTCAATCACCGATCGCATCAACCAGGTGATCGACAGGCTGGAAGCGGGAGACGGCACCGTCGGGTTCGACGAGATCGTCGGGCACGACCTCGGCGAGGCTCAGTTTCGCCACAATGTGGTGGTTTCGCTGCTGGCGATCCTCGAGCTGGCACGCCTCAAGGTGATCCGCGTGCTGCAAGATCTGGCCAGCGGTGCGTTCCTGGTCACCCGGGTAGAGGGCGCCGCTTTGGAGCAGGCCCGGGTTCTGCAGCCGACCTCCGGTGTGGTAGAGAGCGCGCCCAGGAAGGGTGGGGGAGAGCCCGATGACCAAACCTAAGCAACCCAAGCGCGCCAAGCACGACGAGGCGCAGGGACCGAGCAAACCCACCGCCGCAGCCGAGGCGAGCGCGCCAGAGCCGGCGAGCGAGATGGCAGGGGACGAGAAGGCCGATGTGTGGGCCGAGGATCGTGTCGGTTCGGCCGAAGTGGGCAGCCTCAAGCCGGAAGAGCACGCCACGGACGGGGCGGTGTGGGATGAGTCGGCCGCGGGCGGGGAGGCGCCCGCGGACGAGAGAGCACCCACGGCTGGGGAAACACCCGAGGGCGAGGTTGCCCTGGCGGGTGACGAGAATGCCGAAGACGCGCTGCTCGACGCCTCGCAGATGGAATCGATCATCGAGAGTCTGCTCTTCGCTTCGGACAAGGTGCTGGGCCTCGCAGAACTCAAGCGCCTGTTGGGCGAGCGCGATGGCAAGAAGGTGACCGCTGCGGTCGAGGCATTGCGGGAGCGGCGTGAGGGCTCGGGCATCGAAGTCGTACACGTGGCAAACGGCTGGCACCTGCGCACCAATCCGGAGCACGCGCGTTGGGTGTCCAAGCTGCTGGCCGGCCGACCCATGCGCCTGTCGCGCGCCATGATGGAAACTCTGGCCATTGTGGCCTACCGCCAGCCAGTCACCCGGCCGGAGATCGACGATATCCGTGGCGTGGACTGCGGGCCGGTGCTGAAGACCTTGCTCGACCGCGGTCTGATTCGCATCATCGGCAAGAAAGAAGAAGTTGGGCGGCCGCTGCTCTACGGCACGACGCCCGAGTTCTTGCGCGTGTTCAGTCTGGGTGAGCTGAGTGACCTGCCCACCCTGCGCGAATACGCCGAGTTGTCCTCCGAGCAACAGGCGCGTGTGGCGGCCGAGCATGGTCCGGCGTCCGAGTCGGGGACTTCGGCGTCCGGGGCTGATGCATCCCAGGCTGCGGGAGGCGAGGCCGGCGCAGGCGCCGCGGCAGGGGCAAACTCGTCGTACAACCTGAACTTTGTGCGGCGCTCGCAGCTTCCTGACGAGCCCGAGGAGAACGACCCGCTGCTCGACGAGTTGGAGAGCGCCAGCAAGGTCGCATCCAAGATCCTGGGTGCGGTCAGTGAGCCGGCAGGTGAAGCGGCTTCTGAGCCGGAGCCTACGCCGGCCACGCCGCCGAGAGAGCCGGGTAGCGGTTCGTAGGCGGAGCAAGCAACTGTCCAGGGTCAAGGAACGCAGGGAGAAGGGGTGCTATCGTGAGACTACAGAAACTTCTGGCTGCCGCCGGGGTGGCGTCCCGTCGCCGCGCCGAGGAGCTGATTGCCGCGGGCGACGTCACGGTGAACGGGAAAGTGATCACCACGCTTGGCGTGCAGGTGCAGGAACGCCGCGATCGGGTCGAAGTGAATGGCCGGCGCGTCCACCTCGAGGATCCGCTGTATCGACTCTTGCTCAAGCCGAGGGGCTGCCTTGCGACCTTGACCAGGGCCAATCCTGACAAGTCGGCCCCCCGCGAGAACGTTGCGCGTCCGACGCTGGCCCGCTACGTGCCCGACCGTGAGTTGGGCTGGCAAGTGGTGGCGCCGCTCGATTTTCTGGCCGAAGGCGTGATTCTGCTTACCACCGACGGCGCTCTGGCCGAACGGATGTCGCGTGCAGGTGGCCAAGTGCCCATGACCTACCACCTGAAGTTTCAAGGCACGATTGGTGAATCCGAGCTGGAGCGCCTGCAACGAGGCTGGCGCTTCAATGGCCGTCCTGTGCGCCCCATCAAAGTCGAGGCCCTGGCCACCACGGGCAAGAACATGTGGATCGAAATGGTGGTGCCCGAGAGCCGGCCGCGCGCTCTCAAAGCAGCAGGTGAGGCTATCCGGCACCAGTTGTTGAAGATCTCGCGCGTGCGTCTGGGCGAGATGTCCTTTGAGGGCCTGAAAATGGGCGGCTGGCGCGACCTCAGCAAGGGCGAAATCAAGGCCCTGCGCGCCGCGGCCGGCGTGCGGACGTAGCCGCGGGGACCAGGAATACTACCGCGGACGCAGAACCTCGAAGCCGAGCGCGGAAGCGGCGCGGGCTTGACTGTCATCGTTGGTGAGCAGGCGGCGCAATCTCAGCGCCTGCATGGCGGCCAGGTGCAGCCGGTCGAGGGTTCGGCAGTGGACCGTACGACCGAGGGGAAAGAGCTGGCCGGCTGCCACACCATCGATTCCGGCCGGCGTGGTCACGAGATCAAAGGGCGCTGACGCAAGGGTCTGGTCAAGCAGTCGGGCGAGAGTGGCCGCCGAGCGCACCGTAAGCAGTCCGCCCGCGGCGCGGCCCTGGATCTGGACCAGGGCTTCAAGACGGGCCAGCGACGACACCACCACACGCGGCTCGGCGGCAACCAACAGCGAAGTTCTCGAGCTCTCCAGCTCGGCAAAGAGGAGCTTGAGCAGGCAGCTCGTGTCGAGGTACAGGCTCATCGCGGTGCCGGGTCAGTCAGCTCCGTCCGCACGATCTCGGGCCAACCATTCATCCGTCGACGGCTGGGTGGGCTGCTTTTTCCAGAAGCGGCGGAGTCGTCGGAGATGCAGTTCCGGGTCGAAGCGCGGACGGGTACGGGAGGTCGCGGGAATGAAGGGCAAGAGACGAGCAACCGGCTTCGCATCACGTGTGACCACGATTTCCTCACCCTGGGCCAGGGCCTTCTCTGCCTGAGGCCAGTGCAGTCGCACATCGCGCACCGTCATCCGAGTCATGCACCTATGTTAACATGTTTCACAGGTTCCGCCGCATCTGCGCTATGCTAGCGCCCATCATGCCCAGCACGCCCCACATCGAGAAGCACTTCACCGCCAGCGAGGCCGTGCGCGACGTGGTGATCGGCATGTCCGACGGGCTGACCGTGCCCTTTGCCCTGGCCGCCGGTCTGTCGGGTGCGGCGGCTGCCAACCGCATCGTGATAGTGATCTCGGCAGCCTTCACCGCCGCAGCGTTGTTCGGTTTCGGCTTCGTCAAAGCCCGTGTGACCGCCATGCCTCTCTTGCGGGGCGGGCTACAGACCCTGGCTGTCGGCGGCCTGGCTGCCGCAGCCGCGTTCCTGATTGCGCGCTTGATCGCGTGAACGGCTTCTTCTCCGGTGACTTGAAAGCGGGCGCGAAGTACAACCTGAAAGGGCTGTACCGGGCGATCGTGGAGTCAAGACCGGGAGACACCCCGGGCCAGAGATTGCTTTGAATTCTGCGTTCAGCTAGCAACTGGTTTCGCCCCGTTGCCGACAACTCCTGCTGGTGCTTCCCACGCAACCAGGAGCAAGCTGTCACACCCACGCGTCCGCGGGCGCGGCCCCGTACCAACGTCATTGCCCCGAAACGACCTTGCTTTACCGAACGATACAGGATCACTTGTCGACGTTCCTGGCGGATCTGGAAGCCGGAGGCGGCGAACTGCCCGCCTTCGTGCTTGACGAGTTCGAGGCTTACCTTCGTTGCGGCATTCCGGCCCATGGCTTTCTTCGCGTCCGATGCAAGGACTGTGGGCACAGCAGAGTTCTGGCTTTCGCGTGCAAGCGACGTGGATTCTGCCCAAGCTGTCTCGGTCGCCGCATGGCCGACACGGCGGCTTTCTGTGTAGATCACCTTTTTCCCCAAGTGCCTGCTCGGCAATATGTCCTGTCGCTACCCTATGCCTTGCGCTTCAAGATGGCCTATTCGGCCGACGCCACGAGCGTGGTGCTTGGCGCATTCATCAGCGCCATCAACTCCGACCTGCGCCGTCGCGCACGGAAGCGCAAGCTGCGCGGTCGGCTGCAGACTGGAAGTCTGACCGTGGTACAGCGCTTTGGATCGTCGCTGAATTTGAATGTTCACTTTCACGCCATCGTGATGGATGGCGTGTACGCGGAGCAACCCGATGGAAGCATGCTGTTCCACCCGCTGCCCGCACCCCGCGACGAGGACATTGCGCGCCTGGCGCGTGCCGTGTGCCGGAAGGTCACCCGCTACCTGGGGCAGCTCACGGGGGAAGACAAGGACCAGCAGCTGACCCTCGGCCATCTGGCCAATGCCTCCGTGCAGGGACTGGTCGCGACGGGTCCTCGCCGAGGCTGTCGCGTGTTGCGCTTGGGAGGTACTGGTGCGGACGCCGAGGCCGCAATCATAGGCAAGCGATGCGCGGAGGTCGCCGGTTTCAATGTGCACGCGAATGTGCGCGTGGGCGGCCGCGATCACAAAGCCAGAAGCGATACGCAAGATTCTGGACCACCTCGGAATCCCCAGCGAAGCCCCGCGCCGCACCGAGGCGCGCCCGCCGCCACAGGCCGAGCTTTCGGGCAAGTCCGACCTCGCCGAGGTCGACTACGCTGACCCGACTGCTCCCAAGCAAGTGCTTGGCACCTGATATCCGACAGAATGGCCACGTCGGCACGCGCTGGGCGCCGTAGGTGCTCTTGCTCAAGGCGGGTTTCGAACTGGTCGTCCATCGCGCAAGAGATGATTGCAGTCCACCGTATCTTGGCGAGCTGTGACAACACCGGCGAAGCTGGCACGGCAGAGGCGTACCCTGCCACCACTTCGCGCACGGCTTCGCTCGTGGCGCCTTCATGCACAGCGAGTTCCGCCGTCTCGTGAAATGAGGGACGGGATTCGACATTGAACTGGCGGGCGATGCTCTCGGCTAGCTTTGTCCAGAACTGCCCGTCCGCTGTGGTTGCCCCAGGACCAATCACGATGCCCAGTCGGCCACGTGTAGCTGAACGAAGCTCTTCGATGGTCAGTTTCTTCGGAATCGGCGTACCTAGCGTCATCGTATGCCCCCCGAGCGTGAGAACGGTTGCCGGCCGCCGCCATACCTAGAAGCGACGGGCGCGCGTAAGTAGGCGAGGATACCACCGCTTGCTTGGGATTTGCGGGAAGCGAACCAGGTAGCTGACCATGGTCCCCTCGAAGCGTTTTCTGAGTGTTCGAGAACCTTGGCGGTGACAGCCGGAAGTTCGGTGCCATCGATGACCCGACTGCTCGTGGCAGAGGCTGCACCGGGCACGATCAGGCTCCGCCTGAGCCACGCGCAGATCAAGTCGAGCGTAGCTAGATCACATTCCCGCCCCAGAGGGCGGCGAAGAAGTCGCGCCAGGGAACGATGTGGATGCTCCCCACGTCCCGCGGAGCCCGCTCATTGCAGACGACGAAAGCCTTGCGAGGCGAATATTCCTCCTTGAAGGCATGCAAGGCCTTCAATTCCGCGCCGTCAACCCGCGACGTCCCTTTCGCTTCGACCGCCGTTTCTCCGTCCCCCAGGACGAAATCCACCTCAAGCCCGGATTTTGTCCTCCAGAAATGGAGGGGGAAGTCTTTCCCGCTGTAGGAACGGTAGGCGGCAAGTTCCATGAAGACGAGGTGCTCGAAGGCGCGGCCGAAAGCCTCGCCTTTCTCATCGAGGAGTCGGCGTTTGACCAACTCGCCGGCCACACCCACGTCAAAAAGGTAGAACTTGGGGGCCTTTCCAATCACCTGCCTGCTTTGCCTTTTCTTGAAGGGTTCCAGAAGCGTCCCCAAGAGGGTGTCGGAGAGTATTTGGTAGTACTCCTTGACCGTCTTGGAATCCACGCCGCAATCGCGGGCGACGTTTGTGAAGTTTACGAGCTCTCCGTGGCTGTAAGCCGCGGCGTCGAAAAACCGAGAGAAGGCGGGCAAGTTCCGCGTCAACCCTTCGTCGAATACCTCTTCCTTCAGGTAGTCCCGGACGTAGGCCTTCAACGACTTGGCGCAGTCCGGGTCGCTTTGAAGGTAGTGGACGGGGATCAGCCCGTGGTTGAGCGCCCGGAGGAGATTCATCTCCTTGACCTCGGCGGAAACCAGGGGAAGCATTTCGTAGCGCCAAGCCCGGCCGCCCAGTAGGTTGGCGTGCCCGCGCTTGAGCTTTCGCGCGCTGGAGCCGCACAGGATGAACGACAAACCGCGGGTCTCGATCAGGCGGTGGACTTCGTCCAGCAGTTGGGGGACTTTCTGGACCTCGTCCAGGATGATGGGGGAGCGAAGGCGTTTCTCATCCGTCGCGGCCAGCCTTTCGGCGAGCAGGGAGGGAGCTTTGGACAAGCTCAAGACGAGGTCGGTATCGAGGAGGTCGAAGACGACGCTCTCGGGAAAACGCTGCTTCAGATAAGTGGATTTTCCGGTCTTGCGCGCGCCCCACAAGAACGCCGACTGGCGCCGGGGAAGGGAGAGGGAAAGCACCCGTGAGAGAATCGTCATGTCGGAATGAACTCCGCATTGGTTGAACCAAAATGGAGTATACTCCGAATTGGCTTGCTCTTCCCAAATTCGCTTTCCTCGCGGAAGCTGATCGGAGTCAAATGTGGTAACCGACGTGACTGACGACGACGACTTCATCGACATCGGCGATGAGCCGGACTTGCCCGCCAGCGTCCCCGGCCTGCGCGTGTTGCCACCGCCGGTGACGCGCGAAAGCCCGCCCAGCATCGAGGCACCTCCGCAAAATGGCGAGGCGCTGGACCGCTGGGCTGCCCGATACGGAGTGCGAGAGCGACTCGCCGACCAACTGCCGCTCGCACATCTGCGCAACGTGTACTTCGGATATGCGCTGGACGGACTGCCCTCCATCGTCCGCGAGGCGATGCTGGTGACCCCATCCACGATCAGGGTTCCCAAACCGATTCGCGACCACTTGGCTTTTCAACTTGTGTCGATGGCCAAGGCGTATCTGCATCGCGCGGCCGAGGCGGTGGCCATCGCGCACCGTCACCAGGCCGAGCGGGCCGCTCGCGCCTGCCAGCCCGACGATCCCTTCTTGCGGCGGCTGGAAGATCTAGTCCGCCGCGAACACGATCGGCTGGCGACCGAAGCGAAGCCGCGCCCGGCGGGCACCTTCCTGCCTGGGCGGATCTCTCTCGTCGCCGATCCGCCTGCCCTGACCTACAAGGAATGGGGCATCGATCATGGGCGGCCGCCGGAGAGTGAAGGCGAGCCAACGTTCGTCGTGCACCTGGCGGCCTGGGACAGCGGGCGCTTGCGCCTGGAGTGCAAGCGTTGCCGCGAACCCCTGACCTGCCCGCACGGCGCGAGCGCGCTTCACGAGATTCTGGAGACCTTGCGCGATCCCTCGGCGCCGCTGGCCGCGGCCTTGGCTCCTGTGCTGCGCGTGCCAGGCTGGTCGCGCCTGCTCGACCGCCTGGATATTGGGCTGGGCAAGACCACAAGAATTGCAGACGATGGCCAGCGCTTGGTCTGGGAGGTAGAGCACAAAGGCGGCCGACTGGCGGTCTTCCCGGTCCTGCAGCGACTGGGCAAGCGCGGGGCTTGGAGCCGCGGCCAGCGCCTGCACCTTGAAGAACTTGAGCGAAAGCGGGAACTCCTGCGCGACCCCGCCGATCGTGGAGCATTCGATGGCTTGATGTATACGCGCGATGATCGCGCGTACTACGTCGCAGGTCACGAGCAGTCGCCCCGCCAGGTCTGGCGCGCGCTCGCTGCGCTGGCAGGCTCGACGCGCGTGTTCGCGGACCACGCGCGCTCCGTGCCCATATCGGTGCGTAAGGTGCGGCCCACGCTCAAGGTGGAAACTGTCGAAGACGGCTTCCGCCTGCGCCTTGGCTTGGGTTCGAGCGAGATCGAGCCAGCCGCTTTGCTGGCGACCGCGGGCGACGACCGTCATGCAGTATTTCTGGATCTCGAACAGAATCGTTGCCTGCTGGCTCTGCTGGAGCCAGAGACGACAGCGCTGCTGACGGCGATGGCGAACTACCCTGTCACGCTGCCTTCCGAGGCGCTGATCGAGCTGGTCGGCCGACTGCCGCGATTGCAGGGCTCAGTCGATCTGCATCTGCCCGAGTCGGTGCGCGGCGAGCGCGTGGAGCCGCCGGCCATCACGTTGTGCCAGCTTGAGCCCATGCCCGAGGCGGGCGTGCGGCTGGACATGGCGGTGCGGCCCATTGACAGCGGTCCCCTGTTTCCGCCCGGTGAGGGCCCGCCCGAGGTGCTGCACGCCCGCGACGGGCGCCACCTGCACGCCCAGCGCGATCTCGGCGCCGAGCGCGAGCGCGCAGCGCACCTGGCGCGCATGCTGGGCCTGGATGATGCGACGGCGAACGGCGCCTGGCGCTGGGACGTACCCGACGACGCCGGCGCGCTCGAGGTGCTGCGTAAGCTGCGCGATCGGCCCGATCTCGCCGAGGTGGAATGGCCGGCGGGCGAGATCCGCGTGGACCACGTCGTGCGTGGGTCCCTCAAGGTGCAGGTGCAGCGGCGGCGCGACTGGTTCGGCGTCGAGGGTGGGATCGAAATCGACGGCACGCGCGTGCCGCTGTCCGAGCTGCTGGCCGCGGCGCGGGCGGGCCGGCGTTTCGTCAAGCTGAACGCGCGCCGCTTTGCCACCCTGGAGGACGAGCTGCGCGAGCGACTGGCCGCGCTCGACGACGTGGTGTTCGAGAACCAGGGTGCGTTCGAGCTGGGCCTGCTGGCAGCGCCGGTGCTGGCCGAGCTGGTGGAGGATCAGCGCCAGCTGGAGCTGGTGCCCGCCTTCCGCGCGGTGCTGGGCAAGCTGGAGGCCGCGCGCATCGAGGAAGCGGCGCTGCCCGACGGACTGCAAGCGACGTTGCGCCACTACCAGGTAGATGGCTTCCACTGGCTGGCACGGCTGGCTGGCTGGGGTCTGGGCGCGTGTCTGGCCGACGACATGGGCCTGGGCAAGACCGTGCAGGCGCTGGCGCTGCTCTTGCGGCGAACCGAGCTAGGGCCCGCGCTGGTCATCGCGCCCACCTCGGTGGTGGCCAACTGGGCCGCGGAATGTGCCAAGTTCGCCCCCGGCCTCTCGCCGCGCATCTTTCGCGGCCCCGACCGAGCGGCCCTGCTGCAAGACCTGGGCAAGGGAGGGCTGCTTGTCACCAGCTACGCCATCGCGGTGCGGGACGCCGAGGCGCTGGGCGCGATCCAGTTTTCCACCCTGATCATCGACGAGGCGCAGTCGGTAAAGAATGCCCTCACGCAACGATTCCGCGCGGTTCGCGATCTGCAGGCGGACTTTCGCCTGGCGCTCACCGGCACGCCCATCGAAAACCATCTGGGCGAGCTGTGGGCCATCTTTCGCCTGGTCACGCCTGGCCTGCTCGGCTCGTGGGAGCAGTTCCGGCAACGCTTCGCCGTGCCCATCGAACGTCGCCACGATCGCGCCCGTCAGGCGGGACTGGCGCGCGTGGTGCGGCCTTTCCTCTTGCGCCGGACCAAAGCCGAGGTGGCGCCCGAGTTGCCCGCGCGTACCGAGATGAACCAGACCATCGATCTCGGCCCGACCGAGCGCCGGCTGTACGAGGCTGCGCGCATCGAGGCGCTGGAAAGTCTGGCCAAGAGCGCAGGCGCAGGCGACGAGGCCAAGCAGCACATCAGGATTCTGGCGGCGCTCACGCGTCTGCGCCTTCTGTGCTGCCACCCGCGCTTGGTGGTCAAGGACAGCCCCGCTGGCTCGGCCAAGCTGGCTGCGCTGGTCGAGCTGCTGACAGAGCTGCGTGACGAGGGCCACCGCGCCCTGGTGTTCAGCCAGTTCACCAGCTTCCTCGATTTGGCGCGGCCGCTGCTCACCCAGGCGGGGCTGCGCACTCTGACTCTCGACGGCTCGACACCGGCAGCCGAGCGCGAGGAGCGCGTAGCTGCCTTTCAGGCCGGCACCGCGGACGTCTTCCTGCTTTCGCTGCGCGCGGGCGGCACCGGCCTAAACCTGACCTCCGCCACCTATGTCATTCACCTGGACCCTTGGTGGAACCCCGCTGTCGAAGACCAAGCCACTGACCGCGCCCACCGCATCGGCCAAGATCGTCCTGTCACCGTGATCCGCATGGTCGCGCGTGGCACCATCGAGGAGGCCGTGTTGTCCCTGCATGAGGAAAAACGCCAGCTCGCCGCCAGCATTCTCGACGGCGCCGACGCCGCCGCCCGCCTGGACGGCGAGGATCTGCTCGACCTCATCCGCAAAGGCAGCCTGTCTGCTGGCGACGAAGACGCGGGGGAGGAAGGCGAGACGGGGAGCGAAGCAGGCGTCGAGACGTAGGGCGACAGTTCGGGGAAAGAGGCGCGCAACAATAGGCAGTCGCACGATCATCGCAGTCCGCCGGGCGATGGGGATGGTCTACGAGACCTGAACCGAACTACCTTGGGGTTGCGTCGGGCAGCCCACCGTCGACGGGAATGGTCGCACCGGTGGTGGGGGTCTGGTGCGTGATGAAGAAAAGGACGGCGCGCGCCACATCTTCGGCGGTGACTTGGGCTTTGAGCAGGTTACGCGAGCGGTAGTATTCTTCCAACCCGCGCTCGTCGAGGCCGCGCGCCTTCATGCGGTTGGGCCCGACGGTTGCCCACAGACCGGAGCGTTTTTCTCCGTGGGAGAAGACCGCATCAGGAGCAACCATGTTGACCCGCACGCCGAGAGGAGCCAATTCCAGGCTGGCAATGCGCGCCAGTTGGTGGGCAGCGGCCTTGGTGGCGCTGTAGGCGCCGAAGCCCGCGCCCGGGGCAAAGACATTTTTGGTCGAAATCAGAACCACGTCGCCGCCCGTGCCTTGCAGCGCGAAGTGGCGGCCCGCTTCGGCCAGCACCAGCAGGGTGCCCTCCACGTTGACGCTTTCGAGCTTGCGAAAGGCATCGAGGGCTAGTTCCGTGAGTGGAGCCACGTGGGCGATCCCAGCGTTGATAATCACGCAATCGATGCCACCCCACGTGCGAATGATCTTGGCGAATCCAGCGGTCACCGAGGCTGGGTCGGTCACGTCCATGGCAACGGCCGCGACCCGGGATGGGTGGCGCTGTCCGAGTTCCGCGACCAGCCCGTCGAGGGCGGGGCCGGCAAGATCGGTGGCGGCAACATGGCAACCCTGTTCGAGCAGAGCCTCGCAAATGCCCGAGCCAATCGCCCCTGCGGCGCCGGTCACCAGCGCGACGCTGCCGCCGAGGCTGTGGGCAGCGACGGCAAGACCGCGCTCGCCCGTCTTTGCCCGTTGGTACCCGCGGAATTCCATGTCGAACAGGTGTTCGTCATCGAGCGGCACATACTCGGCGCCGCCTCGGTAGATGGCTGTCTTCACCGCCAGCCCTTGCCGAGTGATGTCGCGGATCATTGCAGCGTCGGCCGCGTTCTTCCCGATGCAAACGACGCCCAGTCCCGGAATCATGAGCACCCGTGGGAGAAAATCGCGCGGCTCGCTAGTCGCGTGGGGAGCCGGCGAGCTTTGCTCGCCGCGCACCATCGCGGGAGGGTTTGGCGAGGCCGAGCGAAGCGAGCGGGGTGGGGGTGGGCGTGGGGGGTCGAAGGGCGAAGCGAACCCTTTCAGGGTTCCCATGTCAGTGACCTGAACCGCGCTTGCGTGCCCTTGCACATACCCCTGGTACTCGGCCTCGAAGGCGGCGACAGCCTCAGTGAGCTGCTGCTTGAAGGCTTTGGCATCGTCGAGCATCGGATGGTCAAGCCAGAGCGGAACTCTGCGAGTGCGGATCAGATAGTCCGGCGTCAGCGGCGCTGACAGGGCCAGCTTCTTGCCCTCTGGGGCGTCCAGCAACTGCATGACTTCGGGATCGAGCAAAGCCTGCAAAATGACCCGGTCGCCGAGATCGTCTGGCGCCTGCGGACCCAAGACCCCGCGGATGACCGGGGCGAGCGCGAGGTATTTCCGTTCGCGATCCGCGGCGGACGACGGCGGTGTCCCCAAGCTGCGGACCGGACGCTTCTCCAAGTAGGTTTCGGCGCGGCTGACCAGCTCGATGGTCGCGTCGTACGCCGCACGGGCAGTTGTACCCCAGGTCACAAGCCCGTGGTGCATGAGCACCAGAGCGTGCGCCTGCGGACGACGGACCATGGTGTCGCGCACAGCACGCGCCAGATCCAGCCCGACTCTCGCATAGACAACCATGGCGATATCCTGCCCGAGCGCCGCCGCCACAACCTCGGATCCACCGGTCCGATTGGTCAGGGCAAGGATGGTGCTGGGATGGGTGTGCATCACGAAGCCGTGGGGAAGCACGGCGTGAACCAGGGTTTCCACCGAGGCGCGGCGGGAAGAAGGACGCAAGCTGTGGCAGGCGAATTCGCCGGCCATGGCCTCATCTGACAAGGCAGCCAGGTTGAGCAGCCGGTTCAGATAGGCGAGATCCAGCGCGACGAAATCGCTGGGCTGGATGGTGGCAAGATTGACCCCCGACGCTTTGATGAAGAGCGCGGATTGCTCTTCACCGAGCAGGTTCGGGAGTGTGCACTTGCAAGAGGTATTGCCACCGCCGTGCAGGGCCAGGTCAGGCTCGGACCCAAGCAGGCGCGTGGCATAGGTCAGAAGGGCGAGGTCGTTTTCACAGGACGCAGCCTGAACGGCGGCTGCGGCATCTAACTCGGACCAACGATCTTGCATGCGTTCTTTCTCGAATCGCCCGGCCCTGCGTGGCCAGCGCTCACCTAGCGCTTTCGGGGTTGCTTCTTGGCACTCTGGTAGAAGTCGAAGGCGTGCTCCGGGCTCATGTTTTCATGAACCACTTTGCGCACAGCTTGAATCATGGCGACCGGCGCCTCGGCCTGGAAGATGTTGCGTCCCATGTCCACGCCGGCTGCCCCTTGCGCGACGGCGTCGCGGGCCATGCGCAGCGCCTCCAGTTCCGGGAGTTTCTTGCCGCCTGCAATCACGATGGGCACCGGGCACGAAGCAGTCACGGTTTCGAAGCCCTCGGGCACGTAATAGGTCTTCACAAACGCGGCGCCCAGCTCGGCGCAGATCCGGCTGGCCAGACGCATGTACTTCGCGTCACGCGCCATGTCTTTGCCCACCGCGGTCACCGCCAGCACCGGAATGCCGTGGCGATTGCCTTGGTCCACCAGGCGGGTCATGTTGGCGACCGACTGGGTTTCGAACTCGCCGCCGATGAAGACCTGCACCGCGACCGCCGAGACATTCATGCGGACGGCGTCTTCCATGCTGCAAGCGATCTGCTCGTTGGAGAGTTCCTTGAGGATGCTGGGACCGCCACTGGCGCGCATGACCACGGCGTTGGTGAAGGCAGGTGGAATCACGCTGCGTAAGATTCCGCGGGTCAGCATCAGCGCGTCGGCGTATGGACAGAGAGGCAAGATGGTGATGTCGACCCGCTCGAGGCCGGTGGTCGGGCCCTGGAAGTAGCCGTGGTCAAAGGCCAGCATCACGGTCTTGCCGGACTGCGGGTTGAAGATGCGGGCCAGACGATTGTTCATGCCCCAGTCGTGAGCGTTCGAGCCTTTGAGAAAGAAGCTCCGGCTCTCTTGCGGGACATCTACGTAGAACTCTTTGTCCGACTTTTTGTCGTTCTTCGTCGGGGCATCAGCTTCCGGCATGGTCTACTCCTTGGCGCACCTAGCGGGCGGCAAAACCGTAGCACAAATGGCGGAAGGGAAGGTCATGATCTGGCTGATGGCGCAGACGACGCGGCCCCGCGAAGGCCAAGCAGGAGTATGCTCGGGCCATGGCCGAGACACCTGCCGCTGCACATGACAATCCTTCGCGCCTGGGGCGATTCATTCAGAACTACTCCGGGTTTCTCTCCAGCTTCGTCATCGGCGTGGCCGGGTTGGTGGCCACATCCATTTGGCAGTTTCGCCAGGCCCAGAACGCTGAGCGCCAGCAGGCCAGTGAGCAAGCCATCGCGCGCACCAAGGCCGACAACGACTGGCGTATCGCGCGTGCCGAGATTCTTGGCAAGAATCTCTCGGTTCTGTCGCAGCAGGGGCCGCAAACCGCGGATCAGCGCTTCGGCGTCCTGCTCTCGCTCACCCGGGGAAACATCCTCGACCCGGAACTGGCAGTTTCCTACGCGCTGGAATTGGGCCGCGACAATCCGACCTACATGGGTGTGGTACTGGCTGGGACCGCCAACAAGAACTACACCCAGCTCGAACAAGCCTTTGCCCTGACCTGCATGCAGCGCTTCGGGGTGGAGAAGCGGGCGGAGGTGTGCAAGGACGACAAGCTGGCCGATCGTTCCGAGGGAATCGCGCAGTTGGTGGCCGATGAGTTGGACGCGTCCGTCGCCAGCGGCGAGATCAAGAAGGGACCGATGGGGATCCTGCGCGACGAACGGGCAGTGCAGGCGCATCCGACCAAGATGGCGTGGCTGTTCGAGACCTACCTGCAGAACCTCTACGAGCGGCGCCAATGGAACGAGGTCGAGCGCTTCGAGGGGTTCTCCGCTGGCGCACGCCTGGTAGCGGCGCTGGTGCTTGCCACGGCACGCACGGGAGAGTTGGTCACCTCGGCAGAGGAAGACATGCTGAACAAGTTCCACGCCGAGCGACGTCACTGGCTGGCCGGCTACATGTTCGGCCGTACCTGCGATCCCGAATGCCGGGCCAAGCTGATGCAAGCCATGCTGAGCTCCTACGGCGAGGCCCAGGGTGACTACAACGAGGTCTTTAGGCGCCTGTTGACGGCGCCACGCAGTGAGACCGGCACCGCACTGGCTCATCTACACGCGCGCCTGCTTTGGTGTCAGGTCGACGCCGACGATCTTGCGGAATTCCGCGACAGCGTGCTGGTCCCGACCCTGATTTCTGCCTGCGCCGATCCCAAGTTCGATGCGGGCCTCTTGGAGGATCTGGCGGCGATGGTTGCGCTGGTTCCTGAGCCAACCACGTCTTCGACCGCGGACTTTGCGGCCGCAGCCGCCGCCTGGAAGCAGATGACGGAAGCGCTGGAGAAACGCGGCGAGCGCTTCCACAAGGCGTTCGTCAATCGTCTGGCCCGCACCCGCCGCGAGCGCGCAAATCCGCCGCCCATGATGAAGAAGCAGAACTTCTGCAGCGCGGGGAGTGTCGACGGCACCGCGGGGAGCGAGCTAAACCAGTAGTCGAGGGCGTCAGGCCAGGCGAGGCGGCGCGCCTCGACGGACCTCCACCCCGTGGTATCCTTTGGATGCAATGGCGGTTTCGAGCATCGCTCCCAGCCTTGGGTTTCCTTGGTTGTTCCATCAAGTGGAAGCAGGACTAGAGCGCGGCCAGGCGCCCTGCTAGGTCTTTGGGTCGCTAGCACCTATCGAGCGGGCCCTGGCGCAGCCGCTGGTGGTCGCGTCTGAGCGTAGAGGTCCCGATGCAACTGGTGCAAGACGTCATCCAGTTCTGGACATGACCCTGCCAAGCGAGGAGGGCGCTCTGCTGCCAGCGATCCGGTGCACCTGGCACGCGGATGGCATGCGCGAAGGGGTGAGCTGACCGACAAAGAACCCAGGATTGGGACGGCGCTCATCAACGTGAGGGAGAGGAAGCGAAATAGCCATGAGCACCCATAGCACTCAGACCAAGAACCCGGTGTCCACCGAACTCTCCAGCCCACGTGCGCGCGAGCGTCTGGTACACGTGGCGCTTTCTATTCTGCGCGACGGGATCGACGCTGAGGATGCCGCCCACGACGCGGTCGAGCAGGCCTTGCGGGGGTCAGGATCTTTTCGCGCAAAATCCCTGGTGAGCACGTGGCTGCACAGGGTAGTGGTGAACGCGGCGCTCATGCGTGCCCGCCGGCGGCGGCGTACCGCTGAGCGTGTTGCAGCCAACGACCAGTCCGGCCAGGGGGATGTTGTCACGTTGTTGCGAGATTCGAGTCCCACGCCTGCCGCGCGTTTGGAGGACATGGAAGACCGTTGGCGGCTGCACGCTGCCGTGGCCCAGTTGCCCCGTCCCTATCGGGACGTGGTACAGCTTTGCGTGTTCGAAGAATTGGCTCTTCCCGACGCGGCTCGATCGCTGGGAATTACGAGCCAGGCCGTGCGCACGCGGATGTGCCGGGCCCGGGCTCAGCTACGCGAGCGCTTCGCCGCATAGGGCTTCTTCGTGGCTACAGACTGCCTGCGTGGGCTCACCTCTGCGATCTCAGCGGCGGACGGCTGACGAGACGCATCACCTCACATCCTTTAGTTGCGGCCGCGAGGCTTGTCTCGAGTTGCTGGGCCCAACCCCTGCATGGTGACGGAGTGCTGCTTGGGGCCGAGCCGTCCACGATTCTTTTCCCCCCGAGACCAGCCCACGCAGCCACTCCGCCACCACGCTGAGACTTTCGCCTCATTTCCCCGCGGTACCTCCCCATCACGCCACCTCCGCCACCCATCCGCAACCCTGGCCTGCCCGCCCTTCACCCAGTACCCCTCGCAGGCCCCCTCTGCACCGAGCGCCTCCTCCCACTCCCAAACATTTCCTGGGTAATACAAAGTCCGTGCCACCAGAAGCGATCGGAAGGGCGCGCGATTTGTCAGGCGGACGCAGACTGGCGTTACGGGTTCGTAATTTCCGCCCGCCGCGCGGCACGGGACGGGAACATCGTGACGCGCTGATCGCAACCTGGGACGTCATCTGGACACCTCAAGTCACGAACTCGAATCGCCTTGCTCCTCCCCCCGCAGAGAATTGACCATACCTTTTGGCCGGTTCAAAGGCATACTCAGCCGGGATCCAGAACATGCTCGACATACTCTTGGTGGACGACGAGGCAGACGTTCGGCTGCCACTCGGCGAGGCGCTGAGGGATCTCGGCCATCGCGTGGCGCTTGCCGCTGATGGCGACGAAGCCATGCAGTGCCTGGATCGCCAGATCTTCAATCTCGTCATGAGCGACATCCGCTTGCCCAAAGTGGACGGCTTCACCATTTTGCGCCGCCTACGCGATGAGCAACCTGATACCCACGTCGTGTTGATGACCGCTTTTGGCACGATTCGGGAGGCAGTCCTAGCGGTCAAGGAAACCGCGATCGAGTACGTCACCAAGCCGTTCGAGCTGCCCGAGGTGTTGAGCATCGTTCAGCGCATCGACGAGCGCTGGACGCTTATCCGCGATCTGGCCGCAGCGCGTGCCGAGTTGGCCACGCGCAAGGTCGGCGAAATGATTGAAGGTCGGTCGCCTGCCATCGTGCACCTGCGCGATCAGATCAGTGCTATCGCCACCAGCTCGGCAGCCGTGCTCCTGACCGGCGAGAGTGGCACCGGCAAGGAGTTGGCGGCACGCATGATCCACACGTCCAGCGAGCGGCGTGATGCTCCGTTTGTGGCGGTGAACTGCGCGGCTGTGCCGGCCACCCTCATCGAGGCCGAGTTGTTCGGACATGAGCGGGGTGCGTTCACCGGCGCGGTCAAGCGCCGCGACGGTCGCTTCAAAGCGGCTGACGGCGGCACTCTGTTCCTCGACGAGATTGGCGAGATGCCGGTGGATGTGCAGGCCAAGCTTCTGCGCGTGCTCCAGGAAGGCTCATTCGAGCCCATCGGAACCAACACCTCGGTGAAGGTGGACGTCCGCCTGGTCTCGGCCAGCAACCGCGATCTCAAGGGTAGCGCAACTGAAGGTAGCTTTCGCCAGGATCTCTACTACCGGATCAAGGTGTTCGAGTTGCGCTTGCCGCCTTTGCGCGAACGGCTCACCGACTTGCCCATTCTGGTCGAGCAATTCATGCGCGAGTTCACCGCTGCGGGCACGGCGCCGTCCTCTATCGCGCCGTCGGCGTGGGCTGCGCTGCAAGGCTATAGCTACCCGGGCAACGTGCGCGAGCTGAAGCACGCAATTCAGCACGCCAGCATTCTGGCGCGCGGCCAGGAGATCCAGGTTCACCATCTGCCGGCCGAATTCCATGGCAGCGGGCGTCCCGCGTCAGGTGATCGCGTCGAGCCGCTCGCCTTCGTGATGGCCCAGTTCGAAAAGGACTACATCGAGCGCATTCTGAAGATGGCTGACGGCGAGCGCCGCCGCGCCGCCGAGATACTGGGGATCTCCCGCAAGAATTTGTGGGAGAAGATGGTCAAGTACGGGCTGCACTAGTTCCCATTTCCGGGGCCTCCGAGGGGAAGCGCGAAATGAAGCGTAGCCCCGCGGTCAGGAGATCCCTCGACCCACAGGCGTCCGCCATGTCGCTCGACCAGCATGCGTGCGATGAACAGCCCGAGCCCATAGCCGCGATCAGTCCTGGACTGGGCAAACTGGCTGCTGGGCGGACTGGGTGGCTCCTCGCTGGCGTGGGCCCGGCCGGGAACGACCACGGCGAAGCGCACTTCGTCGTCAGCCACGGCGACGCGCAACGCAACCTCTGCGCCATCTGCGCATTCTCGCAGCGCGATTAGGAGCAGGCTGGTGAGCACACGTTCCAGACGGGCAACGTCGGCGGTGATCCGGACCGGCCCGCCGGGCAGGGCGAGTCTTACCCGGCTGGTGTCGAGGGTGGAGGAGTTGCGAGCGAGGATTTCAGGCACCAGACGCTCAATGGCCACCGGGCGCAGTTCAAGCCTGAGCTGGCCCGAGCGCACGCGCGATGAATCGACCAATTCTTCGATCATCGCATCCAGACGCCGGGCCGCCGCGATCACCATCGAAGCTAGGCGCTGCTCCTTCTCCAGGCCCTGCTCGGCCAGGGCTTTCTGCAGAAGTTGCGCATTTAGGTGAACCGAAGTCAGCGGGTTGCGAATGTCGTGTGAGACCAAGCGGATCAACTGCTCGTGGTGTTGTTCCAGGGTGCGCAACATGGTGACGTCAGACAAGGTCACCACCGCGCCGCTGCGGGCGCCCCCGGCCAGCACGATGGGCACCGCACAGGTGGACAACCAGAGCGTGCGGCCGTCCCGATGAATGCCGACGTCCAGGTCATGGACTGTCTCTCCGCGCAAAGCTCGAAGCCCTGGCCAGTGCTCCACCGGCAACGGCATACCGTCGGTTCCGGCGATCATGGCGCGCGCCAGGATCTTGCGTATCGACTGCCCGATGTCCCCGCTGACGAAGCCCAGCATAGACTTGGCTTTCTGGTTGGCGCTGGTCACCACCCCGTCGGCAGCTAGCACAATCATGCCCTCGGAAGCGGCGGCGAGCAGAGCCTGACGTTCGAGTTCTGCGATCTCGCTGTGCCACGGCTGGCTAGCTGGCCCGGCTTTGGATGCACGCCGTGCCCGAGGTTTGGTCGAAGTTGCGCGGATCGCCCGCCGGCTGTCCCGGTCCTGCGTCATGACGGGGATTATCCCCCATCTCCTGCGCAAGACGAGCCCCTGCCATCACAATCGGGACCTTGCCCTGCCCGCGGGGACCGGCAAGGGCTTGCGCACGCCAGTGTCAGCGGTGTCCGCCGCGACCGCCGCCCCTGAAGCCGCCGAAGCTCCGGGCCGGAGACGGGCTTGCACGCCACGCGCCCGTCCCTGGATGCGCATAGCCCCATCCTCCGTGAACATGTCCTCGGCCCCAATAGGGATAGTATCCCCAGCCCAAGCCCGGGCCCCACAGCCAAGGATAGAACCCCACGCCCCACCACCAGGCCGGCCACCATTCAACCGCGACGCCAGCCGGCCGGTAGTCGGAATACTCGGTCGACTGATTGGGCACCAATTCGAACGGCGTGGTCCCGGTGACTGGCTCGCTGCCACGGCGAACCTGCCATGACAGGTTCGCCCGTCCCGGATTGCCCTGGGGTGGCAGGGGGTAGAAGAGATCCAAAGTGCCATGTTGTCCCTGGGCCAGCGTGACCACCGAGCCACCGGTTGAACTCTCAGCGTAGGTTGCTGGCACAGGAGCAGCCCCCAGGCTCACGACCTGATCACGGGTGTCGATGGTCCAACTAGCGGCGTCGGAGCGGTTCTCGGCGGCGATGCGCAGGTGTAGATAGAAGCCCTGCGTCCCCGACGGCGTAGGCATGGGCTCCCCGCCGAAGGACATGACATAGGCCGTGCCCTTGGAATCGGTGGCCGGGATCGGGTAGGGCACAGCAGGCGCCTGATGCTCGGCGTATTGCGGCTCGGACACCGGCCCGTAGGCGGTCGTTTCCGTGGCGCAACCCGCCGTAGCAAGGGCAACTGCTCCGAAGAGCACTTTCATCGTTGTTTCGTTCATCGCGTCCTCACTTGGGTCTTTCCCAACCTTGAATCTACCACCTCGCAAGCCCTGATGCCTTTTGCCGCCGCTTGGTTGCGGCCGGAAGGCCGCCCTGTGTTACCCTGTTGGCACTATGGCAAAATCACCCTGCCCAATATCCAAGACGCACTTCATTGAAATAGCCGAGCCCATCAAGCTGGTCATCAATGGCCAGGAGCTGGTGGCCGACAAGAAGGAGTTCTCGACCGGCTCATTCGGCTGGTTCTTCAACGGCAAGATCAGCGTAGCCGTCGATGGCAAGCCGCTGAGCGTGCAGGTCGGCCTGAACTTGACGGTCGTAGGCAGCAAAGAGGCCGAACGCTAGTACCGCCTCTCGAAGATTCGTAGCTGGTTGGGCGGCCGGGTTGACGGCGGCGGAGCCGATGGCCGGAGCCGGTGGCCGGAACCGGATCCGACGGCCGGTCCCGGCAACTAGTCACGGATTTCCGAGAAGCGGTAGCGAAGCGCCTATTTTGCTTGGTGCGCGGGCTGGGCAGCCGCCTCGATGCCCATGTACTGCAACATGGCGTGCGCGGCCTTGCGTCCAGCGCCCATGGCCAGAATAACCGTGGCACCACCGGTAACGATGTCGCCGCCGGCAAAGACGCCCGGGATGCTGGTCATCTGCGTTTCGGGGCTGACATCGATGTAGCCGCGTTGGTTCAGCTTCAACCCCGGCGTGGTCTGCGCCAGGATCGGATTGGCCGAGGTACCGATGGCGTATACGATGGTGTCGACTTCGAAGAGGAACTCCGAACCCGGCACGGGCACCGGCCGCGCGCGGCCCGACTCATCCGGCTCGCCCAACTCCATGCGAATGCATTCCATGGCCCGGACCCACCCGCGTTCGTCGGCCAGTATGCGCACCGGAGTGGTGAGCCAGTTGAACTTCACGCCTTCTTCCTCTGCGTGGTGGACTTCCTCGGCGCGCGCCGGGCTTTCCTTCTTGGTGCGACGGTACACACAGTAGACATTCTCAGCGCCCATTCGAATGGAGACGCGGCAGGCGTCCATGGCGGTGTTGCCTGCGCCAATCACCGCCACCTTCTTGCCCATGCCGGTTGGCGTATCTGTCTGCGGGTGCTGGTATGCGCGCATCAGGTTCACGCGCGTCAGGTATTCGTTGGCCGAGAAGATGCCGTTGAACCCTTCGCCCGGGATGCCCATCAAATTGGGGTAGCCTGCCCCGACGCCGATAAACGCGGTTTCGTACCCCATTTCCTGCATGAGCTGCGGAATGGTGTAGAGGCGTCCAATGATTGCGTTGGTGACAATCTTGACGCCCAGACGCTGCAAGGCCTCCAACTCGCGGTCAATCAACTTCTTGGGCAGCCGGAATTCAGGAATGCCGTACTTGAGCACCCCGCCGGCCGTGTGCAGCGCCTCGTAGATGGTCACCTCAACCCCGGCGCGCGCCAGGTCGACGGCGCAAGTGATGGACGCGGGACCACTGCCGATCATGGCGGCCTTGTGCCCGTTCCGCTTGATCGAAGTGGCCAATGACCATCCGTTCTTGAGCGCCAGATCTCCGACGAAGCGCTCCAGCCGGCCGATGCCCACCGGCTCCAGCTTGTTGCCGACGATGCACAGGGCTTCGCATTGGGTTTCTTGTGGGCAGACGCGGCCGCAAATGGCGGGCAGTACGTTGTCGGCTGCCACGATGTCATATGCCTTGCGGAAGTCGCGGCTTTCGATTGCCTGAATGAAACCGGGGATGTTGATGGCCACCGGGCATCCTGCGATGCAGCCAGGTTTCTTGCATTGAATGCAGCGGGCCGCTTCTGCCAGTGCCTGGTCCTCGGTGTAGCCCAGGGTCACCTCACTCCAGTTGTGCGCGCGGACCGCCGGATCCTGTTCCGGCATGGCGGTTTTGCTCTTGGCAATGGTTTTGATGGTCTTCTTCGGTTTTGTTGAGGCTTCCATTACGAGCTCTGCCGGGGTAAGTGGCACCGTTCACGGAAAAGCCGCATCGACTCGCGCTCGGACGAATCAAAGCGCTTTGCCCGTGCCATGAGTTCGTCGAAGTCGACCTGCAGACCATCGAACTCGGGGCCGTCCACGCAGGCAAAGGCCATCTTACCACCCACGGTCACCCGGCACCCGCCGCACATCCCGGTGCCGTCCACCATGATGGGGTTTAGGCTGACGATAGTCTTGATGTTGCGTGGCTTGGTGACTGCTACGCAGGCCCGCATCATGATGGCGGGGCCGATGGCCAGTACCTCGTCGACGTCTTGATGCTTGTCCAGAACTTCCTGCAACGGCCCGGTCACCAGGCCCTTGACGCCGAACGAGCCGTCGTCGGTGGCGATGATCAACTCGTCGCTTTCGGCCTTGAAGCGGTCGATCCAAAACATGAGATCCTTGGACCGGAAGCCCATGATGGAAATGGTGTAGGCGCCGTTCTGCTTGTATTGGCGCAATTGGGGATAGGTCGGCGCCACGCCCAGTCCGCCGCCCACGCACACGACCTTCTTCACCTTGTCGAAGTGGCGCGCGTGCCCCAGCGGGCCGGCGAGATCGTCGAGATATTCGCCCTCTTTCAGGTCCATCAGGCTGGTGGTCGTCTTGCCCACCGCTTGAATAACCAGCGTGATGGTGCCGGCCTGGCGATCAAAATCGGCAATGGTCAAAGGGACGCGCTCGCCGCCATCCCCGTGACGGACGATCACGAAATTGCCGGGCTGCGCCGCCTTGGCGATGTCGGGTGCCTCCAACTTCCACAGATAGGTCACAGGCGAGAACTGCTCGCGCTTGGCTATCTTGAACATCTGCGCCTCGTCAGAGTACTGCCTACTGGACGCCGGTGATGACTTTGTGGACACACGGGCTATTTCGCCGCTCGGTTCAGCAGCCGGTTGACGTCATTGCGCAGACGCTCGGCCCGGATGGGCTTGTCGAGCAGCAGGTCAGCCTTCAGCCACGACTGCTGCACGGCCGAATCCGCCGCGAACGACAGCCCGGTCGCGGCCTTGACCGCGGTGACCATCATGACCGGCGTGTCCGGGTACAGCTTCTTGATGCGATGGCAGAGCACGAACCCGGTGTCCTTCTCTTCCATCATGAGGTCCAGGATGGCCAGGTCCGGCTTGATCGACAGCAGGATCTCCTCGGCCTCGGCCTGGGTTTCCGCCGCATGCACCTCGTGACCGTCCTGCTTCAGGATCATGCTCACCTGCTCCACGATGTCCGGATCGTCGTCCACTACCAGTATCTTCTTTGCGTTCGCCATGGTCGTTTCCTTCCAGTCTTCGAGTGGACCCGATTCAGACCAGCACGTCTCGTCTGTGATAGTGCGTGTGCAGGAGCTTGTGGCTCATCTCGCCCAGCGGGGCGCCCAGGAATTCCTTGTATAGGCGCGCCACATCTTCGTTCTTGTGGCTGACCCGCAGGGTCTCGTCGCGATCAATCTGATAGAGCGCCTGCATGCGCGCCTTGATTGCATTCTGGTCGCCGTGCAGCGGTTGACCACCGCCGGCGATGCACCCGCCGGGGCAGGTCATGACCTCGATGAAATGGATGTCTTTGCGACCCGCCCGTATCGATTCCAGCAACTGTGCCGCGTTCTTCAGGCTGCTGGCCACCGCCACGCCGACTTCCAAGTCGCCGATCTTGACCTTGGCCTCCTTGATGCCGCCCAGCCCGCGCACCTCCCGCACCTTCAGCTCACGCAATTCCTTGCCGGTTAGCAGGAAATGCGCGCTACGGATGGCAGCCTCCATCACGCCGCCGGTGGCGCCGAATATTTTGCCGGCGGTGGAACGCAGGCCGAAGGGTGTGTCGGCGTGATCCGGTTCGACGTCCATCATGTCGATGCCGAACATGCGGATGAGCTGAGCCAATTCGCGCGTGGTCAGGACGTAGTCCACGTCTGGGACGTAGTTGCGGCCCATCTCCTCGCGCGCGCACTCGAACTTCTTCGCCGTACATGGCATGATCGACACGCTTACGATCTTCGACGGATCGAGGCCCTCGCGCTGGGCGAAGAAGGTCTTGATCACCGCGCCCATCATCTGCTGCGGGCTCTTGCAGGTCGACAGATTGGGGATGAAGTCGGGGTAGAACTGCTCGACGTACTTGATCCACCCCGGCGAGCAGCTGGTCATCATGGGCAGGGTGCCGCCGCTCTGGATGCGCTTCACCAGCTCTGACCCCTCTTCCATGATGGTCAGGTCGGCGGTGAAGGAGGTATCGAACACTCGCTTGAAGCCCAGCTTGCGCAGGGCGGCGACCATGTGGCCGTTAGCGTCATTGCCGGGCTTGATGCCGAATTCTTCCGCGATGGTCACCGAGACCGCCGGCGCGTGCTGGACCACCACGTACTTGTTCGGGTCGGACAGAGCCGCCACCACCTCATTGAGGTAGCTGTGCTCGGTGAGAGCCGCCGTCGGGCAAGCCAGGATGCACTGGCCGCAGTTGATGCACGAAGAAACATTGAGGCCGGTCTCGAAGGCCGTCCCCACCACCGCCCTCGGACCGCGGTGGATGAAATCGATAGCCGAGACGCCCTGGATCTCCTCGCACACGCGCACGCAGCGGCCGCACAGCACGCACTTGTCCGGGTCGCGCACGATTGAGGGCGACGACACGTCCATGTCGCGGTTGTTTTTCTTGCCGATGTAGTGCCGCTGGCGCACGCCGAGCTCGGCGGCCAGGGATTGCAGGTCGCAGCGCTGATTGCGGCTGCAATACAGGCAATCATCGGGGTGATTGGACAGCAGCAATTCCACGATCGTGCGCCGAGCCGCCAGCACCTTGGGCGAGCGGGTCTTGATCTTCATGTCCTTGGCAACCGGAAAAGAACAAGACGGCACCAGGCCGGGCGCGCCTTCCACTTCCACGATGCACAGGCGGCAGGCGCCGCTGGGGGGCAGGCCTTCCATGTAACACAAGGTCGGAATGTGGACGCCTTCACGCTGGCACACCGAAAGAATGGTCTCGCCCCCGTTGGTCTCGATGGGCTTGCTATCGATTTCGATCGTAAACATCGTGTATTCCTCGCGATGACTCAGGTTCAGTGCAGGGGCCGGGTAAAATCTAGGTCACAGCGCAAGCAGCGCCGCGCCTCACATTGGGCAGCCTCTTCCGAGATGCACAACTCGACCTCGGCAAAACTCCCGCGGCGTTTCTCGACCGGCAGGTGGGGCTGCTTGACCCGCGCCACCATCACCTCGCCTTCCTCCTCTTCCCCGGCTACTTGCACCGGCTCGACGTAGAAGGAAGGCAGCTTCACCTTGGGCAACTGCTTGAGCAGCTTGCCGCTGACGAAGTTCTGCAGCATGACCGCCGCGCTCTTGCCCGCGGCGATGGCCTTGATCACCGTGCTGGGGCCCGAGGTCACGTCGCCCCCGGCGAACACGCCAGGCCGACTGGTGGTGAATGATTCGGGGTTCACCGTCACGGTTCCCCAGCGCGTGGTCTTCAGATCCTTGAGCCCAACACCTTCGGGCTGTTCGCTGATGGCCACGATGAGCGTGTCCAGATCCACTACGTGTTCCGACCCGGGAATCGGCACCGGTTGCTGGCGGCCTGAATCGTCGAGCGGTCCCAACTCGTTGTTGATGAACTTCACCCCGCTGAGCTTGCCGTCCTTGACCACGACCTGCAGCGGTGCCACCAGGGGCTGCAGCAAGATGCCCTCGGCCAGCGCTGCATCGATTTCCTCGCCATAGGCCGGCATTTCAGCCCGTGTGCGGCGGTAGAACACCGTCACGCCGGTCACGCCCTTCTGGCGGAAAGCCACGCGGGCGGCGTCGATGGCTGCGTTGCCGCCGCCGACGACTCCTACCCGGCCTCGGGCCAGGTGCTTGCCTTCCAGGTTGTAGGCCTTGAGGAACTTGATGCTGGGGAGCACGCCCTCGGCATCGTCGCCGGGCACGCCGAGCTTCTTGCTCTCATGCGCGCCTGTGGCCACGTAAACTGCCTTGTAGCCGTCCCTGTCCATCAAAGAATCGATGGTGAAGTCCCTGCCCAATGCCTGATTGAGCCTGAGCTCGACGTTGGCGTTCAACAGGGAGTCGATTTCCTTCCGCAAGGTATCGCGCGGCAAGCGGTACTCGGGAATGGCCGAGACCAGCATGCCGCCCGGCTTGGATTCGCGTTCGAACACCGTGACCAGATTGCCCATCGCCCCCAGGTAGTGAGCCGCCGTGAGCCCCGACGGGCCAGCGCCGATGACTGCTATCTTGGGCGCATTGGCCCCCGCTGGCTTGACCGTTTCCTTGTAGGTTTCAGGCTTCACGTGATCCACGACGAAGCGCTTGAGGGTGCGCACCGCAATCGGCTCGCCGCCGGTGGCACCGGCACGGCACATCAGCTCGCAGGGGTGGTCACACACGCGCGCGCAGGCCGAAGGGAACGGGTTGGCGCTGCGGATGACCCGATAGGCTTCCGCGTACTCGCCGCGCGCGATGTGCGCCACGTAGCGCCAGGCCTCCGTCCCCACCGGGCAGGTGTTCTGGCAGGGCGCACCCACCAGGTCCTTGCACGCACCCGCCGGGCAGCTCCGCTCAAAGACATGCGCTTCGTATTCGTCGCGGAACCAGCGCAGGGTCGAGAGCACCGGGTTGGGCGCGGTCTGCCCCAGGCCGCACAGGCTGGTGATCTTGATGGTCTCGGCCAATTCCGCCAGGCGCATGATGCCCTGGAAGCGAACCAGCGCATCGATGTTCTCCTCCTTGCGCCGGGGGCGTGTGATGGCGTCGAGGATCTCCAGCATGCGGCGCGTGCCCTCGCGACAGGGGATGCACTTGCCGCAGCTTTCGGACTGGATGAACTCCATGAAGAACTTGGCGAAGTCCACCATGCAGGTGGTCTCGTCCAGCACCACCAGGCCGCCGGAGCCCATGATGGCGCCGGCGCTCTTCAGGGTTTCGTAGTCGATGGGCGTATCGAGCAACTGCGGCGGGATGCAACCGCCCGAGGGACCGCCGATCTGCACGGCTTTGAATCTCTTGCCGGCGGGCGGCCCGCTGCCCACGTCGAAGATCACGGTGCGCAGCGAGGTGCCCATGGCCACCTCGACCAGACCCGCGCGCTGGATCTTTCCACTGAGCGCGAATATCTTGGTGCCCTTGCTGGTGGCGGTACCAACGGCGGCGTAGCCCTCGGCACCTTTGCGCATGACCACCGGCACGTTGGCCAGGGTCTCGACGTTGTTGATGACCGTGGGCTTGGCAAACAGGCCGCTCTGCACCGGGTAGGGAGGCCGCGGACGCGGCATGCCGCGTCGGCCCTCGATGCTGTGCATGAGCGCGGTTTCTTCGCCGCACACGAACGCGCCGGCGCCCATCTTGATGTGGAACTGTAGATTGAACCCGCTGCCCATGATGTGGTCGCCGATGAGGCCGTAGGCCGTGGCGCGCGCGATGGCCTCGCGCAGACGCTGCACGGCCAGCGGATATTCGGCGCGAATGTAGACGTAAGCGTCCTTGGCTCCGATGGCATAGGCGGCGATCATCATGCCTTCCAGCAGCTTGTGCGGATCGCTCTCGATCAGCGCGCGGTCCATGAAGGCACCTGGGTCACCCTCATCCGCGTTGCAGATCAGGTACTTCTGGTCACTCGACTGGGCAAGCGCCATCTTCCACTTGCGGCCCGCAGGAAAGCCGCCGCCGCCCCGGCCGCGCAGCCCGCTCTTCTCGACGATGTCGCACACCGCCTCGCGGGTCTTGCTGCGGATGGTTTCCAGGAAGCTCTTGTATCCGCCGCGCGCGATGTACTCCTCGATGCTGCCCGGATCGATGATGCCCGAGAATTCCAGCACCCAGCGCAGCTGCGGCTTGAAGAAGGGATGCTGGTCCAGCCAGGGCAAGTCCGACCACGGTTCGGACGGTCCCGCGCTAAATTGCCCGACCAGGTTCGCGGTCGGGACCTTGCCGGCGAATACGCCGTCCAGGATAGCAGCGACGTTGTCGGGCGAGACCTGCATGAACGACAGGCGGCGCTTGCCTGGCATCTGCACGTCCAGCATGGGCTCGAACGCGCACATACCGATGCAGCCAACCTCGACGATCTCGACGTCCTTGTGGTTGGCTTCCAGGTACTGGCGGAGCGCATTGCCGACCTTGGCCGCGCCCGCGCCCATGCCACAGGTCCCCGTGCCGAGATAGATGACGGGCTTGCTGACGACATCGCGACGGAGCTTGGCCAGGGCGGCTTCCTGCTCGGCGTTCTTGGCCACGCTGCCGGCCTGCAGGTACTCCAGCACCATCGGATCAGGCGTGGTGGAAACGTCGAGCGCAGCGAAGAGGGACTTCGGCATGGTGGTCATGACTGCACCACCTCTTTGCGACAGCCGTCGAGCAGCTTGCGCGCCCGGGTCGGCGTCATGCGAGCGAAGAACTCACCGTTCACGCACATCACCGGCGACAGACCGCAAGCGCCCAGACAAGCGACGACCTCCAGGCTGAATACCTGATCCCGGCTGGTCTGCCCCGGCTGGATCTTCAGTTCCTGCTTCACGGTATCGAGCAACGACAGCGATCCCTTCACGTGGCAGGCCGTGCCTCGGCACACCTGCACGTGGAACCTGCCGGCGGGATGGAAGCGGAACTGGTTGTAGAAGGTCGCGACCCCGAACACCTTGCTGGCGGGCAGCCGCAAGTACTGACCAATGGCAATGACCGACTCCTTCGAGACGTACCCCTGCGCGTCCTGAACCTCCTGCAAGATCGTGATCAGGGAGTCGCGTCGGGCATTCGGGTACTTCCTGAGGATGGGCTGAATGTCCTGTGTGACTGTTGTCATCTCACCAGATCCTTGTTGTTACTTCTATCACGCTGTGAAATCTTTCACGATGAAAGTATCATCCTGGAACGTTTTTCGTCAAGAAAAGTTTTCGTAAATCAGCGCACAAATCCCTGCTCCGCCACGCGCGTGCAACCCGTCGGAATTAGTTAGCTTTTCCACCACAGAGATCACAGAGGTCACAAAGGCCGGACCGGAAAGGGAAGGGTTGGGTTCTGTGGGTCCGAACCCCTTCTTCCTTTCCGACCTCTGTGTTCTCTGTGCTCTCTAGCCTGAAACTCGACTGTAACTGTTTGATCTTCTTAGTGTGCACTGTGGCTTGGTGGAGCAGAAAACCGGGCTCGGATTTGTCAGTTTCACGCCTGAAGGA
>Ga0182011_10000537_pt1 | contig 33257 bp, 32 predicted proteins | sample 711E1DmetaG_FD_120481 | JGI IMG/M metagenome (GOLD analysis project Ga0182011, IMG submission 120481) | Permafrost microbial communities from Stordalen Mire, Sweden - 711E1D metaG | ecosystem: Environmental > Terrestrial > Soil > Wetlands > Permafrost | place: Sweden: Stordalen | collected...
CGATCCTGACCACCGAGACTGCGCTCGCTGGCGGTCCGCTGGAGATGGTCTTCATCCGCGCGCCGCGCATCACACGCACCGGACCGACCGTCGAGACACTGGCCCACCGCGACGGTTCGCCAACACTGGTCCGATGTGGGCACATTCTGGCCGCGACGTTTCACCCCGAACTATCGAGCGACAATCGAGTGCATCAGCTATTTCTTACAATCGTCAGCGAGAAAACTGTGCCAGAATCGGACACTTAGGCCGAAAAAGTACCAAAGTACCGTATCAGGCAACAATTTTCCCTCAAGTACTTTCGTGCACTGCATTACACTTGCTTCATCACAGTCGCACGGAGCTTCCCATGGAAGATAATTATCCGCAACCCTTGGATGCACGTCACTCGGAACCCCAGCCGCGCAAGTACGTCTATCGCTCGATCGAACCGGATACAGACTGCTCGCATCCGCTGCGCCGCTGCACCGACACGCCGCGCCAATTTCGTGGAGCCGCAGGCGAGATCAGCCCCAAGCCGCTGATGATCAAGATGCGCGTCTACCTCAAGCTGAACTAGCGCCGGACAACCGTACTTTGCAGACAGGGCGAGACATTCCAACCATTGCGCGCCGCTTGCCGATGCCCTCGATGCCCGCTTTCGCAACAGCAGCTCTAAATGGGCGTTGGCTTACCGGAGAGGCCAGCGCGCGGGGAATCGCTCCCGCGAGGCGTGTAGGCAATGCGGTTTGCCATTATCGGCCGCAAACGGCGTAAAGCAAGCGGAGTGGAATCGGACCAGAATTGAAAGAAAAATTGGTTTACGGCCAGAGGTGTCCCGGAGATTTGGAATCTGCTTTATAATCAGAATTCATCCCGGCTCTCGGTTGAACCGAGCAGCGGTGAGGGTAGGAGAGTTGGCCGAGTGGCTGAAGGCGGCGGTTTGCTAAACCGTTGTAGGGCGAAAGCTCTACCGGGGGTTCGAATCCCCCACTCTCCGCCAGTAACTAGTTTCAAGACATCCAAAGACATCCTAGAAGCAAACCTAAACCCCGGCAAATGCTGGGGTTTTGTTCTTTTGCTGACCAACGGCGCACTATGGGAGCCAAGTTCTGCAAGGGGTACTTCGGGGGTATGTTATTTTTCTCCGGGGGGTACTTCTAAAAAATGCAGGGCTTTGGGAGCGTAGATACCACTGACGGACACAGTAGTGCGTAAAGCCAAAGCGAAGGACAAGGCGTATCGGTTGAGTGATGGTGGGAGCCTATATATCTGGGTTACCCCTGTCCGAACAACCGGGTCCACCTCACGGCAGACAACTCTCGACGATCTGGCAATTTATAATCGTCCATAATCGTTGATTGGGAGTAAACCATGCCAGAAGGCTGCAACTGTAAGAAACAGACGGATCGCTATGTCTCCTTCGTGGGACTCGATTGCGACAGCAAGGCCCGCAAAGTCATGGAGTGCATCGATCACCACATAGCCATTCCAGAGCGGAAAAACGCCTTTTGGGATTACTTCGACCAAAAGCGTTCCGGCTTGAAGGGTCCAAAATATGATGACCTGTACTTGATCCACAGCAGCATCAATCAAGTGCGTGAGCTGTTTGAGACGTGGAAGGATGAAGAAGCGCTTCAACTACTGGATCAACTGGAAGTTGAGTGCTGTTAGATGTTTATTTGATCTTGGCGTCGATCTTTGGGGAGATTTGACGAATCCGACACTAAGAAAAAATCGCGGCACCCATGAATTAGCAGCGCCGCATGCAGAGAGTTGCGTTGGGTTTGCTCTACCGACTGAGTCGCAGGGCAAACTGCACGACGCGTGGATCGGCGGTGGTTGTGGTGATGGAGCCAAATGCGGCGGCACCGAAGCTGCCGTTGGGCTGTCCAAAGGCGGGCGTGTTGGTGATGTCGAAGATCTCGGCACGGAACTCAAGATCCGCTTTCCGAGGTAGAGGCGTGTGCTTGATGAGCGCGATGTCGAGATCGCGATAGGCGGGTCCGCGAACCGGGTTGCGCGAGGCATTGCCGATAACGTAAGTTCCTGCGGTAGAGAAGGCAGCGGTGTTGAAGTAGTGGGTCGGACTGCGCAGAGCGGGCGCAAGCGAAGGGTTGCCAGAGATGTTTGGGCGCTGGGTTGAGAAGCCATAGATGGAATTGTTGTTGGTTGCCTGAGTCACAGCGACTGGCATTCCGGACTGCATCTGAAAGATGCTGTTAAGGGACCATCCGCCCAGCGCGCTGCTTGCAATTCCTCTGGATGCGAAGCGATGTCCATGTCCAGCAGGCAGGTCGTAGACGCCGCTGAAGGAGAGCACGTTGGGCATGTCTCCGGTGGAGGAATCGCGCTCCAGATCGGGACGAAAGGTGTCCGCCGCAATCAGAGAGCTGGAGCTAGGCGAGGAGAAGACGGTCGATGAAAATACCGAGCTTGCATCGTCGATCAGCTTGGAGTGAGTGTAAGCGAAGAGCATGTACATGCCGCGCGAGAGGCGCTGCTCGACCTTGGCTTCGATGGCGTTGTAGTTTGTGTTGCCGCTGTTATTGCGATAGGTGGCGACGTTCTGAAAGCGCGGGTATGGCTTGAGCAGTTGGTAATTATGAATCGTGGGCGTATTAAGCCCGCTTGATACAGGGAGCTGACCGTAGTAAGGATTCGTAACCGTGTTGTTGAGGGCACCCGGATTCGTCAGACCGACCGCGAGCTGCGCGGCCGTAAGCTGATTGAGGTTTGAATCGGGAAGGCCGACGTGGACGATGTGCGATCCAACGTAGGCAATGTCGACAGAGAGATTGTTGGTGATGGCGCGCTGCACGGCCAGATTCCACTGCTGCGAGTAGCCCGATCCAGCGGTGCGATTTACGGTATAGACGCTCTGCCCGAGTCCCGCGTCGGCCGTCATGCCAACAGGCGTGACCGTGGGGCCAGTAGAGAGATTGAAGGCGGCGTTGATTGAATCCTGCGTCGCCTGCGTGAAGCTCTGAATAAAGGGATATTGCGGTACGGTGAAGGGCGTCGTGATGCCGGACTGGTCAATATAGACAATGCCGAAGCCGGCGCGTACTACGCTCTTGGGAGTTGCCATATAGGTGAAGCCTACGCGCGGTGCGACGTTGGTGTAATGCAGTTCGCGGGCGGATTTGGAGTTGCCGTTTACGCCGACGTAGTCCAGCTGCTGCGTGGCAAGGTTGAAGACTGCTCCCTGGTTGTTCTTCTCGGTCGAGGGGAAGTGCAGTGTCCAGCGTGCTCCAATGTTGAGCGTAAGGCGGTTGGTGGCGCGCCAATCGTCTTCGGCGAAGTATTCCTGGATGTGATCGCGCGGGCGAATCCTTGCGGTCTGTAGATCGATCTGGAAGGTATCCACCTGACCGAGCAGGAAGCTGGCGATGGCATTGCCTCCAGCTTTAGCGCTGGAGTCGGTGCCAGTGGTGGTGAAAGCAAACGAACCGGTTGGATTCGACGGAGCGATGGCGTTGAGCTGATACCAGCGATAATCGATGCCCGCCTTGAAGGCGTGGCGTCCGCGCGTGAACGACACTGTATCGACCATCTGCCAGACCGCCGTCTGATATGCCGAAAACGTGCTGGCCGAAGGGCCTAGCTGCTGGAACGCTCCTTTGCTAAAGGTAAATAGCGGCAAAGCATTGTTGAATGCAGCATTGGTGGGAATGCCCGGAATGCCCAGAGCAGTCGACGCCGTGTCGCCGAGCGTTGGCCCGTCGATGGTGTTTCCGCGCCGCGTATAACCGAGGCGAAAGTCATTCAACAGACGATTCGTGAAGGTGTGCGTTTCATCGAAGACTGCCTGTTGGCCTAGAACGTGCGATAGTCCCGCGACAGCATTGGTGCCGATAATCCCAGTTACGGTCGGGCCGCTGCCATCTGGCAGATAGGTGATGGGCTGCTCGACCTCGTTGTAATAAGAGTAGCGACCGAAGGCGCGATCCTTGGTGCGAAATGCTCCATCAACGCGTGCGTCGAACTGATTCTGATGATCGGCATCGTTGGCGGTGCGGCTGTAATTGTTGGCGGTAAGGCCCGGAATAGCAGGAGGCAGGCGCTTGAGCAGAGCCACTGCGGCTGGATCGAAGGCATCGGTAATCACGTCGTTGACGTACTCGGTGCGGATGTACTTGCCTCCAACGTAGGTCGTTTGGTTGGGGTTATAGATCTTGGAGACGCCGGTGAAGATGCCAAGACGCTCGTTGGCAGTCGGGATGGTGGAGTAAACCGTCTTGCCGATAAGCTGCTTGTCACCTTGATAACCGCCGAAGAAGAAGAGATGGTCATGCAGAATCGGCGCGCCCAGCGTGGCACCATAGACGTTGCGGCGATACTCCGGCTTATGCGGAGTGGCCGCCGTTGCTGGCGAAAAGTAGTTGCGGGCGTTGAGCGCCTCGTTGCGGGAGAAATCATATAGGCTGCCGTGGATAATGTTTGATCCAGAGCGTGTAGCCACGTTGACGACGCCGCCGTTGAAGCGGCCAAACTCGGCGGGAACATTGTCCGCCTCGATGGTAAATGTTGCGATGTCGTCGACGATGGGGAAGAAGGCAACCTGTCCCGGCTCTGGCTGTAGCGCGGAGATGCCATCGTAGAGATACTCGTTGGTGCGCGGACGACCGCCGTTGATGCGTGGCAGCACGGTGCCCGGAGGCAGCTCAACGCCGGGCGCAAGCGTCGTGAGCTGAATGAAGTTGCGGGTGTTCAGCGGCATGGCAATAACGGTCGTACCGGGAATATTCGTCTCGATATTGCTAGTCTCAGCCTGTAGCAACGCGGCGTCGCCATCGACGGTTACAATCTGCTGATTGCCTCCAATCGTCAGCGCGAGATCGGCGCTGACCGTCTGGCCGACAATAACTGTAATGCCGCTGCGTTGCAGATGCTGGAATCCAGAGGCCGTCACGTCGAGCGAGTACGAACCCGGATTCAGATTGCTAAACAGATAGTCTCCCGAGATCGAGGTGATAGCCGCCTGATGGACTCCGGTTGCCGCCCCGGTAAGATCGACGTGAGCCGCTGCAATCGCTGATCCCTTTGCATCAAAGACGCGCCCGCGCAGTTCAGCGGAGATCTGAGCCGAAGCGAATGTACACAGAGTCGAAACGATAAATAGAGCGACAAAAGCACGAAGGATTTTCACGCGAAGATCTCCTCACGACGCAGCAGGGCTGCATCCGGCAGTGTCCATTGACCCGGTCTTCAGTCGGCATGGACTGAAAGAGCCTCAGAACGAAAAAGTAAAAGAAGTGTTCTTCACGAATTTATCCGATTCTAATCGTATAGTCAAACATTCCAGAACCGGAGCGATAAAATATATTGGCAGACGCCCAGGCCTCACGCACATCAATCCTGTGGAAACACGCCTCGATGGAGTGACTTCCCATGAAGAAGCCGCTGCTTTTGCGTGACGTTTTTAGTTGTCTATGTAATCAAAAAGAGACTTAGGTAATCAAAAAGAGACTCTAGCCGAGCCGCTCGATCATCACGTCGGTTGACTTAATGAGAGCAGCAGCCGTATCGCCTTTTTTCAGTTGCAGCTCGCGTGCCGCGCTAGCCGTGATGATTGCAGTCACGTTGGCATCGCCGACGGCGAGAACGACCTCTGCGAGCAACCCTTCGATGCGGACGCTGATGACCTTGCCTGCGAGCTGGTTCCTTCCGCTGACTCGACGATAACGCTCGCGCGACTCGACCGAGGGCTTTTCCCGGTCCTTCGCCAGAAACGGCTTTAACGTGGACTGAGCGATGCGATGATGTCCACCTGGAGTCTGAGTCGTCTTCAGCTTTCCGCTAAGGATCCACTGCTTGATGGTGGGATAGCTAATCCCGATCATGCGGGCTGCTTCGCGCGGTGTCAGCATCTGGATGGGAATCGTCATTAGCTATATTTAACACGTTATTTACCCTTCGTATACAGCGCCTATGTGCTGTGGTGTGAAAAGCTCGGTAAATTGCACTTTAAATATCGAAGTGCGATACGGTTAATTACGTTTTCTGTGGACCAGTGTTTTTGGGAAAGTTGAAGGCTGCCTCTGGCAGGAAGATCTCGGTGGGCGCTTTCCATCCCAGCGACTTTCTTGGTCGAGCATTGAGGCTTGCTGCGATGTCGTTCAGTTGCTGCTGCGAGTATCCGCTGAAGTCTTCTCTTTTGGACCACCCAACCGCGCCAGCTTGATCAGATAATGCGGCGTCGAATCAAAACACCTCCCACGCTACGTCGCCGAGTTCAACTACAGGCTCAACCGCCGAACCATGGAGCAAGACCCCAGACACGCCTGCTCCGTGCATGCATCGCCACATCCACCATCACCTATATCCAACTTACAGCTCAACCGGAGCTAACTGGATAATCATCTGCGGGGATTCTTCGCTGCGCTCAGAATGACAAACGAATTCTGGGTACACCCCCAAAAGAACCGCTCTATCTACTGCGTGGGTGAGGCGGACTGTGCCGGCTTGCTGCCACCGAGGCCAAATAGCTTCTGGACGAAGTTGCGCGTGGAATCGCCGCCCATGCGGCTACAGGTGCTGCCCGGAACCGTGCCGTCGAGGAAGGCGAAGGAGTAGTTGACTGGGCAGGAGTCGTCGGCGGGCAACCAGGTGCTCTTGTCGATGCGCACGTTCTGCACGCCGGAGGGCTGGCTGAAGCCGTGCATGTCGGAGTACTGCGGCAGCTTGATGGCGCGGTTCATGAACTCGGCCCAGATGGGCGCGGCGGCCTTGGCTCCCTCAATGTTGAGGTTGGTGTAGTCGTCGTTGCCGACCCAGATGATGCAGAGCAGATTCGAGGTGTAACCGGCAAACCACGCGTCGTGGCTAGTGCCAGTTTTGCCTGCAGCCGGAGCGCTGAAGCCTTTGCTGCGCACGACGGCTGCGGTGCCGAAGTTCATGGCGCCTTGGAGCAGCGACTGGGTGAGGTAGGCTACGCGTGGGTCCATCACCTGCTTGGCCTCTGGCGCAAAGTCAGCGACGACGTCTCCGTTGGCGTTGCGTACGCTGGCTACCATCCAAGGCTTCAGGTGGACTCCGTTGTTGGCGAAGACGGTGTAGGCACCCGCCATGTCGATGGGCGTGGCGTTGTAGGTGCCGATGGCGGCCGACGGAGTGCCGCGCGCGTTGACGATGCCTGCGCTGCGGGCGAGGGCTGCGACGTTCTCGTAGCCGACCTGCTCGGCTAGACCAATCGTTGCAATGTTGAGCGAGTGGGCCAGAGCGGTGGCAGCAGTGACCATGCCGGGGTACTCGCCTTTTTCAAAGTTGCCGGGGTCGTAGGGCTTGCCGTCGAACATGAAGGTACGCGGGTCGTCGTTGAGACGGGTGAGTGCGGTGAAGACTCCGTTGCCGCCGATGTCCACGCCGTTCAGGCTGGTGTTGTAGGCGGCGGCGTAGACAAAGGGCTTGAAGATGGATCCGGTGGGCCGCTCGGCGGTGGCGTGGTTCAACTGTGAGCCGCCGTAGTTTCGCCCACCAACCAGCGCGAGGATCTGGCCGGTGTGTGGGTTTAGAGCGATCAGCGCGACCTGCGGGAAGGTGATGTTGGTGTCGCCCTTCTTGTGCTGGCGGAGGACGATTGCGTCGACGTTCTTCATGCTGGCTTCGACGGCTTCGGTGGCGGCGCGCTGTAGCTCCGGGTCGAGCGAGGTGTAGACGCGCAGGGCGTCGTGGCCGAGCTCGGAATCGCCGACGCGTTGGGTGAGCTGGTCGTGGACTAGGTCGACGAAGTAGGGAGCCTCGGAGGCGTCAATGTTGGGTGTGGCCAGTTTGATCGGCTCGGCCTTGGCGCGGTCGGCCTCCGATTGCGTGATTGCGTCGGTCTCGACCATCGAGTCGAGAACCAGGTTGCGGCGCTCCATGACACGGTCGAGATGGTGATAGGGATTGAAGTAGCTGGGACGCTGAATCATGCCAGCCAGCATGGCACACTCGGACAGACCGAGTTGGTGAAGGTCCTTGCCAAAGTAAGACTGCGACGCCTCGCCGAAGCCATTGATGCCGAAGCTGCCGCGTTGGCCGAGAGGAATCTGGTTGGCATACATCTCGAAGATCTGCTGCTTGTTGAAGCGAGCTTCGAGCTGGAACGTAATCATGATCTCGATCAGCTTGCGGCTGAACTTTTTCTCCGGTGTGAGGAAGAATCCGCGCGCCAGTTGCATGGTCAGGGTGGATCCGCCGCATTCCTTGTGGTGGCTGACGACATCGGCGACTGCGCACTTGGCGATGCGCAGGTAGTTGACGCCACCGTGCTCGAAGAACCGGCGATCCTCAATGGCGGTGACGGCCTGCACTAGCTGCGGTGGAATCTCGCTGTAGGAGACCAAGCGGCGCTTGGTGCGGTCGCTGCTCTCGGAGAGAGCCGTGATGAGCTGTGGCTCCAGTTGGTATGCCGCAAGCGACGCGCCGTTGTCGGCGGTGATCGACAGCACGACCGGGTCGCCACTGTAGGTGGTCGTCATGAGGACGGGCTTCGGGGTTGCGGGTGCCGCGCTGGCGTCGGTGGCGGCAGCGGCGCTGGTGTCGGAGCTTGCGCTATCACTGGCGTTGGCATCGGAGTCGTCGCTGGGCGTTGGAACCGAGACGGCACCGCGACCGGTCGTGATGGTGGCTCCGTCGGTCGAGTGGAAGCTCTGCGGACCGGGCTTGATCTGAATGCGATTGCCGCTGAGGATGTAGGTGCCAAGCTGCGGATTGGTGTTATAGCCCGCGTTGCTCAGCTCCTGCGCGATGAAAGCCGCAGTCAGATGCTGGCCCACGCGAACCTCGCGCGGCGCGGCGTAGACCTGCGAGGAGTTGGCAAACAGAGGCCCTGCGGCGATGCGATCATCCACGACCGACTTGTATTTGAAGTAGCAGAAGCCGAAGATGCAGGTGCCGAGGAACAGGCACGCGAGCCCTGCGATCAACATCCCGTGCAGGACTCGCTGCTTGAGCCCCGCGTCTTTGCCGGAGTATGAAGGCTGATTGCCGAATTTTAGTTTGATCGCCATAGAAGACAGTTGTGGGTGGTTAGTTGTGAGTTGTGAGTGCTGTTTTTAGATGCTGGACGACTTCGTTGGTCAGGACGTCTTCGGTCTGGTTGGTGATGCGGTTGAGCAGCTCGACCTTGCCCTCGGCGAGCTTCTTGCCGACGGCGATGCGGAAGGGTACGCCGATCAGCTCGGCGTCCTTGAACTTGACTCCGGCGCGCTCGTCGCGGTCGTCGAGCAGAACGTCGATGCCTGCGGCTGTTAGGTCGGAGGCGATCTTCTCGCCTGCGGCTAGTAGCTCCGCCTCGCGGACGTTGGTGATGGTGACGACGACTTGGAACGGCGCGATGCTGGGCGGCAGGGCGTAGGTCTCGGTCGCCTTCGGGTCGCCTGCGTTTGCGGCAGCAAACTTCGCTGCCGACTGCTCGATGGCCGCAGTCAGGATGCGCTCGATGCCGATGCCGTAGCTGCCCATGATCGGCGTCGTCTCCTTGCCGTCGCGGTTGAGCACCGACGCTCCCAGCGCTTTGGAATACTTGTAGCCGAGCTTGAAGATGTGGCCTATCTCGACTGCCTTGCCGATGCGCAGCGGCTGGCCGCCGATGGGGTCCAGCTCACCCGCGTTGACGCTGCGAATGTCGGCGATGAGCGTGGGTTTGAAGTCGCGAGTGGGAGTGACGTTGCGCAGGTGATGCTCCGCCTTGTTGGCACCGGCGATGAGGTTGGTGCGCCCTTCGAGCGCGGCGTCGAGGACGACCAGTGTTCCCGGCTTCTTCGGGTGCGGCGCGGCGGTGAGGCCAACGGGGCCGAGGAATCCGGCGGACGCGTTAAAGGTTGCAGCGATCTCTTCGGGCTGCATCGGGCGCAGCTCGCCGCCTGCAATGGCCGAGAGCTTGGTCTCGTTGACCTGATGGTCGCCGCGCAGAAACGCAACAACCGCGCGGGTTTTGCCGACGTTCTTGATCTGCTTCTCGTCGCTGTCCGGGTGCTCGACGATGTAGGCCATGGTCTTCATCTGCTGTGTCCGCTCGACGCCGAGGAAGGCTGCAACCTCGTCGATGGTCTTCTGGTTTGGCGTGGGGACAAGCTCGGGCAGACCATCGCCCGTTGGCGCGAGGTCGGCGACGGGCGCGAGCTTCGACGTAGCCTTCTCAACATTCGCGGCGTAGCCCGAGGCCGAGCTGGCGATGAGGTCTTCGCCGGCGTCGGTGTAGACCATGAACTCCTGCGAGGCCGAGCCGCCCATCGAGCCGGAATCGGCTTCAACACCGACATACTCTAGGCCGCAGCGGGTGAAGATGCGATGGTAGACGGCCTCGTGCTTGGCATAGCTGGCGTCGAGACCCGCTTGGTCGATGTCGAACGAGTAGGCGTCCTTCATCAGGAACTGGCGCACACGCAGCAGGCCAGACTTGGGGCGCGGCTCGTCGCGAAACTTGGTCTGGATTTGGTACCAGATCTGCGGGAGCTGTTTGTAGCTGCGCAGCTCGTCTGCGGCGATCTTGGTCATGATCTCCTCGTGAGTCATGGCGAGGCATAGCTCAGCGCCTTTGCGATCCTTCAGGCGAAACATGTTGTCGCCCATGGTGGACCAGCGACCGCTGGCCTCCCACGCCTCGCGCGGGTTCAGCGCGGGCAGATGCATCTCCTGGCCGATGGCGTCCATCTCTTCGCGCACGATGGCGACGATCTTGTTGATGGCGCGCGTGCCGAGGAAGAGCTGCGAATACAGGCCCGCGCCAAGCTGGCGAATGTATCCGGCGCGGAGCAGAAGTCTGTGGCTGGCGACCTCGGCGTCTGTCGGCGCCTCACGAAGAGTAGGAATGAAAAGTTGTGACCAACGATGCATGGAGTGTGGGAGAACGCTTTCTGGCGTGAACGCCTGGTTGCCTCCACGCGCCAGCATTTGGAGCGAGGCGCGACCTTGAGGTGCCAAGGCTTATTCTAAACCGCCAACCGCGAGCGCGTGAGCCTGAGCCGCAAAGTTGGCGCGTCCAGAGCCCTAACTAGCCCGTCGATAGCGGCTAGCGACGCGTTACCAACGTCAGGCGCGACGAATCGCACCTGACGTTGGATCGGTTTTGAAATCCGATCAGCGGATCTCGATGCTGCCCGATCCGGTTTCGGCGCGTAGCGTGGGGCCACCACCGTTGACGGTCCCAGTGACGTGCTGCTTCTTCAGCGCACCTTGCATCAGGATGGGCTGCTTGATGTCGATGGAGCCGCTGCCCGTCTCGGCGTTCAGGGTGAATCGGGCGTCGCTGCCAACCTTGGCGCGAATGCTGCCGGAGCCGCTCTCAAGATGCCATTCAGAGGTGGGTCTGCCGGTGACATTAATCTCGCCAGAGCCAGCCTCGGCACGCAGTCCACCACTGATGCCGGTGATGTGGATGGAGCCGGAGCCCGTCTCAGCCTTAACGTCGCCGGAGTCGGCCATGTCGAGATCAATGCTTCCCGATCCGGTCTCGAGTGCGGCTGAGCCGTGAACGTTGCTGGCATGAATGGAGCCGGAGCCGGTTTCCAGCTTGGCATTCGCGCCAATGTTTTCGACCGTGATGTTGCCGGAACCAGTCTCGCCGTTGATGGGGCCGACAATGCCGCCGATCTCGAGGTTGCCGCTTCCGCTCTCTGCCTTCAGCGCGGTGGAGCGTGGGGTGGTGATCTCGTAGTCAATGGAGACATCCTTGTAAAGCGAGGAGTCGCCGTGATTGGCCCCGATGGTAATGGCGTTGCCGGACTGTTTGATGGGCGGATCAGAGACGATCTGCTTGAGCTTGTCCTCTGCACTGCCACCGAGCAAGCCAGTGCGGACATGGACCCGGCCAATGATGTGAATCTGGGTGTCGGAGCCGGAGTAGACGTGCACATAGCCCGAGCCGGTCTTGACCGTGAGCGTAGGCGTGCCGTGTACGTCAAGCGTCTTCTCGAAGTTTCCCTCGGCGGCGAAAGCGGCGGTTGTGGACAGCGTGAGAGCGGCGATCAGTAAGGCAAAGCGATTCATGCGACTCCTTTCGGACACGGCTCGCTCGGAGGACGCTGAAAAAACCACCCTCCGCCGAACCGTCTCGAAAGATAGTACGCAGAGGGTTCGGCGTCGGTTCCAAAAAGTTCAGGCGTACTTGCGCAGGATTCCGAGGACCTTGCCCTGAATGGCGACGTTGGCCGCAGGCGCGTAGATCGGGGCCATGTCCTTGTTCGAGGGCTGTAGGCGAATGGTGCTGCCCTCGCGGTAGAAGCGCTTGAGCGTGGCGTCGTAGCCATCGACCAGGGCGACGATGATCTCGCCCTCGCGCGCAGTGCTGGTGCGCTCTACGAGGACGTAGTCGCCGCTGACGATGTGTTCGTCGCGCATCGAGTCGCCACGAACCTCCAGCGCAAAGACCTCGCGGTTGCCGATGATGTCGCCCAGCGAGATCGTCTCGGCGACCTCGACTGCCTCGATCGGCTGGCCCGCGGCGATGCGTCCCAGCAGCGGCAGGCGGTCGAAGCCCTTCTTGCTGGAGCGCGGTGGAAGCACATCGATCGAGCGGCTGCGGTTGTGCGCGCGTTGCAGCAGTCCTTTATTTTGCAGGTTGGTGACGTGTTTGTGAACGGTCGCAAGCGAGGAGAGCCCAAGTCCGCTGGCAATCTCTTCATACGAGGGCGAGTAGCCGTTCTTCTGGGTGAAGTTGCTGAGGAAGTCGATAACCTCTTTTTGCCGCCGAGTAATAGCCATGCGCCGATTGTAGCGAATAGATGGCGAATCGCAACAGGTTTCGTGAAAATATTTCGTTACCACTGTAGATTCCCGCCGCGAGATTACTTTTTGAGCTTTATCTTGCTAGTCCCGGCGGCGTGGCGGAGTTTGTCGACGTCGACCAGATCCTGCGGCCTTCCGGTGGCCAGTTTGTTTCGGATCAGGTTCTCCGGCGAGATGTAGCATACCGGGATCTCATCGTCCACCATGCCTTGCTTGGAGGTCTCATAGGCCTCGTCGAAGGTCACGCCGTCGATGCTACAGATAATGTCGATTCGGAAGGGAGCGATGCCGATCTGAAAGATCAAGCCAGGACTGGCGAAGTCGGCGACAGTTACGTCGGCAAGATGGGTTCCGAAGCTCGCCAACGCCTTGTAGGTGGCGGCGGCATTGGTGGGGTCCGGCTAAACGAAGAGATCGAGAACCTTGGTCGTGCGCGGCTCGGCGTACTCCGCGTAGGCATAGCCGCCGACAATCAGGTAGCGAACGTTATGCGCGTTGAACGCGGACAACAGATCTTTGAAGTCCTTGTGCATCTTGCACGAGTCCTTTCATGCGATACATCTCTAGCGTGAACTCTCAGGTTGCGTTCATGCGCTCCGAACTGGTGCGGCTCTGCCAGTAGCGGTAGGTCTCCGCCTACTGCTCGTCCAAATCGGTCACTTTGCGAGCGGTCTTGTCCATAGAATGCCTGTTTCGATTATACCGGTAGACACTCAGTTTTGCGTTCTAAAGCTAGCACTAGGTGATACCATGCGAGCATGGCGAACGAAGCTGGTGGGGTAGAGCGAGTCTTCAAGACGGCTTGGTTCACCAAGGCGGCGCGCAAGGCGCACATCGCGGACGATGAGCTTTGCGCCGCCATTCGGCAGGTGATGCTGGGGCAGGCCGACGATCTGGGCGGAGGAGTCTTCAAGAAGCGGCTGAGCAAGAATATGTACCGCTCGATTGTTCTGGCCAAGGGACGGCAGTTTTGGGTCTATGAGTATTTGTTCGCCAAGAAGGATCGGGCGAATATCGCGGACGATGAGTTGGACAGCTTTCGGGCGTTGGCGAAGGTTTATACGACGCTGTCGGTCGAGCAGGTCGGTCGGTTGCTGCGGGAGAAGGATTGGTTTGAGATTTGCACTCAGGGAGAATGCCATGACAACCAAGCGTAAGTTCAAGAGCGATGCGTTCGAGGCGATCCACTCGTCGGCTGCGGCGATGCTGAAGGTGGGGGCGCTCGACAAGGCGACGATGCGGAGCTTTGATGTGGCCTGCATCGCCGTGCCGGAGAGCTTTGAGCCGGAGCAGATCAAGCAGATACGCGAGAGCCAGCGCGTCAGCCAGCCGATCTTCGCGCGCTACCTCAACACCAGTGAATCCACGGTGGAGAAGTGGGAGACCGGCGTGAAGAAGCCCAGCGGCATGGCCGTCAAGCTGCTGACCATCGTGCAGAAGCATGGGCTGAAGATGCTGGCTTGATGGCTTGTGGCAGGAAGGGTGGGCGCTGGCGAAGTCGCCCAAGAGCCTGATGCGGATGCTCAGCGCGGAGGGAAACCCGCAGGCACGCAACCTCTGCGAGATGCTCGCCTGCCTGCAAAAGATTGAAGGCACTGTGCTCGAAGTCCACGCCGCGTGAGACTGCGGTGCGAGGAATGAGGCGAGGGCTTATTGCAAATTTATGGGAAGACGGTGAATTATACGTTTCTTTGCCTCCTGCATCCTGTTGCATTGCGAACGCATCCTACATGCAGGGTAAGGTGCCTTGGGTGGAAAGAAATATGCTGGATCGCTGGATCGCCTATGCGTACTTTGAAAGGATGCTAAATCTGTGAAAATTCTGATGGTTCTAACCTCGCATAGCGAGTTGGGGAATACGGGCAAAAAAACCGGATTCTGGCTGGAAGAGTTTGCCGCTCCGTACTATGTATTCCTCGATGCAGGGGCTAAAGTAACGCTGGCTTCGCCACTGGGTGGTCAACCTCCGCTCGATCCCAAGAGCGACGAGCCGGAATCTCAGACCGAAGCCACTGCGAGGTTCAAGAAGGACACGGCGGCGCAACAGGTTCTTGCCCATACCGTGAAGCTGGCTCAGATTAACGCGGCGGCGTTTGACGCAGTGTTCTACCCCGGTGGTCACGGCCCTCTTTGGGATCTGGCCAATGACGCAGCTTCGATTCACTTGATTGAGAAGGTTTATGCGGCTGGCAAGCCGGTGGCTTTTGTCTGCCACTCGCCGGGCGTATTGAAGCAAGTGAAGGCTGCGGATGGTTCTCCGCTGGTGAAGGGTAAGCATGTCACGGGATTTACCAACGGCGAGGAAGAGGCCGTGCAGCTAACCAAGGTCGTTCCATTTTTGGTGGAAGATACGCTGATTAAATTGGGCGGACTTTATACCAAGCTCGCGGACTGGCATCCCTATGTTCAGGTGGATGGCAACCTCATCACGGGACAGAATCCTGCCTCTTCGGCGCCCGTTGCTGTGGCAACCTTGAAGCTGCTTCAGCCTTAACCGCCTGCTCGCACGATTTTTTTATTGCTACCAAAACCCACGTCTCAAAATCGAGACGTGGGGCACCAGCTTCCGTGACCCATTCAAACCTTTGGCCAGTCGCCATTTTTTCCGGTTCTGCATTCACCTTTTTCTGGAACGCAACCAGCGCAATAGGCGGACATAGTGTGACCAGCGCGCTGGTCGCGAGGATGCAATGCCTGCATTCTTTTCCGCTTTATCGAAGGCGTCTTCAATCACCGCATCGTGTATGCGCTCGATGAATATTTTCCAGTAGATCCAGGTTGGAAAATCAATTTCAACGTCGATCGTATGGCGCAGAATAGTGTGTTCCTTCCTGGGCACAATCTCGAAATAGTGTCGTCCGACAAATTTGTTAAGATGCTGCATCGGTTCGAACTCGAACTCGACGCGCCTTCCTGGTAAATATTCCGTGACTTGATAGCGGATGAGTGAATGTCCGCCGCGCGCACCCACCTCGAGCGGGTGATCGAGAATCATGGGCGGCCATTTTTCTGTAGGCCAGAGTCGATCCTTATCTCCTCCAAGCGAATCTAGCAGGGGAGCAACGGCTTCTGCCGTTGTAGGCAAAACGCGCTCATGTACATTGAGCGCAGATTTCCAACCGCGAAATATGCATAGCTTACTCATGCTTACCTCTTATCCTTCGTTTAGTTGATCTGTATGCCGCTTGTTTTTAAGTCTTGGATCAGCGCGATGTAACAGGTACGAACCATGTCGTCGATCAAGGGCGGGATTGGTTCATTGCCTGCAAGATGTCTTCGCACAGCAGCCAATGGAATGTCGATCAGGGCGAACTGCACTCGACGCACAATGTCGTCTGAATAGTTGCCCGTAAGTTGCGCGGCAAAATTTCGCAACCCGGTCTTCAGAGCCGTCGCGTTCTTTTTTGCACGTTTCACAAGTTCTTCTGGCCACTTCCCGGAGACAAAATCACCCTTGTTATAGAGCAGCAAAATGCGTGCTTCCGTTCGATGAGATCGCGCCCAGCGAGGGGTGAAAAGCGCAGCGGAAAGTCCATCTCCCGTTCGCAAGAAGCCCAGAAATTCTTCTTGATAGCTTTCGACAAGCTTCAGCCAGAGTTCTCCAAGAAGTTGATCGCGCGAGTCGAAGCGGTAATAGAACGATCCAGAAGAGGCACCCGCGTGGCGAAGAATTGCCGCTGTGGTGGCAGCACTTGGACCGCCATCCGCAATCAGGCATGCCGCACTGTTTAAAAAATCGTCCGTAGAGAAGCTGGATGTTCGAGCCATGCAATTAGAATACTCGTTCTAGAACGAGTATTCAATAACCAATATATTTGCATAAAAGAGAAAAAGGGATCGCGAGGAACCATTAGATTGCAAAAGAGGGTACCCTTTGCGGGATGCCCTCTTTGGTTGACGCGGATGCTCAGCGCGGAGGGAAACCCGCAGGCACGCAACCTCTGCGAGATGCTCGCCTGCCTGCAAAAGATTGAAGGCACCGTCCTCGAAGTCCACGCCGCTGCCGCCGCGTGAGTGACGGATGCAATGAATGGGCACTCCTACTATTTTGAAGACTGCGGCTTTTTTGATTTCGGCTTGCCGGATTGCGCTTGCCTTACGGCAGCTACGTCGGCGAGATCCTGCGGGCGTCCCGAGGCGAGCTTGTTACGGATCAGGTGCTCGGCAGAGATGTAACGCGCGGGGATTTCACCGTCGATCAGGACGGTCACGCTGTCGGCGTAGACGCTGTCGAAGTCGACGCCGTCGATCTTCTGGATGACCTCGAAGCAGATGGGGGGAACGCCAAAGCGGCTGATGGTCTTGCCATCGGCGAAGTCTGCAACCGTGAACTGGGCGAGCGGCGCGCCGAACTCCGCGAGGCTCTTGTAGGTGGCGATGGCGTTTGCAGCGCTCGACTCGATGAAGACATCGAGATCCTTTGTCATGCGGGGCTGGGCGTGGACGAAGACCGCGTAGCCGCCAATGACAACGTACTTAACGTGGTTCGCGTTGAAGGCGGACAGCAACTGTTTTAAGTTCGCGTCCATCGGTGGAATAGCCATGCGCACGATACCCCTCGACGCTCATCTGATGACCGGCAGCGATACGCTCACTGGCCGGTAGGCTCTGCCAGTAGTGGTACTCCTCGTCCTTTATCTGCTGAAAAGACTCGAATTTTTGCGCGACCATTTCCATAGAAGTGTCTTTATTTTATCAGGAAAGAGACTGCGCGAGGCGGTCGGCAATATGGTGGCTGGAGACCTCGACACGGCCAAAAGCATCCTGCGCGAGTACATCAACGGCACAGTCGGCTTTGTCGCGCTGGGGCGGAAGCTGGCGAAGTCGCCCAAGAGCCTGATGCGGATGCTCAGCGCGGAGGGAAACCCGCAGGCACGCAACCTCTGCGAGATGCTCGCCTGCTTGCAAAAGATTGAAGGCACCGTCCTCGAAGTCCACGCCGCTGCCGCCGCGTGAAACAGAGATGCGAGGAATGGGACAGCAATGATCCAATGTGTCAAAATTGAAATCTGAGACACTTGGCAATGAGATGCAACAGATGAAGGGCTATATGGTGAAGTGCAAAGGATGCGGATGTGAAACAGCGGCAGGAATGTCCCGCGAACACGTTCTACCACAGTGGCTTCATAAGCACGTTCAGATAGTGGGTCAAAGTCTCGCTCATCGGGTTGCCGATGAGGCGGGTATACGTCCGCTTCGCAGCCACGGGCTAAACAACTTCGTCGTCAAAGTAGTATGCGCTGCTTGTAATAATACCTGGATGTCGGCTCTGGAAACTGAGTCCAGCCCCATTCTTCTTCCCCTCTTAGAGGGGAAGAAGCTCGTCGAAGTTTTGTCCGATGAAGAGGCCTGCACACTCGCCCGATGGGCGTTCAAAACTGCATTCATGATCCTGTCTGTTCAAGCTAAAATCCCCGTACCATGGCATATATTCGCGCGATGGGCGCAAGGAGGCGCTAACAATCCGAACCCCGCCATCATCTTTTCCCTAAGCGATCTACAGCTAAATGAAGGGTTTTACTACACCATAGACCAAGATTTCACGCATGAGGCTCCAGACGAAGTAGTTAACCTACGCATTGCAATTTGCATTCGCTCCCTGATTTTGGTCGTCTTGCTGCCAACAGATGAGCGACCACGAGAACCCGGAGCTCAAGGGACAAATTTTAAATTGCTTTGGCCTCAGAACATGAAAATTATTCAAGTGCGATCTCATCCCGTGGATCCTAAGCTAGGATACCCAGAGTTCATGAAGGAAATAACAGGCCGCGTCTACGCCAGAGTCTCAACGGTATGATTCGTCTATGGCTGTGGAGGATGGGCTGCAAACCACTTTGCTGCCCGTTGTTGCACATTGGATAGGTCAGCAGGAGTTAGTTTCGCTGCTACATCATCGCGAAACTTTACAGTTGTCTGTTCAATCTTTCCCTGCATATGGGCCGCTGCCAAGTCCAGCCAAAAATACGCTTCCGCGTAACTCTGCGGCACTCCTTGACCATGTTCATAAGCCCAGCCGAGGGCACCTTGTGCATCGGCATTGCCCTGATCTGCGGCCTTGCGCCACCATGCTGCCGCTTGTGCATGATCCTGCGCGACTCCGTGGCCATTGTTGTAAAGTGCGCCGAGGTTATCCTCTGCCTCGGCTAATCCTTGTTCGGCTGCTTTACGGTTCCAAGCAAAGGCCTGAGCGTCATCCTGAGTAACACCATTGCCGTCGTGGTACGCATTACCAAGGCCGTATTGTGCTTCTGCATCTCCTTGCTCGGCTGCCTTGCGATACCACTGAACTGCCTGTGCATAGTTTTGCTGAACACCATTCCCCTCGTAATAGGCATTGCCTATGCTGTATTGTGCTTCTGCAAGCCCCTGTTCGGCAGCTTTGCGAAACCAGACTACCGCCAGTGAGTAATCTTGCGACACGCCTTGGCCATGTTCATAAGCCCAGCCGAGGTTGTTTTGCGCAGCAGCATAGCCTTGGTCCGCGGCCTTGCGATACCAAGTTGCTGCTTGTGCATGGTCCTGTGTAACGGCGTTCCCATTGTCGTACTGGATGCCGAGGCTGAACTGTGCATGGGCATTGCCTTGGTCGGCTGCTTTCCGATACCACATTGTCGCCAGTCCGTAGTTTTGTGAAACGCCCTTACCATTTTCGTAAAGCCAGCCGAGGTCGTCCTGTGCAACGGCATCACCGGCCTTTGCCCTTGCCCGCAAATGGTCAATGCCTGTGGGTGCAGTTTGGGACTGCGCTTCCAGTTGGGTAGGGAGTACGACAGGTGCGACTGCTGCGATAAGCGCAGAAGCAAGGACAAGCGTACTGACGAGATGTTTCCGGTGTCTTCCCATGTCACCTCTCGAAGCCGTCACCAGCATAACACGGTTTCGTTATTTCTTCTCTGTTTGTCATTCCGTAGCGAAGCGGAGGAATCTGCTTTTGCCTTTGTCTGTTTTCGGGGTGGACGAATGCGGATGGAGGATTGTCGCCGCTTGGAGGAGAAGCGGATTCCTCCGCTGCGCTACGGAATGACAAACAAAAGGGCTACGGAATGACAAACAAAAGGGCTGCGGAATGACAAAGAAAAAACGGAATGTAAATTATCGTGCAACGGTAACGACAAAAGCAGATTCCTACGGAATGACAACAAAAAGGGCTATGAGTTACTTGGGGTGGTACTGGAGGAGGGTGGCTGGATCGCGCCACTTCTCTGAGAGGTCTTCCCACGTCGAGTTTTCACGCTCGATGAGTACAATCTTCTTGGCGCGGTTCCAGTTTTTGAGTTCCTTCTCGCGGGCGATGGCGTTGTTGACGTACTGAAAGCGCTCGAAGTAGACGAGTCGGTCGATGTTGTATCGGGCTGTGTAAGCGCCGGGTCGGTGTTCGCGATGTTGGGCTACGCGCAGGACAATGTCGTTGGTCATTCCGATGTAAAGCCTGCGGGAGCGATCCGACAGAATGTAGACGTAGAAGATGTATTCGCGCTGCGGCATGTGGAGGAGGATAACGGAATTTGGCGGCGGGAGAAAAGCGGATTCCTCCGCTGCGCTACGGAATGACAAACAAAAGGGCTGTGGAATGGCAAACAACAGGGTTACGGAATGACAAACAAATGGGGCTACGGAATGGTAAACAGAATGGCTGCGGGATGGCAAACAAGTAATGGGTAGTAAAAGAGGGCACCCTTTGTGGGATGCCCTCTTTTGGTGGTGCGGATGATTGCTTGTGGCGACTTGGAGGCTGCCGGGGTGGACTACAGGCCCTTTTTGACGAGGAACTGGATGAGGTCCGTGACGCGGCTGGAGTAGCCCCACTCGTTGTCGTACCAGGCGATGATCTTGCCGGTGTTGCCGACAACCTTGGTCAGCTTGGAGTCGAAGGTGCTCGATGCCGGGTTGCCCTTGAAGTCCGAGCTAACAAGCTCTTCTTCGGTGTAGGCGAGGTAGCCCTTCAGCGGGCCAGCGACTGAGGCAGCCTTGACGGCGGCGTTGATGCTCTCGATCGAGATCGGCTTCTCGGCGACGAAGGTGAGGTCGACGATGGAGACGTTCGGGGTCGGGACACGGATGGCGAAGCCGTCCAGCTTGCCGGTCAGCTCGGGGATGACGAGCTTCAGGGCCTTGGCGGCTCCGGTGCTGGTCGGGATCATCGAGAGAGCGGCAGCGCGGGCGCGACGCATGTCCTTGTGGGGGGTGTCGAGGATGACCTGATCGTTGGTGTAGCTGTGGATCGTGGTCATGATGCCCGATGCGATGCCGAAGGTGTCGTTGAGGACCTTGGCGACCGGCGCGAGGCAGTTGGTGGTGCAGGATGCGTTGGAGATGACGTTGTGCTTGGAGGCAACGTACTTGTCGTCGTTGACGCCGAGCACGATGGTGAGATCCTCGTTCTTGGCCGGGGCCGAGATGATGACCTTCTTGACAGTCTTGCCGAGGTGAGCCTTGGCCTTTTCGGCGTCGGTAAAGAAGCCGGTCGACTCAACAACGATCTGTGCGCCGACAGAGGCCCAATCGAGCTTGGCCGGGTCGCGCTCTGCGAAGACCTTGATCTTCTTGCCATCGACGGCGATGAAGTCGTCGCCAAAGGTGATGGTCTGCTTGAGGTTGCCCAGGATGGAATCGTACTTGAGCAGGTGAGCGAGCGTGGCCGGCGTGGTGAGGTCGTTCACGGCGACAAACTCGATGTCGGGGTTGCCAATTGCAGTGCGGAAGACGTTGCGTCCGATGCGGCCGAAGCCGTTAATACCTACCTTTACAGCCATATTCGATTGCTCCTATCTTTGGTGTTCTTAGATGTTGGTTGCGCGAGAGTACGAAACGCGCCGATTTATCCACTGGTTGCTACCGAGATGATCGTATCACCGGGGCGCGCAGGCGTAAAACGTTGCAGGCACTTTTTGCAATCAGGTGTGACGAAGATCACGCTCAATTCCGCCGAGGGGACACAGGCCATGGCAAATTTTAGCGCGACAAAGAAGTTTGTGCGCAAAAAACTAAGGCAATAAAATCCTGCTAAAGGACATAGAATGTGCACTAAAAATGTAAGGGGAGTGTCCGATTTGGTGCGCGGCATTTCCTTTGTACCGCTCGGATGTGTTACAAGCAAACTATGCGCAATCTGCGCGATTGGACTCGCGACCTCATGAAAAGACGTTCCAGACGTGGCCCCAACGAATCGGAGTCCACAGGGAAGAGTGGGCAAGAACTGCCCTCGAATCAGCAGGCCCCGCTACGCCCTGAGTACCCGGAGCCGTTAGCTACGCCAGAACCCGCGCCCGAAGATGCGGCGGCGAAGGCAGAAGCTCCGGCAAAACCGGCTCGCTCTGCCCGTCAACCGCGAGCTCAGGCGACGGCTTTAGCTTCGACTCAGACTGCTTCGGCGGATTCTGCGCCTGTTGCGCCAGAGAAGACGATGGTGCTGGAGACCCAGCCAGATTCGTTGGCGACGCCGCCAGATGAGCAGACGGCTGTCTCGCCCAAGGAGCCGCGCGGCTACGTGGTGCTGGCTATTGGGTTGCCCGGATCGGGCAAGACGACTTGGTACAAGCGTCGCGGCGTGACGCCGTTGTCCAGTGACCTGCTGCGCAGTCTGCTCTTCGACGACATCACCGAACAACGCTATCAGGGCTTGGTCTTCTCTACGCTGCGCAGCCTGCTGCGCGCGCGGCTGATCGCCAAGATGCCTTGGAACTACGTTGACGCCACCAACCTCAGCATTCATGAGCGCAAGCAGTGGATCAAGATGGCGAAGAGCTTCGGCTACGAGGTGCAGGCGGTGTTCTTCGACGTGCCGCTGGCCGTCTGCCTCGAACGCAACGCTCGGCGCGACCGCCAGGTGAGCGACGAGGTGATGCACAAGATGGCCGAACGGTTGAAGCCGCCAACCTTCAAGGAAGGCTTCGAGAAGATCACCGTGGTGCGCGTCAAAGGCCATCCGGGGTCGCTGCCCGTTACGACAGTCGGTGGCGATGAAGCAGCCGCTGAGTCCGACCCACCCGATAACGAGTAACGCCGCGCTGTATGCAACCAAGAAATGGAGACGGCCCACGCTTCGGTGTGGGCCGTCTAGTGTTTGGCGTTAAATCGTTTTCCTTTATGGTGTTGAATGATGTGGCACGAACGAAATGGGATTCTTCGCTTCGCTACGGGACGACAATCATTAAATCTCTATAGCGACAGGAGAACTGTTCTAAAGCCCTATTGATTTTGCGCGGCTTACGGCGGGACTAAAGCCTCGCCCTTTCAAAACAAGGACTAACGAAGACTTGTGTAGAGGCTTCCTAATGCCCTTCCCTTTCAAACCCAACGCAAACTAACCCACCACCGATTACCGATCAACGTGGGCGACAAGCCTGTGCGCGGATTGGCGATATACTGAAGGTTGACTATGAAGACGACTTTTGTTGATTTCTCAAATACTTTGCGGAAGAATTCTGCTGTTGCCCCGGACTCGCTCTCTGTGGCGCATCCTCTGGACCTTGGGCCAGACGAAGATGGACACGCGCGGCGGGTTCGCTCGACGACCGTACTGAGCGTGCGGCGCGGCGATTCGGTAGTGATGGCCGCAGACGGTCAGGTGACACTGGGCGCAAGCGTCATGAAGGCCTCGGCGAAGAAGATTCGGAGGCTGTATCAGGATAAGGTGCTTGCGGGATTCGCTGGCTCCACCGCGGACGCGTTTTCGCTCTTCGGGCGATTCGAGGTCAAGCTGGAGCAGTATGCGGGCAACCTCGGACGCGCGGCCGTCGAGCTGGCCAAGGACTGGCGGACGGACAAGATGCTGCGCCACCTTGAGGCGTTGCTGATCGTCAGCGACCTGACGGGGACGTACGTGTTGAGTGGCAACGGGGACGTGATTGAGCCGGACGAGGGCATCGTGGCGATTGGCTCGGGCGGCAGCTACGCGTTGGCTTCGGCGCGAGCGCTGATGCAGAACACCGAGTTGAGCGCGCGCGAGATCGCCGAGAAGAGCTTGATTATTGCGGGACAGATCTGCATCTACACCAACGACCAGTTAACGATTGAAGAGCTGAAGAAGCCGGTGATGTGATTGCTCGGCTGGACTGAATTTGTGGTTCGTTGAGTTATAGGTTGGGCCTTCAGCCCTTGGACGTGTGGGGCTAGTTTACCTAGGGCTTTGCCCTAGGCTGGTATAGGACGGGCCTTTGGCCCTTTACGGACAACAGCTAGGACAAGAACAACGGCAGCAGCAAAGGCGAAAGCAGATTCCCTACGGGAATGACAAACAAAGTAGCAGATTGCGAGTGTTGAATGGCGATATTTTTACCGGGGACGGCGGACGATCAGGCGCTGGCGCTCGATGAGATGACTCCGCGCGAGATCGTGGCGGAGCTGGATAAGTACGTCGTAGGCCAAGGCGCGGCAAAGCGCGCGGTGGCGATTGCGCTGCGCGACCGGATGAGGCGGCAGAAGCTGTCGCCGGAGCTGGCCGAAGACATCATGCCCAAGAACATCATCATGATTGGGCCGACCGGCGTGGGCAAGACGGAGATTGCGCGGCGGCTGGCCAAGATGACCAGCTCCCCGTTCCTGAAGGTGGAGGCGTCGAAATTTACCGAGGTGGGCTACGTTGGGCGCGACGTGGAGTCGATGGTGCGCGATCTGGTGGAGATCGCCATCGACATGGTGCGCGAGGAGAAGATGGAGGACGTCGAAGACAAGGCCGAGCTGAACGCTGAGGATCGCCTGCTCGACCTGCTGCTGCCGCCGCCTTCGACGCAGAACGCTGCCGCTGCTACGGCGAAGAATGCTGGGCCGACTGCCGGACCGACCGCCGTAATGATGACTCCCAATGGAATGCGCGCCGTGCAGGTGATGCAGTTGATGGTGCCGGAGGAGGCTGAGGCCAGTGCGAATGCCGAGGCCGCGCCGATTGACATAGATAAGACTGCGGCGGCGCAGGGCGAGAAGGCGCAGGGCGCGGATCAGGCAGACCACGAGCAGACAGGCCACGAGCAGACGAGCTACGAACGAACTCGCGAGAAGCTGCGCCAGCAGTTCCGCGAGGGCAAGCTGGACGAGCGCATGGTTGAGTTGGACGTGCGCGACAGAAATCAGCCGAGCTTTGAGTTCATGGCAGGGCAAGGCCCCGAGGACATGGACATGAACATCAAGGACATGCTCCCGGGCCTCTTCGGCCAGCGCACGAAGAAGCGCAAGATGAAGGTGGTCGAGGCGTTTGAATACCTGGTTCAGGAGGAGGAGTCGCGTCTGATCGACATGGATCAGGTGACGCGGTTGGCCGTCGAGCGGGTGGAGGACTCGGGCATCGTCTTCCTCGACGAGATCGACAAGATCGCTGGGAGCGAAGGCGGGCACGGGCCGGACGTCAGCCGCGAGGGCGTACAGCGCGACATTCTGCCCATCGTCGAAGGCACCACCGTCAACACCAAGTACGGCATGGTCTCGACCGACCACATTTTGTTTATTGCGGCGGGAGCGTTTCACGTCTCGAAGCCCAGCGACCTGATCCCGGAGCTACAAGGCCGATTCCCGATTCGCGTTGAGCTACAGTCGTTGACCGTCGACGACTTCGTGAGGATTCTGAGCGAGCCAAAATCGTCGCTGGTAAAGCAGGCGACTGCGCTGCTGGAGACCGAGGGGTTGAAGCTGGAGTTTACCCCCGAGGCGCTGGCAGAGATGGCGCAGTTCGCATTCCGAGTCAACGAGACGACCGAGAACATCGGCGCGCGCAGGCTGCACACGATCATGGAGCGGGTGCTGGACGAGATTAGCTTTCAGGCCCCGGAGCTGTTCAAGATCCCCCGCGCCGAGCCTTCGCAGGAGGGCGTCATTGCCGAGGTCGGCGCGTCGGCATCGCTGACCAAAGAGCCACAGAAGCCAGCGCCGCCGCTGCCCGTCATCGAGCGAAAGAAGGACGATGGCACGACCGAGAAGGTCATCGTCGTCGACCCGGAGTATGTGAAGCAACAGGTTGCCAGCATCGTGAAGGATCAGGACCTGAGCCGCTACATTTTGTAGGCTTCTATCGTTTACGGGCGTCTGTCGTTGACTATTCTTTTGGCGGGCTTGAGAACGTACCTGCGTAGCGAGGCGGCCGGAAGCTCGATGAGGTAGCGTGAGAGGAGACAGAGCGTTACCGTGACGGCCGCGATGGTGAAGAAGCGAATCAGGTAGGCTGGCAGATCGTCGTTGGTAAGCGGGCCGCGCAGGTGGTCGTAAGCCTGCATAACATAGAGGTGGATCATATATAGCGCGTAGCTGATCGTGCCAAAAAATGGGAAAAATCCTGTGCGAAGGAAGCACAGGATTTTGCTGCCTGAGTGATCGAGAAGAAATGCAACGATGACGATGCTGAGAAAGACGACCCCCGTTTGAAGCATGGCCGCCGCGAAGGAATTAATCACAAGGGAGTGTGAGCTTGCCAGCGGTCTGGCGGTGAAAAAAAGAGCCACACACGAGAGAGCCAGAATCGTAAGACTGCGGCCAGTGCGGCGGGGTTGATTGGTATGCCTCTGCGCGAACGTGCAGGCAAGATAGGCTCCAAAGGCCAGACCATCGCAATGGAAGAAGGTGAAGTAGTAGTTGTGATGCCCGAAGCAGGCTGCGACCAATCGTAGCGCAATGGCTCCGATTGCAATCGAGAGAGACCATCGCCGTATCGCCTCAATCGAACGTGTGCGTACGACTGTCGGCCAGAGAAGGTAGAACTGCTCCTCGATGGCAAGAGTCCAGAATGGGCCGATCCCTGTGACTTGGAAGAGGTGAGCAAAATTCACGATGAAGAGTGCAGAGAGCAATACATAGCTCTTGTAACTTGGGAGGAAGATAAGAATGACAAGCAGGCAGACTGCGTAGAGTGGCAGGATACGCAGAGCGCGCTTCCAGTAGAAATTGTGATAGTAACCAGAATCCGTGCGAGCTTCAATGAGGAGAGAGGAGATTAGGAATCCAGAGAGGACGAAGAAGAAGTCGACTCCGTAGGAACCAAATTCCGAGAGATTGCCAAGATAGCGAACAGGAGAACACCAGTGAGCGAGGTCGATCGACGTGTAGCAGACGTGATGGAAGAAGACCATCAGAGATGCAATTCCACGCAGTCCATCTAGTTCAGGGATATGGACGAGAGTATGGGGCGTCGAAGACTTCATCTGCGGAGCAACAACCTGCACTTCGCTCAAAGGGGGATTCCTGAATGAGGCTAAGATGGGCTAGGTCATGATTGGAATGGATGCAGCCTTGAGGAATGCTTTGCGCAAGTACGCTATCCGCTTTAGTGGATACCGTGTCCCCGATTTGTAAGTCCCGAGACGGTCTGAAAGCCCGTCCCGGGCAAAATAAAGACTGAGACTTTGGATGGACTGGAGATTACGAAATCTCGCTGAGGCGCTTGGCCAGAAGGACTTCGAGATCTTCGAGCGCCTTGGAAAAGCCTTCGATGCCTTCCTTCAGCTTGTCGGTGGCCATGCGGTCGGCGGTGTGCATCTTGTCGAACTTGGCCTTGTCGAGGGTGAGCCGCTCGATGTTGAGGATTGCGGCCTTGGTGGCGTCAAGCTTCTTCGGCAGGTCGGCACTGCTGGCTTCGAGCTCGGCGAGCAGCTTGGGGGCGATGGTGAGCAGGTCGCATCCGGCGAGTTCGGTGATCTCGCCGATGTTACGGAAGCTGGCGCCCATGACCTGCGTTTTGTAGCCAAACTTCTTGTAGTAGTTGTAAATGGTGGTGACGGAGATGACGCCGGGATCGGTCGGTCCAGCGTAATCCTTGCCGGTGTCCTTCTTGTACCAATCTAAAATTCTACCGACGAAAGGCGAGATCAGCGTGACCTTGGCCTCGGCGCAGGCGATGGCCTGATGCAGACCGAAGAGAAGCGTCAGGTTGCAGTGGATTCCTTCGCGCTCAAGGACTTCGGCAGCCTTGATACCCTCCCATGTGGAGGCGATTTTGATGAGCACGCGCTCGCGACCGATGCCAGCCTTATCGTACTGGGCGATGATCTCGCGGGCCTGTGCGATGGTCTTTTCCGTATCGTAGGAGAGGCGTGCGTCGACCTCGGTGGAGACGCGACCGGGGACGATTGCCAGAATCTTGAGGCCGAATGCGACAGCGAGCGATTTGAACGCGAGGGCGGCGACGGTCTGAGTAGAGGCTGCAGGACCTGCCTCGGCGCGCGCCTGCTTCAATACACTGTCGACGATGGACTGGTAGGCGGGCATCTGCGCCGCAGCGGCGATCAGCGAGGGATTGGTGGTGGAATCCGTCGGCTTGAACTGCTCGATGGAGTTGATGTCACCGGAGTCGGCGACGACCTTGGTCATGGTGCGAAGCTGTTCGAGAAGAGTTGCCATGGATCTCCTTTTACTCTGTGTACGATTCAACTTGATTTTATCAAGGGAGAGAAATCTGCGCCGATGTCTGAAGCAAAACGGGCAACACGCTTCGGCTAGGAGAGGGATGGTTTGGAGCTGCTTAGGCTGGAAGGACTGGGAGGCGGAGCCTGGTGGGGAGGTGGGTTCTTCTCGCCCATTTTGCAGGATTGCGTCGGAGGATTGGTGCGAGGCGGGCTGAGGCAGATAGAATAGGCGGAGTGGATGTCGAGCGCGCCGGATGCATCCTGTGGGATGAGGTTTCGGCGGCTGAGTAATGTTTTTTGGCAAGGGAAGTTGAGAGAGACCTTTTGAAATCTGTGAGCTTGAACACTGTGGAAACGATGCGAAACGGATTGAGAAGCGCCGCGCGCGCTGCGACGATGTCGTCGTTGATGCTGACGGCTGTGTCGTTGTTGCTCACGGCTGTGGCAATGGGGCAGATCAAAGCTCCGCGCTATCAGGGGCCGATTGAGGCTCCCGTTCCGCAGGCGCCGACGCTGCCGACGCCGCCCGCCATTACACCCAACGGCGTGGTGGTGGAGGACGCGATTGTTCGCGTCAACGACCAGATCATCAACCGCAGCGACTACCTGCGCGCCCAGCAGCAGTTGCAGGAGGAAGCGAAGCGCGCAAACGCGACTCCCGAGGAACTGGCTGCGCAGGAGAAGGATCTGCTGCGCGACATGATCGACCAGCAATTGCTGCTGTCGCGCGGCAAGCAGTTGGATATCAACGTTGACGCCGAGGTGATTCGGCAGATGGATGATATTCGCAAGAAGAACAACTTCGACACGATGGAGGATCTGGAAAAGGCTGTGCGCCAGTCCGGCATCTCGGTCGAGGACTTTAAGGTGGGCATCAAGAACAGGATCATTACCCAACAGGTGGAGCGCGATGAGGTAGGACGCACCCTGCGGTTGACGGCCAAAGAAGAGCAGGCCTACTACGAAAAACATAAGCAGGAGTACAAACAGCCGGAGTCGGTGCGGTTGAGTGAGATTCTGATTCCCACGCCCGATGCTGCGACCGATGCGCAGGTTGCGCAGGCTAAGGTCAAGGCGGACGACGTGGAAGCGAGGCTGAAGGCGGGCGCAATCTTCGAGGATCTGGCACGGCAGATGTCGGGCGGGCAGACGGCTTCCAAAGGCGGCGACCTCGGGCAATTCAAGCGCGGCGCGCTGGGATCGAAGGCACTGGAGGATCCTACGTTTGCGCTGAAGGCGGGCGAGTGGACCGAGCCGATCCGAACACGGCAGGGATTTGTGGTGCTGAAGGTGACGGAACACTTGCAGGCCGGAATCGCTCCGCTAAGTGCGGTCGACGAACAGGTGCAGCAGGCGATCTATAGCGAGGCGATCCAGCCCGCGCTGCGCACCTACCTGACCGGACTGCGCGAGAAGGCGTTCATCGACATTGAACCCGGATTCGTGGACACTGGCGCAAGCCCCAAGCAGACCAAGCCGGTCTTTGCGGCGGCCACTCCGCTGCCAACGGCGAAGAAGGCGGCAAAGAAGGCTCGGCTAGACCATGCGCACGCAGCAACGACTGCGACTACAACGGCAAAGACTGGCGCTACGCCGGCGGCGGGATCGAAGGAGGTCAGTTCCACGGTCGGCACTTCGGCGGTGGATGCTTCTACGACAAAGACCGGGGCGAAACCGGCGGTCGCAGGCAAGCAACACAAGAAGATTCATCGCGAGAAGATCCGCTACGGACAGGCCCCGCGCAACGCGCTTCCGGCGTCTCCCGAGGAGACCAAGGCAACAGCTTCCGATCAGGGACCGGGCACATCCGCCAACGATGTGCAGATTCCGTCCGAGATCAGCCAGACGCCGGCGGGAGCTGCGGAAGACAAACTGCTTGACGACAACCAAGGGGCTCGGAAGAAGTCCCGCTACAGTGATCGCGCGCCGGTCGAGGACAAGGCCAGAAGGGACGCTAAGAAAGTGGCCAAGGCAAAGGCTAAGGCCGTGGCTGCTCCCACGCCGGTCTCCGAGGATCAGAAGACGGTGCAGCAGTTGCAGTCGGCGGCACTCGGACTAGGCGGAGATACCGCGACTAAGAAGAAAAAGAAGAGAGCCAAGGGCGAGGCGAAGGAACGCCTTCAGGAGAAGGCTCCCACTCCGGCAGCGGCTAAACCCGAGGCAACGCCGATTCCACCCAAGAGTGTACGCGTGAACGGCGAGCCGGAGGTGACTCCCGCGCCCGCCCCTTCAACCCTGCCGCCAGTGAAGTTACCAACGACGGATAGTAGCGCGCCTGCTGGTTCGAAGTAGGTCTTGAAAAAGCGGTTACGATACAACTACGGGACGAGGGGTATAAGCCCTCGTCCCGTAGTTGCGTCTAGTGTCCTGAGTCATTAGAGCAGTTCTCCCTATAGCGTAGAGTGTTGTGGCACGAGCGAATACGGGGATTCTTCGCTGCGCTCAGAATGACAATCATTAACTGATGTTACGCGGTAGCGCGCAGTTGAAGCAGTTCGTCGTGGTTGAATTGTCCTGAACCGTTAATTCGTAGCACAAACCCAAGGGCCAAAGGCCCGTTCCATACCAGCCTAGGCCGTAGGCCTAGGGTTGCCTTCCGTACAAAGACCAAGGGCTGAAAGCCCGACCTATAGTTCAACAAACTTATGACTCAGGACACTGGAACTATTTCCACTAGAACCGCTCCCAGTGGAGGAGGTCGGCGATGGGGCGCTTGGGCTGGGTGGGCGATTCGGCTGGGAGGCCGACCGAGACAATGCTGATGAGCGTGAGGGATTCCGGCGCACCAAAGGCTTTGGCAACGGCGGGCGCGTAGGGTTGCGGAGAGCCCGCGACCCAGCAGGCTCCCAGACCATGCGCGGCGGCGGCGAGTAGAAGATTTTCGGTGGCAGCCGAGCAATCCTCGACCGGACTCGACGACGCACGCGCGAGGACTAGAACCGTGAAGGCTGAGTTGGCGATGAACTCGGCGTGGCCGAGGAGCTTGGGGATGCGCGCGAGGGCTTGCTTGTCGGTGATGACGATGAACTCCCAAGGCTGGTCGTTCATGGCGGTAGGGGCGAGGCGCGCACAGTCGATGATCTCTTCGATGGTGGCGCGGTCGACCAAGCCGGCAGCGTAGGTGCGAATGCTGCGGCGGGTCTGCATGACTTCAATGGCATTCTTCATGGGGGCTCCCTGGAGTATTGTCTCTTCTATGTTAAGGCAAGCGCGGGGTGGGCACTGCGACCTCGGTCAGGAGGAGAACTGAAGCGAGCAGGGGTAGAACACGACGCCGCTGCATACACGGATGAGGCGGCGGAACTTTTTGGCTTGACACGGACGATGCATAATTATACATTTAGTAATGCATCTTTATGCAGGCGGTAGATTCGCGAGCGCACCTTGCGGGCGTTAGAGCAAAGTCTGCGGGATGGCTATATTCTAGAAGGAACCGACTTTGCTTGCAAAGATTCCTTTGTGGGATGACTGGCTTCGCACGGCGAATCGCATTGTGTAGCGACTCGCTCGGCGCAAGGCCTGCTTCGTTTGCAAATGCTTGAATTGTGTTTTGCACTGATTGTTTTTTAGCGAAGGATCGTTCTGATTGGCAGGGTTTAGACAAGTCGAGGTCGATGGGATTCCGATGAAACAACAGCGCCACAATGCGATTCGCGAAGTGTTGGGACAGGGCTCGGTGCCAAGTCAGGACGAGCTGCGGCGGCGTTTGGCACAGCGCGGATTCCATGTGACACAGGCGACGCTGTCGCGCGACATCCATGAGCTGCGGCTGTTGAAGGGGCCGACGGGATATGCGCTGCAGGGCAATGCGTCGGACGAAGACGAGGACGCGCTGCCCGGGATTCGCGAGGTGCTGAGCAGCTTCGGCATTGAGGTGCGGCAGGCGATGAATCAGTTGGTGCTGATTACCACGACCAGCGCGGCGCAGCCGGTGGCCGCAGGTATCGACTACGAGGACTGGCCAGAGGTGGTGGGCACAATCGCTGGCGATGACACGGTCTTTATTGTTTGCCCAGACGAGCGGCAGGCGAGAACGCTGAAGGTTCGCATCGAAGGATATATCGGTTGAAGCTACCGAAAAAGCTTTATTGAAGGATTGTTTCTTATGCAGAGTGTCGGAACGAAGGTCGAAGGACGGAGTACGGTGCGTACGGCTGTGGCGGGAGTGGGCGGATACGCGGGCGGAGAGCTGGCGCGGCTGTTGCTGGCGCATCCTCGGCTGACCAACGCGAAGCCGCTGTTTCTGGGGCGCGTGGCCGAGGGGACAAGCGCCGGACAGGTTCCGTTGGAGCAGCTTCATCCGCAGTTGGCTCTGGGCGAAGGCAAGCGGCAGCCCGCGGTTCATGCGTTCAACTGGGAGTTGGTGCGCGAGGCTGGCGTGGAGATTGTATTTCTTGCGCTGCCCCATGAGACCTCGCGTGAGTGGGCTCCGGAGTGGCTGGAGCATGGTGTTCGCGTGATTGACCTGAGCGGCGCGTGGCGGCTGGATAATGCCGCCAATCGCGCGGTTTACAAGCTGACGGACAAGGACGTGGCACTAGCCGAGAAGCTGCAGTCAGAGGCTGTGTTTGGCTCACCGGAGTTGCATCGTGCAGAGATTGCCGGGGCGCGGCTGGTGGCCAATCCCGGGTGTTATGCGACGTCGATTATCTTGGCGCTGGCTCCGATCATACGCGCGGGGCTGGTGGATCTGGACCACGGGATTGTGTGCGACGCGAAGAGTGGCGTGAGCGGTGCGGGCAAGGCTCCCACGGCCAAGACGCACTTCATGTACGCGGCGGAGAATCTGTCGGCGTACGCGGTCTTTGGGCATCGCCACACAGGCGAGATGCTGGAGCAGCTTGGGCTCACGTCGGAGCAGATTCAATTTACCCCGCATCTGCTGCCAATTCCGCGCGGGATTCTTTCGACGATCTATGTACGGCTGGCCGAGCGACGGACGCCAGAGGAGATTGAGGCTTGCCTGCGCACGTTCTATGCGACTAGCCCGATGGTGCGCATTCACGCGACACCCAACCTGCCGCAGATTCTGAATGTGGCGCGGACCAACTACATCGACATCGGGTTTGAACTGGCGAAGGACGGGCGGCGGTTGGTGATTGTCTCCTGCCTCGACAATCTGCTGAAGGGCGCATCAGGTCAGGCGGTGCAGAATATGAATGTGATGTGCGGCTGGGATGAATCGGAGGGGCTCCAGTGAAATACGTGGTTAAGTTGGGCGGCGCCTCCATCGAGAACAAG
>Ga0182011_10000539_pt1 | contig 33191 bp, 27 predicted proteins | sample 711E1DmetaG_FD_120481 | JGI IMG/M metagenome (GOLD analysis project Ga0182011, IMG submission 120481) | Permafrost microbial communities from Stordalen Mire, Sweden - 711E1D metaG | ecosystem: Environmental > Terrestrial > Soil > Wetlands > Permafrost | place: Sweden: Stordalen | collected...
AACTTGAGCGCCTCGAAATCGGCATTCACGCGCGCTCCGACCGCCGTGGGAGCACGAAAATCCATCGGAGTGCCGGCGACCGGCGCCACCTGACCGGTCGGGATGAGTCCCGGGTCGGTTGGCAGATAGGAGTCGGCAGCCAGCATCAGCACGTGATCGGTGATCGGCTTTGTGGGATCGCCGCTGAGATTCCAGTAAGTGTGATGAGCCAGATTGATCACCGTGGGTTTGTCCGTGGTGGCCTCCGCCGCCCAGACCAGCTCGTTGGCGTCATCTAGCCAGTAAGTCACTTTTGCCTGCAAGGCGCCGGGATAGCCCTCTTCGCCATCCTTGCTCGTGTAGGTCAGCGCAACGCCCCGCGCGCCGGCCTTGTGAACCGGTTCACCGTGCCAGAGGACTTTGTCGAAGCCCTTGAGCCCGCCATGCAGGTGGCAGAGGATTCCGCCGGGGTGGTTGTTCGTGGCCAGGGTGTATTCTTTGCCGTCGAGGGTGAATTTTCCGTGCGCGATGCGATTGCCGAATCGACCCACGGTCGCGCCGAAATAATTCTTGCTGGTCAGCCAACCCGCGAGCGAATCGTAGCCAAGGGTGACATCAGCCATCTTGCCCTGGCGGTCCGGCACTTCGACGCCGACCAGGATCGCGCCGTATTCCGTGACTTTCGCGGTAAGGCCATTGGCGTTGGTGAGCGTGAAGATCTTCACTTCACGGCCGTCTTCGAGTTTCCCGTAAACAGCGGTTTCGATATCGGAGGCGGAGGCCAGGTTGCTCATGGTAGCCATCGCTAGTAAGGCGGCAATTGTCAGTCCTTGTTTCATGGAAGGGGTGAGGTTGAACAGTTCGAGCAACAAATGCCACTAATGCACCGGGGTCGAGTGTGTTTTCTGGCCGGCGAAACCAAGCCCGGCGCCGTTGCACCGGCCGAGGGCTTGGCTCGTCGGGCCATCTCCGTCATTGACGCAGAATCCATCGGATCGTTACATCCTGCGTCATGCAGGACCAGCCAGCCGGACAACCGGTCGTCAAATACAAGCGCGTGGTGCTCAAGTTGAGCGGCGAGGTGCTCCGGGGCGGCAAGTCAGGGGATCCGATCGACGCCGGCATTCTGGAGAAGGTTTGTGCGCAGGTTAAGGAGGTCCACGAACTGGGCGTGCAAATCGGCCTCGTTATCGGCGGCGGCAATATCTTCCGCGGCCTGCCGGGCGCGCAACGGGGGGTCGACCGCACCACCGGCGATTACATGGGCATGCTGGCGACCGTGATCAACGGCCTCGCGCTGATGGATTGCCTCGAGAAAATGGGGGTGAACGTGCGGGTCCAAAGCGCCATCCCGATGAACGAGATCGCCGAGCCATTCATCCTCCGCCGCGCCATCCGCCATTTGGAGAAAGGGCGCGTGGTAATTTTCGTCGCCGGCACCGGCAACCCATATTTCTCGACCGATACAACGGCGGCCCTTCGCGCCAGCGAAATGCACGCCGATATCATCATGAAGGCGACCAAGGTCGACGGCATCTACGACCGGGATCCCAAGAAGTTCCCTGACGCGGTGCGCTACGATGAGATCACGTTCATCGACGCGCTCCGTCAGCGTCTCAACGTCATGGATTCGACCGCGTTTTCCCTCTGCCTGGACAACAACGTGCCAGTCCTCGTTTTCAACCTGGCCGAATCGCATATCATCAAGCGCGCGGCGCTGGGCGAAAAGGTGGGAACGCTCGTCCGAAACTAGACCATCTGGCTCCGCGGCCGTCGCCGGGCCGTCCCGGATCACCCAGAGCACGTCATTCTGATCTGAACCCTCGTTACTCGAAAACCCATGAACCATCCAATCCTTACCGACTTGCAGGGCCGGATGAAAAAGGCCCTCGATCACACGCTCCTCGAATTTGGCACCATCCACACCGGCAAGGCTTCGCCCTCGATGGTCGAGAGCGTCATGGTGGAAGCTTACGGCACTACCATGCGCCTGCGGGACTGCGCGGCCATCACCACCCCTGATCCGCGCCTCATTCAGATCACTCCGTGGGACAAATCGATCATCCGCAGCGTCGAAAAATCCCTGCAAACCGCCAACCTCGGCATCAATCCGATCGTGGACGGCAGCGTGATCCGCATGCCCTTGCCGGAACTGAGCCGCGAGCGGCGGCAGGAGTTTGTCAAGATCGCCCACCGCCTCGCGGAGGAGGGCCATGTTTCCATCCGCAGCACCCGCCGCGACTCGATGGAGCTCGCCAAGAAGCAGCAGAAGGAAGGCAAGTTGTCCGAAGATGACGCGAAGCGCATCGAGAAGGAAATCCAGACGATCACCGACCGGTTCATCAAGGACATCAACTCCCACCTTGCCGCCAAGGAGAAGGAGCTGACAACGGTCTAGGTTTCCCGTTGCCCTGTTGGAGCCTGCTTGCAGGAGACCCTGCAGGCCGCCTTTCTCCCATCGCCTGCAAAGCAGGCTCTTACACTCAGCAGCTTCGTGCCAAAAAACGCCCCCAGTTGTCCCCCAGTCGCGGCCTCCACTCCGCCGCGGCGCATCGTCGTCAAACTCGGCACGGGCGTGCTGACCTCCGGCGTCGGCCAGCTCAACCAGGATCGCATCGCGACGATCTGCGAACAGATTGCCGGACTGCGCCGGCGTGGTACGGAGGTCATCGTGGTAACTTCCGGGGCCATTGGACTCGGCATGGGCCGGCTCGGCCTCGCGAAACGGCCGAAGGATGTGACCAAGAAACAGGCCTGTGCCGCCGTCGGCCAGAGTCTGTTGATGCAGACCTGGCAGCGCGCCTTCGAGCCGCACGGGATCATCGCGGCCCAGGTGTTGCTCATCCACGACGATCTGCGCGTCCGCTCGCGCTACCTCGCCGCGCGACAGACCTTCGAGCGTCTGTTCGAATACGGCGCCGTTCCGGTCGTCAACGAAAACGACACTGTGAGCGCCGCGGAGATCATGATCAAGTTTGGCGAGAACGACACGCTCTCAGCATTGGTATCCAGCCTCGTGCAAGCGCAATATCTGGTGATCCTTTCCACCGCGCCTGGCCTCATCGACCTAAAGGGCACCGGGCAGGTCGTCCCGGTGGTGGAGAAAATCACGCCTGACATCGAAGCCATGGCCGGCGGCACCACGAGCGAGACCGCGGTCGGCGGCATGATCAGCAAGATTTCCGCCGCGAGGCTGGCCACCAAATCGGGCTGCGGCGTCTTCATCGCCAGCGGCGCCGAGCCTGACGTGCTGAACAAGCTCTTCAGTGGACGCTCCACCGGCACCTTCTTCGCGCCGAGCGGTCTGCCGATGGAGGCGCGGAAACGCTGGCTCGCCTATTTCCAGCGGCCGACCGGAACGATTGCTGTCAATCTGTGTGCCGTGCCGGTGCTGCGCGAGCACGGCCGGAGCCTGCTGGCGGTGGGCGTCACCGGGGCGGACGGCGGGTTCGCGGCCGGTGATATCGTCAATGTCGCCGGGCCGGACGGCGCCGTCTTCGCGCGCGGAATGGCTTCATTTGGCGAAGAGGAGATTCCGCGCATCGCCGGCAGGACCACCGACGAAATCCGCCTCCTTTACCCCGGTCGCAAACATCTCGAAGTCGTCCATCGCGACAACCTGGTGCTGCTATGATTCCGCGGCGCGGAATCATCACTTGCCTGCCCTGATGAAGTGATTTTGGGCGCTGCGGGCAGGTTGCTCTATGCAGTCAAACTGTGGCTTTGCCCAGCGTTGGCGCCGATTAGTAGGCGCTGCGCGTTGTCCCCAACGCGTTCAGCGCGTCTTGTGGACAAGCCGCTCCACCTCAACTGCATCGTTAGCCCAGACCACCGCTGCTTTGCCTTGCCGTCGCAGTGTCGGGAGACCATCACGCCGTCTTTCCGGCCGGCCGGGTATTCTTTTTCCTTCCCCCAGTCGGGTCCTGCCGCCTGACTCCTCTCCTTTCTCCTTTTCCTGAATGGACTCTGTCCTCCCCCAAGAACCCGGTGCGCCGCTAAAGATCCCGCCGATCGATTTCCGCGGGGATCTCAACGATGAACAGTACGCCGCGGTCACCGCCCCGCCGGGGCCGCTGCTCGTGCTGGCTGGCGCCGGTTCCGGCAAGACGCGCACCCTCACCTACCGCGTCGCCCATTTGCTCAGCCAGGGCGTCAGGCCGCACGAGATCCTCCTCCTCACCTTCACCAACAAGGCCGCCCGGGAGATGCTCCACCGGGTGCAGGACCTGACCGGCGTCGAAGCCCACCGGTTCTGGGGCGGCACCTTTCACCACATCGGGCACAAGATCCTGCGCGTCCACGGCGAGGTCGTGGGTCTCTCCCGCGCCTTCACCATCCTCGACGCCGACGAAGCGGAGAGCCTCCTCCGTGAGGTGGCCGACGAAAAGGACCGGGGCTTCTTCAAGGAAAAGACGCATCCGCGGCCCGGCCCGTTGTTCGAGATCATCAGTTTTTCGCGCAACACCCAGCGCCCGCTCGGCGAGACAATCTCGCGTTTCTATCCCCAGCACGAGGAGCTCTCCGATCTCATCATTGCTTTCGCCGTGGCCTATCGCGAACGCAAACGGAAGCAAAGCGTCGTCGATTACGACGATCTCCTCGAGTACTGGCTCGAGGTGCTCCGGGCCGCGCCCGACGTGGCGAGCTACCTCCAGCAACGCTTCCGCCACACGCTGGTGGACGAATACCAGGACACCAACACCCTGCAGGCGCAGATCGTCGACCTCGTCGGTGCGCACCACCGGGTGATGGCGGTGGGTGACGACGCGCAATGCATCTACTCCTGGCGCGGCGCGGATTTCGAGAACATCATCACCTTCCCGGACCGCCATCCGGGCACGCAGATCTACCGGATCGAGACTAATTACCGCTCGACTCCCTCGATCCTGGCCTTCGCCAACGGCGTCCTCGCTGCGCAGCCGAAAGGCCGCCACTTCGACAAGGAACTGCGCGCGTCACGCCCCGATCACGAAAAGCCGTTTCTGGTGCAGGCGCTCGACACGCGTGAGCAGGCGTTGTTCGTCGTCCAGCGCATCAAGGGACTGGTCGACGAAGGCCGGGCGCTGGCTGATATCGCCGTGCTCTATCGGGCGCACTTCCATGCGCTCGATCTCCAGCTTGAACTCTCGCGGCTCGGCCTGCCGTACGTGATCACGAGCGGCGTGCGGTTTTTCGAGCAGGCGCACATCCGCGATCTCGTGGCGATCCTGCGTTTCGTCTACAATCCCAGCGACACGATGGCCTGGCAGCGCATCGCCGTGCTGCTCCCGCGAGTCGGCGACAAGGGAGCGCAAAAACTCCACGACGCGGCGCTCGCCCACGCCCGAACCCACCAGCGCAACCTCGTGGACGCGCTCGCGGGTGACGACGTGCTGGCCAAGGTGCCCAAGGAATCCAAAGAAGAATGGCCCCGGCTCGTGGCCTCGCTGCAGCAGATCGCCGCCACGCTTCGGAACGACCGGCCGTTCAAAACGGTGGAGGTCGCGATCGAAGGCTGGTACGGCGATTACCTCAAGGGCGCCTTCGCCAACTACGCTTCGCGGCTGGACGATCTGAAATCGCTCATCGGCTTCGCCTCCCGCTTCGACGACCTGCAGGACCTGCTGGCGCAGATCCAGCTGCTCAATTCCGAGACCAGCGACCGGCAGGTCGACCCGGACGCGGACGCACTCCGGCTGACCACCGTGCATCAGGCCAAGGGGCTGGAGTTCGGCGTGGTGTTCATCCTGGGACTCGCCGACGGCATGTTTCCGCTGCGCCGCGCGATTGAAGGAGGCGACCTCGACGAGGAACGGCGGCTGTTCTACGTCGCCGTCACCCGGGCCAAGGACGAACTCTATCTCTGCTACCCGAAAGTGAATTCCAAGGGCGGCCCGGCGACGCTGCTCAGCCCAAGTCGGTTTCTCACGGAAGTTTCCGAGGATCTTCACCAGCCGCTGCGTCTCCGCCGCAGCTGGGGCTGGTAAGCCCACGCCTTCCACCCGACTCCGGCTGCCGTCTACAAACTGCTGCGAACGTTATAGCGCCTCGCTGCTTGTATCTTCGTCCTTACCGGGTAATAAATGTATTTCCATTATGAGCAAAATCATCCTCGGCATCGCCGGAGTTTTCATCCTGCTGGCAGGGATTCTGGTGGTCACGGCGATCGGCACGTACAATGGCCTCGTCAACCGTTCGCAGGCGGTCGACGCTCAATGGGCGCAGGTGCAGAACGTCTACCAGCGCCGCGCCGACCTCATCCCCAACCTCGTCAACACGGTTTCCGGGGCTGCCAACTTCGAGAAGTCGACCCTGACGGAGATTACCGAAGCCCGCGCCTCGGTCGGCAAGGTGCAAGTGAGCCCAAGCGCCGCACCAACCGATCCGGTCCAGCTCGCGCAGTTCGAGCAGGCGCAGGGCCAGCTCAGCTCCGCGCTTTCCCGACTGCTGGTCGTCGTCGAACGCTACCCCGACCTCAAGGCCAGCGCCAGTTTCCAGATGCTCCAGGCGCAGCTCGAAGGCACGGAGAACCGCATCGCCGTCGAGCGCGGACGATTCAACGACGCCGCGCGCGACTATAATGCTGCCATCAAGCGCGTCCCGGCGGTCTTTTTTGCCGCTGCGTTTGGGTTCAAGGACAAAGCCTATTTCCAGGCCACGCCCGGGGCGGAAAAGCCACCGCCAGTGCAGTTTGATTTCGGCGCAAAACCCGCGCCGGCGAAGCCGTGAACCCGAGCTGTCCGCCCGCCTTGGCCACACGATCTGCGTCACGTCCAAGCCTGACCCGATCCTGGCCCGGCGTGGCGCCAGTCTCCGACTGGCGGTCTCGTCGCCGGTCGGAGACCGGCGCTACTTTTCGATTGATGCGCTTTGCCGGCGCCTTGGTTCTTCTCGTCTGCCTCGCCGGAGGCGCCATCGGCTTGCACGCCGCGGAGGTCATTCCGCCCCGACCGGCCCGCTATTTCAACGATTCCGCCGGCATCGTGTCGCCGACGGTTGCCGATCAGCTCAACCGGCGCCTGGAGCAATTTGAACGCGACACGTCGAACCAAATCGTCGTGGCGATCTATCCTAGCATGCAGTCGGATTCCTCGGTCGAGGATTACACTGTGCGCGTGGCGCAGGCCTGGGGCGTCGGCCAAAAGGGCCGGACCAACGGCGCGGTGTTGTTCGCCTTCATGCAGGAGCATCAGCTCCGAATCCAAACCGGCTACGGTCTCGAGGCGGTCCTGCCCGATGGGCTATGCCATCTGATCATCGAAAACGAGCTGAAGCCGCGTTTCCGGGCAGGCGACTACGCCGGAGGATTGGACTCGGCAATCACTGCCATCATCGCCGCCACTCGCGGTGAATACCATGGCACCGGACGTACCAACGCTGAAGGCAAATCAAACGCCGGCGGGCCGGGCATTCTGCTGATTTTTATTCTGATCGTCGCCTTCGGCTTCCTTAACGTTCTCCGCTCCAGGCGCAGTGCCGTCTACCAGAGCACGATGGGGCGCCGTCGCTCGGGGCTGGGCCCGACGTTCTGGCTGGGTGGCGGGGGATTCGGAGGTGGCGGAGGTTTCGGAGGTGGTGGCGGAGGAGGCGGCTTTTCCGGTGGCGGGGGCAGTTTCGGTGGCGGGGGCGCCGGGGGAAGTTGGTGAAAAGGCCATCATGAGACACCGCAAATTCATCAGCCAGCTCGCCCACGAACAGATCCACGCGGCCATCCGCGCCGCGGAAGAAAGATCGTCCGGCGAGATCCGCGTCATGGTGAGTCACCAGGCCGCCCCAGATCCCGTCGCGACCGCCCAAAAGGCCTTCCTGCGGCTTGGCATGCCGGCAACGAAGCATCGCAATGCCGTGCTCATCTTTGTGGCGCCACGTTCCCGCACGTTCGCCGTCGTCGGCGATGAGGCCGTTCACGCGAAATGCGGCGACGGGTTCTGGCGCGGACTGGCGGAGGCGATGACCGCCTGCTTCAAGCGTGGCGAATTCACCGAAGGGCTGGTCCACGGAATCAATCGCGCGGGCGAACTGCTCGCGCAGCATTTTCCGCCCGAGCCGGACGCTGAAAACGAGCTCCCGGATGACGTGATCGAAGACGAACGGGAACCGTGACGCGCATCCCCGGTCAACGGGCAGATTTGCCAGTTTCCTGCGATCATTCTAGATTTGCCCTGACGGTGGTCTCCGTACTTTTTGGTTCAGCTTTTTTTCTATGTCCTTCTCCGTTGAGAATATTGTGATCATCGGCACCGGCTCGGCGGGCCTGACTGCGGCCGTGTACACCGGGCGCGCCAATCTTTCCCCGCTGCTGCTCGAGGGCACGCTGCCGGGCGGCCAGCTCACCACCACGTCGGAAGTCGAGAATTTTCCCGGCTTCCCGGAGGGCATCGACGGTTTCCAACTCATGGACAACCTGCGCAAACAGGCCGCGAAATTCGGCGCTCGCTTCGAGCAGGCGCGGGTGGAGTCGGTCGATTTTTCCGCCGGACCGCTGAGGCTGCGCACGGGGGAGCGGGAGATCCTTGCCCGGACCGTCGTCATCGCCACGGGCGCGGCGCCGCGGCTGATGGGCGTTCCGGGCGAAAAAGAGTATTTCGGCGGAAAGGGCGTGACCACCTGCGCGACCTGTGACGGCGCGTTCTACCGGAACATGGACGTGGTCGTGGTGGGCGGCGGCGACTCGGCTTGCGAAGAGGCGATGTTTCTCACTCGCTTTGCCAGCAAGGTCACCTTGATCCACCGGCGGGACACCTTGCGCGCATCGAAAATCATGGCCGAGCGCACCCTCGCCCACCCCAAGATCCAACCGGCGTGGAACAGCGTCCTCACCGAGGTGCTCGGCACACCGGAAGGCGGGGTCAGCGGGGTGAAGGTGAAGCATGCGAAGACGGGTGCCGAGAGCGTGATCCCGTGCAAAGGCGTGTTCATGGCGATCGGTCATGTGCCGAACACCCAACCGTTCGCCCAGGCGGTCGACGTCGACGAAAACGGCTACTTCCGGCCAGTGGACGGCAGCCAGGTAAAGACCAACGTTCCGGGCGTGTTCGTCGCCGGGGATTGCGCCGACCACGTCTACCGGCAGGCAATCACAGCCGCCGGGATGGGCTGCCAGGCCGCCATCGAGGCCGAACGCTGGCTGGCAGAACACGGGGCGTGACTCTCCCCGCGGATAACCGCAGCCGGGCCCATGGCGAATCTCGAAATAATCTGGGCCGAGCTCGGTATTTCGGCCGACTACGCGGTCCTGCGAGGGCTGCCGTTGCAGCCCGAAGCGGTTGAACTCATCTCGATCGGCGCCGACAACCAGAACAGGGATTGTCAGCTCGAGCCTGAAGCGGCGCAGGCATGGCGTGCGCTGCAGGACGCCGCCAAGACGGAGGGAATTACACTGGAGCCGGTCTCGGGTTTTCGAAGCGTCGAGCGGCAAGCACAGCTGATACGGGGCAAGCTCGCACGCGGCCAACGCCTCGATGACATTCTCCGCTCGAACGCGGCTCCCGGTTACAGCGAGCATCATACTGGCCGTGCCTTGGACATCACCGACGGCGCCTCGCCGCCGCTCAACGAATCGTTCGAACAAACCGTGGCGTTTGCCTGGCTGTCGCGTCGTGCAAAGCGCTTTGGGTTCCACCTCAGCTATTCGCGTAACAACCCCCACGGGTTTGTCTACGAGCCATGGCACTGGTGCTGGCAAGAACAGGCTGAAGTCCGCCGGCCACTCTCCTAGCCGCTACGATGCGGTCGGATGTCGGGCGGGATTCCCCTCTTTCGCCAAGGATCCGGCTGGAGCTGCGCGATTCGGCGACCGCGCCCAATAACGCTGCGCCGGACAGTTTGCCCGATCACGTGCGGAATCGTCCCGATTATGTGAGTCTGGCTCGGTTAGCGTCGCGATTCCGGATCTTTTCCTCCGGCAGGTGACCGTGGCAGTTACGTGTCAGATCAGCGGCTATTTGATACCGTGTTTCAGGACGCGGACCTCGGCGAGATTGTGATTCCCATAGACCTTGACACTGACTTCGTCCCCCACCGCTACTCCCGCCGCATCACCCAGGGTGGTTTCGACAACATTCCATCGCTCGATGCTGGCACCTGAGTGGACGGACAGAACGACGCCATCGATGATCTTCACCACTCCGACATGGGTGGTCGGCCGCTCCTCGAATTTGAGCACAGCGGCGGTGCCCCCTCTCCCCATCTCGACGAAAATCCAGTCATATCTTGCGATGGATCCATCAATCCGCGTGCTTGAATCGACTTTCCAATGGCCGGTGGAATGTTTCGTCGTTTTCACGACGACTTCGCCTCCTCCAAAGGACTCGACGACTCCGTAGTAATGACCCTCAGCCGCTCGAAGTACCGAACCGGTCACGACAATGCACGAAATCATGACCGCTGACAGAGACGTGGGGCATTTCCAATTCATTGAGTAGCTCCTTCTTTCTCAGCAATGGACTGCAGAAGTGAAGAGTAAGGATGATTTTACAAACTTGGATTTGTCAAGACAATAGTATTATAAGTAACTACATTACAATTATTAATGAACGACTGTTATGACGAACCTGGTCAGATTGGAATCGATAGAGACACGGCCAGAATAGATCATTGCAGGGGATTTCTTCCAGGCATCTTCTCTATGGGTTTACTTGGAATAATTCCAATTCTCACTTGCTAATTGGAACGATTCCAATTCTCTTTAACCATCACAATGATCTCGGATACCGAAAGCATTACGCTCGCGCAGCACCTTACCGACAGCGGCCTGCGCTCCACGCCACAACGGGAAGTGGTTTACCAAGTAATTCTTGAAAAACGCGATCATCCGACGGCTGAAGAGATCTTTGCCCGTGTCAAAGCCCCGATGCCAACGATCTCGCTCGCGACCGTTTACAACTGCCTCGACGCTCTCGTCCAGTGCGGCCTGATCAAACAGGTCAATTTCGTCCGGGAGCCTACTCGCTACTGCCCGAACCTTCACGAGCACGCCCACTTTCACGACGAGAAGACGGGTGAGATTCACGATGTCGCAATCCCAGCCGACTTGACCGACCGCCTCCGCGCTGTCCTGCCTTCCGGTTATACTGCCGAGCACATCGACTTGAGCTTCCGCGGCTCGATCAAGGCCTGACTTAGTGGAGCTCCATCCCATCCCGCCATACTTCCTCACTCGATTCTACACCAAATGAGCCAGCTCATCATCCAGGACCTGAAAGTCAGCATCGGTGACAAACCGGTCGTAAAAGGCCTCTCCCTGACCGTCAATCAGGGAGAAGTTCATGCCATCATGGGCCCCAACGGCACCGGAAAGTCCACGTTGGCCAAAGCCATCGCGGGCCATCCCGATTATGCGATTACCGGCGGAGACGTCCTCCTCGACGGCCAGTCGGTCCTCGCCATGCAGCCCGATGAACGCGCGCGGGCCGGGCTGTTCCTGGCATTTCAATATCCGAGCGAGGTCCCCGGGGTCACCATCGCCAATTTCGTTCGCGCCGCCCTGCAGGCCCGCCTCGGCGAGAGCGCAGACCTCGACGCGACCAGCTACTACAAGAAACTCTACGAGAAGATGGATCTCCTGAAGATCGATCGGAAGTTTACGTCGCGCGCGGTCAACGAGGGCTTTTCGGGTGGAGAGAAGAAGCGCTGCGAGATTCTGCAAATGGCCATGCTTGAACCCAAATTCTCCATGATGGACGAAACCGATTCGGGCCTCGACATCGACGCCCTGCGCATCGTCGCCGACGGCGTCAACAAGCTCCGCACCGGTCAGTTGGGGATCGTGCTCATCACCCACTATCAACGCCTGCTGAATTACATCGTCCCGGACTTCGTCCATGTCATGTACGACGGTCGAATCGTCCGGAGCGGCAACAAGGATCTCGCGGTCGAACTCGAGGCCAGGGGCTATGCATGGGTGAAAAAAGAGCTTGCGGCCGCTTCCGCCTGATCGCCGCACGTTCAACTTTTAACCGGAGGGAAATACTATGAGCCAGATTACTGACAGCGACACGCTCACCACTGCCGCCGTCGAGGAAACCGCCGCCAGTTCCGTGGCCGGGATCGACCAGACCGCCGGGGACTTCAAATACGATGTCAAATACGACTTCGACGCCGGCAGCGGCCTCAGCGAACGTACCGTCCGCTACATCAGTGACGTCAAGAAGGAGGACCAGTGGATCCGCGATTTCCGCCTCAACGCCCTGCGCACCTTTCTCGCCCGGCCGCTGCCGACCCACTGGGCCACCCGCGACCTCGAGAACATCAACTTCGACAAGATCCGCTATTATCTTTCCCAGGGCACCAAGCCGAAACGCACATGGGACGAGGTGCCCGCAGACATCAAGATGACGTTCGAGCGTCTCGGTGTGCCCGAGCAGGAGCGCAGGTTCCTCGCCGGCGTGGAGGCCCAATTCGACAGTGAGGCCGCCTATTCCAACATCAAGGATGCCGTCTCGAAGCAGGGGGTTATCTTCCTCAACTCCTCTGAGGCCCTGCGCACGCACCCCGAGATATTCCGCCGGTGGTTCGGCAAGGTCATCCCGACCGGCGACAATAAGTTCTCCGCCCTCAACAGCGCGGTCTTCTCCGGCGGCTCGTTCATCTACGTGCCGCCCGGCGTGAAAGTATTGCACCCGCTTCAGGCCTATTTCCGCATCAACGCCGAAAACTTCGGCCAGTTCGAGCGCACGCTGATCATCGTCGATGAAGGCAGCGAACTCACCTACATGGAGGGATGCACCGCGCCAAAATTCTCCACCTCGACGCTGCACAGCGCCGTGGTCGAGCTCGTGGCGCTCAAGGGTGCGAAGATCCAGTACATCACGGTCCAGAACTGGGCGCCCAATGTGTACAACCTCGTCACCAAGCGCGGGCTCGCCCACGAGGAAGCCGAGATCAAATGGATCGACTGCAACATTGGCAGCCGCCTGACCATGAAATACCCGGGCGTCGTGCTCAAGGGCCGCAAATCCCGCGGCGAGGTCATCTCCATCGCCCTCGCCAACGACGGCCAGCATCAAGACACCGGGGCCAAGATGGTCCACGCCGCGGACGAAACCACGTCTTCGATTGTGGCGAAGTCCATTTCCGTCGGCCAAGGACGCAGTACCTACCGCGGCCTCGTGCACATCCCACGGCACCTCAAGGGCTGCAAGAACAACACCGAATGCGATGCGCTGCTCATCAACACCAATTCCCGCACCGACACCTATCCGGCCATCACCGTCCGCGGACAGGACCATGCCGTGCAGCACGAAGCCAGCGTTTCGAAGGTGAGCGACGAGATGATCTTCTACATGCAATCACGCGGCCTCACCGAGGCGCAGGCCATGAGCCTTGCCGTCAATGGTTTCGTCAACGACCTCGTCAGCCAGTTTCCGATGGAATACTCCGTCGAGCTCAAACGCCTCATCGACCTTGAAATGGAAGGCTCCGTCGGCTGAGCCGCCGATGAAGAACTGAAGGACTGAAAGGCGGAAGAGCTAAACTCCCTTCGCCACTCGGTCCCTCAACGACGTCCATTCAGCCTTTCAGTCTTCAGCCCTTCAGCCTCTTCCCCGCATGTCTGCCCTGCCCGCCCTCCAAACCCCCTCCGTCAACGGCGTCTTTACCTCCGACGCCTTCGCCTCGCACCTGGCCGCCGTCGGCCACCTGCCAGCCTGGTGGCTCGACCTGAAGCGGGCCGCCTGGGATCGTTTTGGCGCGCTTCCGCTGCCCGGGCGGACTGATGAGCTCTGGCGCTTCAGCACCGTGGCCGGAATTAAGCTCAACCGTTGCACGCTGGCCGAAACCCCCGATGCCGGATTCCCGATCCCGCCGGCGGTGTTTCCGTGCGCCGCGACGCTCGCCTTTTTGAACAACCGTGCACTGGCCGGCGAGGCTCTGTCGCCGGAACTCGGGAAACAGGGCGTCATCTTCTGTCCGATCGAAGAGGCCGTCGTTCATCACGCCGAGCTCTTCCAGAGCCATTTCATGGCGCAAGCGGTGAACCTCGGCTCCGAGAAATTTGCCGCGCTCAACGCGGCGCTCACGCGCGGCGGCGCTTTTCTTTATGTGCCGCGCGGAGTCGAGATCGAGACGCCGTTTGTGGTCCACCACGTGGCCGCCGGCGACGGGGCCGCGGTGTTTCCGCACACCCTCGCCATTCTCGAAGACACCGCCAAGGCCACCCTCGTGGAGAATTTCCTTTCGACCGATCCGGCCGGCGCCGGCTTCGCCGCCGGCGTGAATGACTTGTTTGCCGGGCCCGGGGCGCAACTCACCTACGTCGGCGTTCAGAATTGGTCGCGCGACACCCTCGCCTTTCAGCTCAATTCCACTGTCGTCCAGCGCGACGCCCGCGTCCTTTCGCTCAACGTCCATCTCGGCGGCCGGCAGGCCCGGCACGAGTCCCACAGCCGCCTGCAGGGGCCGGGTGCTTTCAGCGAGATGCTCGCGCTCACTGTGGCCCAGGGTGAGCAGGAATTCGATCAGCGTACCCTGCAAAGCCACCAGGCGCCCAACACGGGATCCAATCTGCTTTACAAGAACGCGCTCCTCGACCGCGCGCGCACCATCTTTTCCGGCCTGATCATCGTCGATCCGGAGGCCCAGAAAACCGACGCCTACCAAAGCAACCGGAACCTCCTGCTCAGCGACGAGGCCGAGAGCAACGCCCTTCCCGGCCTGGAGATCCAGGCCAACGATGTCCGCTGCACCCACGGCGCCACCAGCGGCCACGTCGATGCGGAACAGATGTTCTATCTCGAATCCCGCGGCATCGCCCCGTCGGCGGCGCGCGAACTGCTCGTCTTCGGCTTCTTCGAGGAGGTGCTCGCCAAGCTCGAAAACGAGGCGCTCCGCTCCGTGCTGCGCGAATCGATCAAGGCCAACTTGAAGACTTGATTCGCAGCCCCATCGAAAACATGAACAAAGAACGCATCCTCAGTCGCGACGTCTCCGCTACGCAAATCCCCAGCGGCGAACGAATCACGCTCACTGCCGGGACCAAGGTTCACGTCACCCAGACGCTGGGTGGCAGCTTTACCGTCATCATCGACTTCGGCCTCGCGCGCATCGACGGGCGCGATGCGGATGCCATCGGCGAACCGGTGGCTGAGACTACGACGCCAGCCGCACCCGCCTCTGACGGCGCCCCGGATCCCGAGGCGATCTGGGACCAGCTCAAGAGAGTCTTCGATCCTGAGATCCCGGTGAATATCGTTGATCTCGGCCTCGTTTATTCGATGGAAATCGAGCAGATCCCCGCCGAAGGCTATCGTGTGAATGTGGCCATGACCCTTACGGCGCCGGGCTGCGGCATGGGTCCGGCCATCGCGGAAGATGCCCGCGGCAAGGTCCTCCTGGTTCCCGGCGTCGGCTCCGCGGACGTGAGCCTCGTTTGGGAACCAGCATGGAATCAGTCAATGATATCCGAGGAAGGGAAGATGCGCCTCGGTTTGGTCTGACCGCACTGGCACGGGCATCTCGACCGTGAGTGGGTGGCTCAAGGCCGTCAGACACGGGCAAGATGGCCGTGCCGTGCCACTTGTTTGCCGACTTCAACCGGGACATGCACCTGGCGGTCCGCGAATCTGCCGGTTCGGCTTGAACCAATTGCCGGTGCCGGCCACATTCCGGGCTTATGTTTTCCGCTGAACGCTGCGCTGGAATTCTCGAGGAAATCCGTGCCCGCAAGCCGCTGGTGCACAATATCACGAATTACGTCGTGATGAACAATACGGCGAACGCCCTGCTCGCGCTCGGTGCCTCGCCGGCGATGGTCCACGCCAGCGAGGAGGTTGAGGAATTTGTCGCCCTCTCCGCCGCCCTCGTCATCAATATTGGGACGCTTTCGCCGCCCTGGGTAGCCGCGATGCTCCAGGCCGTTCGGATCGCCACCGCCCGCGGCACGCCCTGGGTGCTTGATCCCGTCGGCGCCGGCGCCACGAGGTACCGCACCCAAACCTCCGCCACGCTGGCCGGACTCAAGCCAACGTGCATCCGCGGCAATGCCAGCGAAATCATGGTACTCGCCGGCGCGACGGCGGATAAAACCCGGGGCGTCGACACTTCGCATGGATCGGCCGATGCCCTCGCACCCGCCCTGCAACTCGCGAAAGCGACGGGCGCGGTGGTGGCGGTAACCGGCGCGACCGATTACGTCACAGATGGTGATGCGCTCATCGGCCTGTCCAACGGACACCCGTTGATGGCGAAGGTGACCGGACTCGGCTGCACCGCGACCGCCCTCGTCGGCGCTGCGCTCGCCGTGGAGAAAGATCGTCTGGCCGCCGTGGCTGCCGGTCTGTCGTTCCTGGCGATTGCCGGGGAAATCGCCGCCGAAAAAAGCCCGGGACCCGGCTCGCTTCAGCTTCATCTGCTCGACGCGTTGCATCAGCTCGATGCCGCGACCATTCAGCGCCGACTGAAGATCGTGGCCTGAACGGGGACGGACCCGTTTCTCGCAGGCCAGGGCTTACGCCAGCTTGCGCGCCAGCCATGCCAGATTGTCGGCGAAGCGGTCCACCGTCGCCAGCGCCTCGGCATCTCCGGCCACGGCGCCGGGCTCGCGCGCCAGCGCCACATTCCAATAGGTTGAGCCCGGCACAACCATGTCGTTGATCATATACCAAAACATCAGCTGGGCGTAGGTAAAATTGTGACCCGCGCGGCGCGCCACCGCAATGGGCCCGCCGATCTTCCGCGCAAACAGGTGGCCGTTGGCACGTGAGACATAACCAGCACGATCGAGCAACGCCATCAACTCCGGCGTCGCCGATCCGAAATGCACCGGCGACCCCACGATCAGGATGTCGGCGCGCAGCATCTTCTCAAAGACCGGCGCGAAGTCGTCGCTGATGCCGGGGCACGTTGCATCCCGCGACCCGCCGCAGGCGCCGCAGGCGTTGCAACCGCGCACGTTCTTGCCCGCGAGGCTGATGAGCTCACCGCCGATTCCCTGAATGGCGAGCCGGTCGAGGCAGCGGCGCAGCAGCGTCTCCGTGTTGCCGTTTTGACGGGGGCTTCCCGAAATGGCGAGGGATTGGGGCATGGGGCAATTCTAAACCCGGACTACCCTGGGCCGTCAATTCCGACGCAAGCCAGACTTTCCCCTCTGGAATGTCTTTCCTCATCGGCCGGGCGCACCCATGGTATCCGCTTCTCCGATGCACGCTCCGCTCAACCTCGCGCTCTACCTCGTCACCGATCCGGAAATGACCGCCCGTCGCGGCCTTTTGGAGACCGTGGCGAGCGCCATCGCAGGCGGCGTGACGATCGTGCAGCTCCGTCACAAGGACGGGCCCGCCCGCCCGAGGGTCGAGGCCGGCCGGGCGCTCAAGGCCCTGCTCGCCCGGCACGGCGTTCCACTCATCGTTAATGATCGGGTTGACGTCGCGCAGGCGATCGGCGCCGACGGAGTTCATGTCGGCCAGGACGATTTGCCGCCAGCCGCTGCCCGCGCCTTGCTCGGTCCGGACGCAATCGTGGGATTCTCCATCACCGATGAGAGCCAGTTGGCTGCGCTTGACGCCTCGGTGGACTACGTCGGACTCGGACCGATTTTCCCCACGGGAACGAAGCTCGACGCCGCCCCCGCTGTCGGCCAAACGACGTTTGCCGCACTCCGGCGCCGCATTCCGCGGCCGGTGGTCGCGATCGGCGGCATCACCGTCGCCAACGCCGCCTCAGCCATCGCGGCGGGAGCAGATGGGATCGCAGTGGTGTCCGCAATTTGCGCCGCCAACGATCCATGCGCCGCGGCCCACGCGCTGCGAGCCGTCGTTGACCGGGCGCTCGCCGCCCGTACCATTGGGCGAATTGCGTAAGTCCTTTGGGCCAATTTTTTCGACGCAAGCCCAATCTTGGTTCAAATCACCCTTGCAACGATCTTCCTGTTGGTCACAACCTTCCGCAGGCATGAACATCACGTTGCCCCTAAGGAAAGTGGAGAAACGACTGGGCTTCCTTGCCGCTGAAATTGCCCGGCTGCGCAAACAAGCGGCCCAGCGTTGCCCAAAAACCGAACCTTCCAACTCGCTGTCTGATTCCGCCCAAGAGGCCATGGTGGCCTATCTCGCCTTGACGCCAGCGCTGGGTGAGGACGCGCTGCTTCAGACGCTCTTGAAGTGTGCCATGCACGTGGTCGGCGCAGGAGGCGCTGGGTTGACCCTGCTTGATTCCCGGAAGCAGAAGCTGGTTTTTCGGGCAGCGATTGGCGACGGCGCCGAGGGCATCGTTGGGCAGGAGGTGCCGCTTAAGGGCTCGCGCCATGGCTTGGCTTTCGCGACGGGCGAGGTGCAGACCGATACACCGATGTACGCAGGTGTCGAGAAAGCCGCCCAGGCGCGTTTTCGTAATGTGCTGGTGGCGCCCTTGCAGATCGCCGGAGAAAGCGTCGGCACGATCAGCGCCGTGAACAAACGGGGGACCGGCCATTTTAGCGCCGACGACATGGCGGCCTATAAGCTGTTTGCCGACTTGGGCGCGGTGATCGTGCGCCAGCGTTGTCGCGAACAAGTTTTGCGGCGCGGCGGAGCTGGCGCTAGGCGCTCATCGGTTGCTCTGCCGGTGACCCTGGCTCCGGAGGATCGCCAATTACTCGAGTTGTTCGATTCGGTCACGCGCGTGAGACACGACCATCCGGAGTGGTTGCCGCTGGTGAAGCAGTTCGTCGAAAGCATGGCGCGTTCGGCGTAGGGCCGCATTAGGCAGGCCGAGCCTCCCATGAACGTCCCATTGCTTAATCCGAGGCTCAGCCTGAAGTGGCTCGCCTCCCATGCCAGCGGCCGGGGCATCGAAGTAGCCGTCATCGACAGCGGCATCGACGCCTCCCATCCCCGGCTGGCCGGACACGTCAGCCGGGGCTGCACGGTGGCCAAAAACAATCGGGGCGAAATCGTCATCCGCGAGGTCGAGGCCAGGAAAAATCGTGATGATTATGGGCATGGCACTGCCGTTGCGGGCATCATTGCCGACCTGGCCCCCGCCGCGCGACTGGTAAGCGTGAAGGTCCTCGACGATTACAATTCCTGCACCGGCGACGTGCTCATTGCGGGCCTGAAGTGGGCCCTGGACCAGAACATCCGCCTGCTGAACATGAGCCTGACGACCTCAAAGCCGTCGTCCATTCACCAATTGTTCGAGCTGTGCGAGCGGGCCTACGTGCAAAACTCCATCATTGTCGCCGCGCGGCGCAATTTTGGTGACATGGGTTGCCCAGCCATGTTTTCTTCCGTCCTCAGCGTGGACCGGGAGCAATATGTGGAAAAACTCCGCGTCCATTACCGCCCGCACAACATGATCGAGTTTGATGCCCGGGGCACGCAAATCAAGGTGCTGGCGCCCGGCGGCGGCTATGCCATCCAGACGGGCACCAGTTTTGCCACGCCCCATGTCTGCGGCATGGTAGCCTTGCTCCTGGAGCGCTTTCCCCGCCTGACCGCACCCGAGGTTAAGTCGGCTCTCATGGCCTTTTCAAAATCGTCCTCACCGACCGGGAAAAGCCGCCGATCCGCCGGAACAGCGAATTGATCCGCCAAAGCAAAAATGAACGCCGTTCCAGCAATGGCCGACGCTGAGCGAAACCTGAACCGGCCGAATATTCAGGAGATACTCGAGCCCTTGGCAGCCAAGGTCCACGAAGCCTGGGTCCATCAGCGGAAGGCGGAGGGGTGGACATGGGGGAAGGTCCACAACGGTGATTTAAAGCAGCATCCCTGTTTGGTTGACTACGAACAACTGCCGGAGAGCGAAAAGGAAGTTGATCGTCGAACTGCCCGGATCTCAATTCAAGGACTGATCGACTCAGGCTTTGAGCTTCTTCCGCCCAAACGAAAGCAAGCCGACGAGGCCCAGCACTTCGCACCGATTCTCCAGCGGTTGGGGAGCACGGCCGCAATTTCGCTGGCTGAGCTGCGCGACCTCTGGAGTCAATGCAAGTCCAGTCCCTTTCGCTGTCCAGGTGAGGTGCACCTGCGGCTGGGAGAGCGCATGTTGAAGCAAGGCGAGGCCATTTTGGCTTACGACGTGCTTTCAAAGGGCCTCAGTGCCCTGGAGCAGGGAGAAGGGGCGGACGAGAGCTACGGACTTGTTCGCCTGCGCGTGAACCAGTTGCTGGCTTTGGCGCTGGCGCAAAGCGGCGCTTCTGAGCGCTCCAAAGGTATCCTGCTCAAATTGTGCGAGCAGGGCTTCGCGACCCCCGAAACGCTCGGCCTGTTGGGTCGCGTTTACAAGGATCTGGCTGGAAAGGCAGCCTCGCCGGCGGGACGCAGCCAGTGCCTGGAACAGTCGTTTCAAAGTTACTCTGCCGGTTTTGAAAAGGCCGATTCTGCTGCCAGGCTCCAGGGCAAGGACACCGACGCGGCGGACGCCGGCTATTGCGGCATTAACGCCGCCGCCGTGCAAGTGCTGCGAAACCGAACTGCGGAGGCTGAGGTGCTGGCGCAGCGGGTGAAGCAAATCTGCCTCGACCGATCGCGGAAGATGGAAGCAGCCGGGGGAAGTGCAGATTACTGGCTGGCAGCCACGCTCGCGGAGGCTGAACTGATTGGCGGGAGCCACGCCGAAGCGGAGGTGGCGTATCGCGCTGCGGCCCAGTTGGTCCAGGGCAACTGGCGGGAGCTGTGTTCCACCCGGCGCCAGGTCCGGTTGCTGGCGGCGCCCCTCGGTTTGGCTCCCGGTTTTGTTGAACGGCTCTTCCCGTTGATTTCGATCGCGGTGTTTGCTGCACCCGCGCTGGCGAGGCTGGCCTCGGCAGAGAAGATGATTGAATGGGAGCAGCGGCAAAAGGATGAACTCAAACAGCGTTTGGCCGAGGCCGGCGTCGTTTGCGGCTATGCATCGGCTTTGTCTCCCGCCGACCTGCTATTCATTGAAACCATGCTGGAGACCGGACGCGAAATCAACGTCCTGCTGCCCTGTCCGCGCCAGGTTTGCCGCCGGATTTTCGAGTCGGCTCCGGCCTGGGCCGCGCGTTTTGACAGCCTCCTTTCCCGAGTGAATTCTGTCACCGAGGACACGCAGCCGAGCTGCCTGGACGAAGCCGTCGATCGGGCGTTTGCGCGTCTGCGCGCCCTTGGCGCCGGGATCTTGCGGGCGCAGCGATTGGACGTGGCGCTTCACGTATGGGCAATGGAGGATGCCCGGGCGCTCGCGGCGCGGCAGAATTCCTCTTCGATCATGTGCTCCTTTGAGCGCCTCTCTTGCCCCTACGAGACGATAAAGGAGGAGCCCTGGTTCAGCCCGGCCGGCCCGGCCAGGCCGGCCAACGAAGCTGCTCGCGGAGAGAACTATGCGATCCGCGCCATGCTGTTCGGAGATGTCAAGGGGTACAGCAAGCTGTCTGACGTGGAACTCTTGCGCTTCGCCCGCGAGTTCATGCAGAAGATCGCTGACGTGCTGGGGAGGCATTCCGCCAGCATCCTGTCCCGGCGCACCGCCGGTGACGGGCTTTTCCTGGTGTTTGCCGACCTGGAGGTTGCGTCGACGGTGGCGCTGCAACTGCGCGACCTGGTGGCGAGCACGCGATGGGACGAATGCGGGCTGCCGCAGAATCTGGGAATCCGCATCTCGCTGGATGCGGGCCCGGTCTATGCCTTTAAAGATCCCGTCACCCAACACGACGAGGTGTGCGGCGCGTATGTCAATCGCGCTGCCCGCATCGAGCCGATCACCCCGCCGAATGAAGTGTATGCGAGCGAAGCGTTCGCCTCCCTCTCGGTTGCCACCGGCAGCAAGGCCTTTCGGTTCGACTATGTGGGTCAAACCGAATTGCCCAAAGGGTTTGGGTTGATTCCGCTCTACTGTGTTAACCAGGAAAGCGTCTGACCGCCAAAGAAAAAGGTTCCCTATGCTAACTGGTCTGATCGCATTCTGGAAGAAAGTGAAAACCGCGCGACGGGCGGTGGTGTTTCTATGGCTCATGGGCTTGGCCGTGACGGTGCTTCAGTTGGTCCTGCCGGAACAGGTGGGCCGTTTGACCAATCTCTTCGAGGCGCAGGCGCCAAGCGTCAGTTGGTCCCAGATCAATTGGGCGGTGGCGTTGCTGGTCGGCTCGCAGGTGCTCATCGCCCTGTTTAATTATTTCCGCGGCCGGCTCATGGATCGCTTTCGCGACCGCTTGATCCGGGACGCCACCATGCTCATGTACCGCCGCATCATTCGCTCCGATGCGGAATTTTTCCGCAACCATGATGCCGAAGTGATCAACTCCCGTGTATTGGAGGACATGCGCAACGCGGTGACCTTCTGGTTCGATCTCCTCATCAAGATGCCGTTAATGGTCGGCTCTATTCTCGTTTTTGGCGCCTTCATGGTTTACACCAACTGGTTCTTTGCCCTGTGCCTGATTCCCCTGTGCTTTTTAAGCGGTTACTTCCTCATTTTTGATAAACGCTTGCAGACCACGAATCGGGCGAGCCGCAGCGCCTGGGACCAGGTGCGGGTTCAAGCCAAAGAATACGTCGGAAGCGTCGAGGAAATCCGGCCCAACAATGCGTTCGGTTATGGCCTGCGCCTGCTGGACCGGGCGTTCCAGCGTTATCACGACACGATGGATGAGGTTTCGCGGCTCCGCTGCTTGTTCAATGTCGCCAGCCCGATCGTCGCCACCATCCAGGATAGCGCTCTCTACTGGATCGGCGCCGCCCTCTGCCTCCTCACCTTGAAGTCGGCTAGCCTTTTTGGTCCGGTCACCTGGGGCGATGTCATGAAGTTCATGCTGGTCGCGGGCTTGTTCAAACGGCCGGTCGGAGAACTGAGCGCCGTGCTCCTGGACTGGCGCATGAGCAGCCGCACCCTCGCGGGCGTGCAGGAATATGAGAACCTTCCCGTGGCCTTCCCCGAAACCGACGCGCCGGGCCCGGCTCTGCGGCCGGGAAACGGCATCGGGTACCACCAGGCCGAGGTGGTTGCCTCCTCTGGCACTCGCATCCTGAACCAGATCACTTTGCAGATTGGGGAGGGCGAACACGTCGCGTTTGTCGGCCCTGCCGGCTGCGGGAAATCCACCGCCATCCGTTTGTTGTTCAAAGGCAATCAGGCTTCGGGCGGCGAAGTCGTCCTGCGCGACCTGAAAGTGGATGAGGTATCCCTGGGTACACTGGCACGCGAAGCGGGGGTCGTGCAGCAGAACCCCTTTTTGTTGAACAGTACTTTGCGCGACAACCTGCTGCTGGGTTTGCGCCGGCCCTCCTCGCGCATGTTGCGGGATCAGGATGGCGAGATTGACATCGAACCACTGCCGGAGGTGAAAACATTGGAGGACTTGAATCGGGAACTGCTCTCGGCGATTCAGGCCGTCGGGTTGGAGCCGGATATCCTGCGCAAGGCGCTGGACGCGCCCGTGCCTTCCCAATGGCGGGAAAGCGCTTTGCTCCGCCAGCTGGCCCAGGTCAGGCAACGGCTTAATGAGAAACTCGCCGGTGAGCCGGCCCAGGCGGTCATCCGCTTTGAGCGCAAAGCCTATCTCAGTCAGGGCACGCTGCGCGACAATTTGCTCTTCGGTCTGCGGGCAAAGGCCCCTTCGGCCGAAGGCGATCCGCTCGAGAAAACCCGCCTTCCGAGTTGCTTGGAGCAAGCCGGATTGCTGGATCCACTGGTGCAGGCCGGATTAAAACGCATCCGAGCCGACGGCCGGTTGGCCGCCACCTTGACCCAACGCACACAGGAATTGGAGGACCTGCTTAAACTCACGCAACCAGGGCACGAGGGGGGCCAAGGCGATCGCTCGCCGGGGCTGGCTGAGGGCGGTGTGAAACCAGCGGTCCGCTCTGCGCTGCTAAAGGCCGCTCTGGATGTGGACGCAAAATTGGCGGCTGAGTTGATCGGAGTCCCCGATTTCGAGGCGCGGGTCGTCGCCGCGCGTACTGCCTTGAGGGAGCAAGCCGATCACGACGGCGGAGAATACGAGGACTATCTCACGCCGGGCCGGATCGAGGGGCTAAGCCTGCGCGAATTGCTCCTGCTCGGGCGAGTGGATGAAGGTGTCTTCCGCGCACCGGAAAAGATCGATCTGTTGGTTCGCGATTGTCTGGCCGAGCTCGGGCTGCTTTCCGACGCCTTGGGGCTCGGTTTGGAATACCAGGTGGGCGAAAACGGCCGCTGGTTATCGGGTGGGCAAAGGCAGAAGGTCGCCATTGCCCGAACGTTGCTCAAGCGTCCCAATCTCCTCCTGCTGGATGAAGCCACCTCCGCCCTTGATGAGTTGTCCCAGAAGCGGATCGTGGAGTTGATCAAGACCGAGTATCGGGACAAAATCGTCATTTCCATTTCCCATCGGCTGTCCACCATTAAAGACAGCAACCGGATTTTTGTTTTTGACCGCGGCTCCCTGGTGCAGCACGGCACCTACGCGGAACTGGCCGAGCAAGCGGGCTTGTTCCGTCTCTTGCTGGATCAGCAGGAGACTGGCGCAGCCCCGGCAATTGCGGTCGCCTCCAAGGGTGGCGCTGCCTTGCCCAGCCCCGACGGCGAGGATCTGAAACATCAACTGGCCAAGTGCGCCCTGTTTGCCTCGCTCAAGGCGGACCAAATTGAGATTCTGGCACGGGTGGCGAGAGTGGTGCGGTGTGACGCGGAGGCACTCCTCTTTCGCCGCGGTGACGCCGGAGACGAATTGTTCGTCATTCTCCGTGGCCAGGTGGAGTTTTTTGTGGAGGAGACTCTGGCGACGGGAGAACGAAAGGTGACCGTGGAGGGCGAGGCTGGTCCGGGCGACGCTTTCGGGGAAATCGCGGTTTTCTCCGGCGAGACCCGCACGTTGGGGGCCCGCGCCAGGGCGGAGTCGCAGCTGTGCCTCATCCAAAGAGACGCTTTGTTGAAGGTGCTCGAATCCAGTCCCGCGATGGCCGCGTCGCTGCTGCAAACGTTGGCGCGGCGCATCACGCGCGTACGCGAGCAACGCTATGGCGGCCGCGCCAAGTGACCCGCACTCGGGGGTGAGGCCTCAGTTAGGGCGGGTATAAATGTCCCGGAAGCGTTGCTTGTAGCCTTTCTTGCTAAGCTCGCACGCGAGTGGATCCTTCGCCATCAGGTTTCCTGTCTCCGTCAGCGCCATGGCCCTGCACCCCATGCCGCATTCCTTGAACAACTCGCAGGCGACGCATTCCGGGTTCCGAGAGAGCAGATCCTTCTTCCTCAGGTCTGTGATTTCGCCCAAATAGGAACGGGTCCACACCTTCGACAGATCCTCACGCAATAAGTTCGGCATTCGCGCCTGCACGATGCTGTCAACATAGCCGGGGCACGGGACCAACGTGCCGTCCGGGAGCAGGTTGGGTTTTTCGCGGCAGGCACCGCAGTCGTAGCTGTCTGGAGTAAAACCCAGCCGGTCCGGTGGATCCGCCAACCGCCCCCGGCGCGCAGTGCTGGGGCGGGACGGCTTCCTGGCCCGACCATTTGCTGCCTTTTCGCTAGCGGACCGACCTTCAGGATCAGTCCCGGCCTCCCGCGGCCGGCTGCCCTGGAAAAAGCCGCCCAGCTGGATGCCAAACGGCTGGCCGTCCTCGACCCAACGCTTGAGCAACGACGCACAGGTTTTCGCCTGCTCGTCCAGCGACGCGGCGGTGGTCGTCCCCCGCCAATTCCCTGTCGCTTGCGGGGCCGCAATTCGCCACGCCTGCACGTCCAGCTTCTTCATCAGCTCATAGGTGTCGGCCAAACGGTCGAGATTGACGGTGTCCATCGCGGTGGCGACCGTCACCGGAAACCGGGCGGCGCGCAGCTGGCGAATGGCGTCAATTACGCGCGGCTCGGTCCCCGAGATCCCGCGCATTTGGTCGTGGGTGCCCAGCCCGTCAAAGCTGAGCTGGAAAGCCGGCCGAAGGCCGATCGATTGGATCTTTTCCAAGTGCCGGTCGGTGATCAGCAGCCCGGTGGTGAAGATCTGGCTGAGGCGAATCTTCTTCTGCGTCAGCAACTGAATGATGTCCACCAAGTCCCTCCTCAGGAAGGGCTCGCCACCAGTCAATGAAACATCGAGCACGTTGGCTCGCTCGAACTGCTCGACCAGCCCCGCCATCGTCTCAAAGGGGAGCTGGCCGTATCGTCCGCTTGGCGCTTCCATGTAGCAGTGCCGGCAGTTCATATTGCACAACCCGGTCACACACCAATGGATCGCAGCCAGGCGCGGGTTATCGGCCTCCCGATACCTCCGCCAGGGTTCGATGGCATCCCCCTCCGGGCATTCTTCGGCGATCCCCTCCGCAATCAGCAAGTCGAGCATGCCGCCGTGTTTGGGGAGAAACGCCAGCGATTCGAAATCGGTCTGCCCGTCGCATGACTCGGCCACGTAGAACCCCATCGTCTTCAACTCGCGCTGGTCGCCATTGAGCCAGTTCACGAGCGTCTTCGGCGTATTGCTCCAGCCACGAAGCATCCACCCTCCCGTTAATTTTGCGTGCCGTTCTGACATGTCGTCCTCTCTGAAGCACATCAACCCGCTGCGCCGGCAGGAAATAGATCTTCTGCGACGCTGGTTACTTGCTCGGCGGTCGGGTGTGCGGGCCTAAAACGGCTCGCACACCCTCAACCACGAAACAGATTTGCCCGCGGGCCAACTGCCGCGGGTTTCATGCAATCAATACCATGAGGTGCGAATACAAGTATGATTTTCCGTGCAATAGTCATACGTCATGTTTTCGCAATACATCTGTCCGGTGACGCCGGCCAGTTCGGCTTTCGAGGCCTTTTTCGCCCGCACTTTCTTTTCCTGATTCCAATCCTTCACCGTGAATTTGAATCCCTTCGCCGCGGCGATCTTGACGATCTCTGCGGCCGAAGTCTCTTTGCTGCCCTTGAGGATCTGCTTGTGCAGATTCGTCAACTGCGCCTGCAGGGACTTGTCCTGCGAGACCTTCTCAAAGAATGCATCTACGTTTTTCGCCGCCATGATCTTAGTCCTTTCAAACTTATTGGTTTTCGGTTCGCAGGGGGGTTGAAAGAGGGAATTAACCGACGGCCCAAGCCGCCCGTTCCCCTCTCGACTCGCCTGCAGTCAGCACCGCATGCGATCCGATGCCGCCACTCGTTGGTCGAGTCTGCCTGCGCCTCGAATTCCGTTTCCCATTGCGGACGCATTCTTCGCCGGAACCGCAAAAGGTGTCAACCAAGTAGAATTCTACATTTCGCTGTCCTATTTGTAACGGTGGTTTCGGCGCCGGCGGTTGGCGCTGATGCTGGGGGAGGAAAATGTGGCCGTTTCACCGGCAGTCACAGCCAGCATTCACCCGCGGGTCCATACAATCAATACCAGGAGCCGCGATAACAAACGGAAACGGACGTACACGAGTCATACACCGAGTTCTCGCACCACCCCTCCTGACCGGTGACGTCGGCTAGCTCGCCCTTCGACGCCTTTTTTGCCCGCGCCTTCTTTTCCTGATTCCAATCCTTCACGGTGAACCGGAATCCGTTCGCCGCGGCGATCTTGACGATCTCTGCGACGGACGTCGCATTGCTGTTCTTGAGGATCTTCTTGTGCAAAGCCGTCAGCTGCGCCTGCAGGGTCTTGTCCTGCGAAACCTTCTCAAAGAACGCTTCCATGCTTTTCATTGTCATGATTTTGATCCTTTCCAACTGAAACGGAATTGGTCTGCGGGAAGGGCGGGAGAGGGAATCAACCTGCGGCGCGAATCGCCGCTTCTCTGGGGGTGATCGAAGTGCTCGGGCATCAGCGGACATAACAAAGCGCCAGGCGGAAGCCCAACGTGTAAAAACGGAAGCCCGGCTCGTCCCCGTCGCGGTTGGCGGAACGGCAGTTCTCCGCGCAGTTGCGCCAGCCGCCTCCGCGATTGACGCGGTGGACTCCCGTTGACGGCCCCACCGGGTCCCTTACCGAACCCCCGGGGAAACTCCCGTGCCAGTCCCGGCACCATTCCCACACGTTGCCATGCATGTCGCAGAGTCCCCAGGCATTTGGCTTCTTCTGCCCCACCGGGTGGCTCATACCGTCGCTGTTCTGATCGAACCAGCCCAGGTCGCCGAAAGCGCCCTTCCTGGCATAGGGACCGTTTGTTCCCGCCCGACAGGCATATTCCCACTGCGCCTCCGTTGGCAAAGTGTATTCGTACTCCGCAGGCAATCGGCCTGCTCCGCGCTCCCGCTCCGTCAGCTTCCGGCAATACTCCATGGCGTCGTCCCACGACACCTGCTCCACCGGCGCCCGCGCCCCGGCGTTCTTGAAATACGACGGATTGCTGCCCATCAGCGCCTGCCACTCGCCTTGCGTCACTTCGTATCTTCCCAACCAATACCCCTTCGTCAGCGTCACCCGCGTCTGTGGGCCTTCGTCGTCGTAGCGTCCGATTTCCATCCTCGGACTGCCCATCGTGAAGGTGCCGGCGTCAATCCACACCATCTCCAGGCCGAGATCCGGCACCGTGCACGGCCGACCAAACGATGGGCCGGCTGGTTGCGCCGAACGATCGAGCTGAACCGCCATCGAGGGGGCCGTTGGCTCCTTCTCGTGCCGGGGCTGCTCCTGCGCTGTCGCGGCCACGCCAGAGCCAATCACTACGAGCGCCGCCAAACCGAGCAGCTGTTTCCATGTGTGCCGCCAGAGCGTGGTCCGGCCAAAACCGAGGAAATCCGAGGAGGGCATGGGGTCGGCGAAAAAGAGATCGGCGAACGCGCTCCGGGGGCGGAGGTCCCCGGACCGGACGCTCGAGGGTGGTGTGGCAAATTCTCCGGACCCACGCGAGCCCGAACCCCGGAGGATCCAGACCTGCCCCACGAGAAAGTTGACTGCGCCTGGCGCAGCATTTTGCTGTGCCGAAAAAGGGGAAGTCAGCTTGTTCGTTGCCCTCTGGCTTGCCCACCTGGCCTAGGCCAATTCCTTTGACGAGGGAAAGCACACGACTGACAGAAGCAGGCCGCCCCTATGGCCCGAAGCAGGTTGAGTTCCCTCCCCACTGGGGCGACCTGCAGAACGAGTGAATTGCTGTACTGCCAAACGCGTGAACCCATCCACCGCCGATCCAAAACCATTGACCGCGATCGCGGAACTGAGAATTCTATGGGCCTTTGCTTGAAGCGATTTGTAGACTCCAACGCATGACACTGACACTCGCAATCATCGGGCATCTGGTGGGAGACTATCTGCTGCAAAACGACTGGATGGCACTCAACAAGAAGAAGCGCACGCTTCCCTGTGCCATCCACTGCACGCTCTGGACGCTCTCGGTCTGCGCGTTCGCGAGCTGGTGGACCCTGCCCGCCATCGGGGTGCTTTGGGTGACACACTTCGCGCAAGACCGAACGCAAATCGTTCTCTTCTGGATGACCAAAATAAACCGCCAGCCGGAATTCGCGAAACCACCGTCTGCACCGTGGAGCATCATCGTGGTCGATAACGTCTGGCACATTGTCGCGCTGTGGGTGGTGTGGCGCTTTGTGGTCTGACGGCACTTTCCCGTCGTTTCCGTCAGCGGGTAATCGAAGATCTTCCCCGTGTCCCAGCGCTGAAAATTGACACATCCGGTCAACACCGCTAGCCTCCACCGTCGTTGCGCCACGCTTGGAACTGCCTTCTTCTCCGTTTCCGCCGCCGTGCTCTTTCTTCCCTTTAACACCCAGCCCCTCCAGACCCGCCTCCCCGCCGCGGCCCGAATCCCGTTTCCGATCAGTGGCACGTGCGCGCCGCCCCTCTTGCGCGGCGTGCCACGGCGCAGATAAGGACGGGTGTGCCGTCTTCCTCCATGACTTTGGTGCGCGTTTTCATTTCCTCGCCCGGTGACGTGAACGAGGAACGCGCCCAGACGATGCGCGTGATCAAGCGCCTGCAGGAGGAGTTCGCCGGCCGCCTCACGCTCGAGCCGGTTTATTGGGAACACGAGCCACTCCTGATGACTGGCACGTTTCAGGAGCAGATCCCGCCCCCCAGCGACTCCGACATCTGCGTGTGCATCCTCTGGTCGCGGCTCGGCACGCGCCTGCCCTCGGAAAAATTCCACCGCGCGGACGGGTCGGCCTACGCGTCGGGTACGGAGTTCGAGTTCGAGAACGCCGTCGAGGCGCACCGCCGGCTTGGCCGGCCGGACATGCTCGTGTATTTGAAAACCGCGGAGGCCGTCGTCAGCCTGCGCGACGAAAAGGCGCTGCTCGAGCGCATGCGGCAGAAAAAAATGCTCGATGATTTTCTGCGCCGCTGGTTCACGGACGAGCACGAGGGCACGCTCATCGCGGCGCGGCACGATTTCAACACGCTGGCGGAATTCGAGGAGCGCTTCGAGGCGCACCTGCGCAAGATGCTCGAAAAAAAGGCGCCGGCCGCCGCGACCACGACTGCGGCGCCGCCGGCCTGGCAAAAAGGCGCGCCGTTTCGCGGGCTCGAGGTGTTCGAGGCGGAGCACGCGCCGATCTTTTGCGGACGCACGCGCGCGGTCGGCGACGTACTTAACGCGCTCCGCCGCCAGGCCGCCGACGGCCGTGCGTTCGTCCTGATCACCGGCATGAGCGGCTGCGGAAAGTCCTCGCTGCTGCGCGCCGGCGTCCTCCCGCTCCTCATCGAACCGGGCGTGATCGAGGGCGTGGCGTTCTGGCGCGAAGCCGCGCTGAAGCCCGGCGAAAGCGGAAGGGATTTGTGCGACGGGCTCGCGGGCGCCATCAGCGCGGCGCTGCCCGAACTCAGCGTGAGCGGCACCGGGCGCGCCGAGCTGGCGAAGATTCTGCGCGAGTCGCCCCTCGCCTGCGGCCCGCTCGTGAAGGTGGCCCTCACGCTGGCCGCGCTGGATCTGCAGCGGACCAAACAACTGACGACGGTTCCGCAGGCGCGGCTCTCGCTGCTGATCGACCAGCTCGAGGAGATCTTTACCAACGACCGCATTTCCCCCGAAGAGCGCGCGGTCTTTGCCGCCGCCGTGAACGGCCTCGCGCGTTCCGGGCAGGTCTGGATTACCGCCACCTTGCGCAGCGATTTTTATCCGCGCCTCGTCGAGGTCGCGGCGCTGCACGAACTGCGCGAAGGCTCGGGCACCTACGATCTCGCGGCTCCGACCGCGGCGGAAATATCCCAGATCATCCGCAAGCCGGCGTGGATGGCCGGCGTGACCTTCGACGAGGAAGCGGAAACGGGCCTTTCGCTCGCTGACGCACTCTGCGAGGCCGCGCTGCGCAGTCCCGAGGCGCTGCCGCTGCTCGAGTTCGCGCTGACGGAGCTCTACAATCGCTGCGCGCCACAGGGCCGCCGGCTCACCTTCGAAGCCTACAGGGAACTCGGCGGCGTCGAGGGCGCGCTGGCACGCCGGGCCGAGGAGGTTTTCCTGGCGCTCCCCGCCGAGGTGCGGGCCGCGGTGCCGCCAGTACTCGGCGCGCTCGTCGGCATCGGCCTCGATGAAGGCGCCACCAGCGTTGTGCGCAAGCGCGCGCGCATCGACGTGATCGCCGCGTCGCCGGCGAGTCGGGCGCTCGTCGATGCGTTCGTGAAGGCGCGGCTTCTCGTCGTCGATCGCGGCGCCGACGGAAGCAGCGTCGTCATGGTTGCGCACGAAGCGCTGCTGCGGCACTGGCCGCGCATCCAGGAGTGGGTGAAGGAGAACCTCGCGATGCTGCGCACCCGCGCGCGCATCGCCACGGCTGAGACGGTCTGGACCGCCGAGAAAAAGGCCGCGGAGTTTTTGTTGCCCGAAGGCACGACGCTGAACGAAGCGGTGACGCTGCTCGCGCAGCGTCGTCGCGAACTCAGCGACGGCGACGTGGAGTTCATTGAGGCTTCCCTCCAGGCGCGTCGCCGCCGAGCCGCGGCTCGGCGCCATCGCTGGATCGCCGCCGCCGCCGCGCTCCTCTTGCTCCTCGGGAGCGTCTGGTGGTGGTGGGCGGCCTACCGCAAGACAAGCGTCGCTTACTTCGAACACATGATAAACCGTTGGGGTGTCCTCGCGGGTGTTGATGCCATTTCTCGCAGCGAAATGCGGGTGCGCAATGGCGGGGTGAAAATCGTGCGCCGGGGCTTTCTCGGCCCGGTGATTCGGGTTGAGACGGTCGACGGTCGCGACCGGCCGAACGTGCCGATTAACGGCGGGGTGGCCGCCTACCTCAGCGACAAACCGCTCGACGCGCTCGAGGTGCGCGAGTGCGCGTTCACCTTCGACTATAAGGACGGGCGCGTGCAGAGTCAAAAGGCCTTCGACGCGCAGGGCGCGCAGCTCTGGGAGTTTTTTTACGTCGCGACTGACGCGGGCTTCTACCGCCACGACTCGGCCTTCGCGAAGCGTGAGGGGGTGGCTTCGGGTGCGGCGTATATCCAGTTCACGCGCTCGCCCGAGGGTTTCGATCGCGAGGTGCGTTTCACCGACGGGCGGACACCGCAGCCGAATCCCGACGGTTGCTTTGGTTTTCAGATCGAGTCCGATCCGCAGGGCTTCGTCACGAAGGTCACCGCGATTGACACGGAGGGGAAACCCATGCTGTTGCGCCGGCTCGGATTTGCTGAGACCCAGGTCATCTATGACGGAAAGCACCGCATCACGGAGATCCGCTATTTCGATGCGGAGGGCCGGCCGGCGATGGGCACGGCCGGTTATGTCGGACGGCGCAACACGTGGAACGACGCCGGCAATCTCACGTCCCAGGCTTTTATCGACGATCGGGAGCGGCTCGTCTTCGTCGCCGCGTTCGGCTACGCGAAGGCGACCGTTGGTTACGACGAACGGCAGCGCCCGATCGCGACTGCGTTCTACAGTGCGAATGACAAGCTCGTGCTCTTTAAGGAAGCGGGATTCGCGCGGCGCACCGAGCGCTACGACGACCGGGGCAACCTCAGCGAGGAGGCTTTTTTCGATGCGGCAGACCGCCCGGTCGTCGTCTCCTTTCGCGGCTACGCGCGAGCGACCTATCGCTACGACGATCACAGACGGCTCATCGAAGAGACGCGCTACGGCGCCGACGGAAAACTCCACGCCACCGGGCCGGAGTCCGGCGCGCACTTCACGTTTCAGTACGACGCGCAGGGACGAAGACGCCGCGGCACGCTCTTTGTGCCGACCCGCGAAGGCGTCATTACCGAAACCGAACACGATGTTATCCTGCAGTCGTATGACGACGCGGGCCAGACGGTCGAGGAACGCCGCACCGACCAGGCCGGCCGGCCGGCCCTCGGACCGCGCGGTTATTCCATCGCGCGCATCGCTCGAACGGAGGAAGGGCGGCGCGAGGAGACGAGTTTTTTCGGCATCGATGAAAAGCCCGTCGTCGATAGCGACGGCGCGCATCGCGTGGTTTGGACGCGCGACGAGCAAGGAATCATTCACGGCCCCCGTCGCCTCAACCTC
>Ga0182011_10000540_pt1 | contig 33163 bp, 23 predicted proteins | sample 711E1DmetaG_FD_120481 | JGI IMG/M metagenome (GOLD analysis project Ga0182011, IMG submission 120481) | Permafrost microbial communities from Stordalen Mire, Sweden - 711E1D metaG | ecosystem: Environmental > Terrestrial > Soil > Wetlands > Permafrost | place: Sweden: Stordalen | collected...
CCATCATGGACGCGCGCAGCGCGGCCGTTGATGGACGTCCCCCGAGGAGCACTCCTGGCCGACCGCCAGCGCCGAGCGGCCGCCAGAGTCAATGGCCGCCGTCAATTAGGGACACCCCCTAGTCGCAGGTCCCGGAGCAAGGAACCCACGTGCCCTCGGTGGCCGTGATAGTCGCGGTACCGGCCGTGAGCCCCGACGACGTTGCCGTCACCGTGATGGTTCCGGCGCCCGTCGCCTGAACGATGGCGTACGCCACGCCATTAAAGGCGTTGCGCGAAGTTCCGCGGAACGACTCCTGCGTCATGCTGCCGCTGTCCACCGCTATGATGGTGCCGGGACCCGTGATGGCAAAGGTGATGGGAGCGGTGGAGCTAGTCACCTCCGCCTTGACGAACGAAACGTCGTCCACGTCGTTCAGGAGCGTGGCATGGTCCGCCGTGAGTGTGACCTGGCCAGCCTTCGCTCCGCTGGCGGGAGCCGACTTCGTCGGCCCACCCCATATGCCCGACCACGTGTAGCCGTTGGGCCTCACTGCCCCTAGTTCGTCCATGAGCGCCCCGTTGCCGCCTATCTTCGGCCAATCGGTCGTGCTGGTTATCTCGCCCATGTAGTCCACGCCCGTCCACTGGAACGAGCCCGTGAGCGCCGCGTTGCCCGTGACGCTGGTCCAGGTGGTTGTTTCTTCACCTACCTCGGTGATCAGGCCGGATTTCGTAACCGTGGCTGCCGCGGCCGAAATGGCAACAGCGACGTTGTAATTGTCGCCCCAGACATCGAGTAGGGTATTCGTTGCTCCCCCGACATCGCCCGACGTGCTGGGGTCAAGCAGAGCCTGGGTGACAAGGTGCGTGCTGTCGAGCGAGTGGACGATCTTGACCATCTCGGTGAGGATGGGAGTGCGTGAGCTGACCGAATCGTGGATTTCGTTGCCCATGCTGTAGAGAGCCACACTGGGGTGGTTGCGATCCCGCATGATCCAGCCGGTAAAATCGACCTCCCACCACTTTGTACCGGTGGCGGCCGCAGGCAGCGGGGGCATTCCGGTCGGGGTCGTCGAGGCCTTGTTGAAGTACATTGAGTAATCGCCCTTATCCTGGTACTTCATGTTACTCCAGACGTCGGTAAACTCGTCGAGGACGAGAAAGCCCATCCGGTCGGTCAGATCAAGGAACTCCGGGCTAGGGCAATCATGGGCGGTGCGGATGGCGTTCACCCCGAAGGCCTTGAGCTGCGCCAGCCGCCTTTGCATGGCCCGCGCCGGCGCAGCGAGGCCAAGCCCGTGGTAGTCTTGATGGTTGGCGACGCCCTGGAACTTCAAGCTCGTGCCATTGAGAGTCATGCCGGTGCTGAACTTGAGGTCTCGGATCCCGAACGGGGTCACGTCGTCGTCCACCGTGCTGCTGCCGACTTGCACGTTGGTCAAGAGTGAATACATGTTCGGCGTCTTGAGGTCCCATAGCTTGGGGCTCGTGACAGGGACAGTGAAGGTGAAGGTGGCCGACGCCCCGGCAGCGATGCTCTGGGCAGCCGCCGTGACGGGTGCCAGCGCCGTCCCGCTCGGGTCGGTGACGACGCCCTGCACGCTCACGCTTTGAGACGACGTGCCCGAATTGACTACCGAAGTTGTGACGTTGACGGTTGCCGACGCAGTCGTCGGGCTGGGCGCACTAACGGATGTGGCGTACTGATCGACGTGAACCGGATCGGTCACGATGACTCGTGCACGGCGGTAGATGCCAGCGCCCGCGTAGAAACGCGAGGCGGGCTGCGTGCTGGTGTCAGTCTTGACCGCGATCACGTTTGTCCCCGCGAAATTGATGCTCTTCGTTATATCGTAACGGAAACTCACGTAGCCGTAGGGATGATTCCCAATCTGAGTGCCGTTGACATAGGTAGTGCTGTTCCCCATGACGCCGTCGAACTCAATGTAGACCTGCTTGCCCGAGGTGGCGCCTGCGGGAAGAGTGAAATGGTTTCGGTACCAAGCGATTCCCGACGGCGCAAAGCCGCCCCGGCCGGTCGTCGGGTTGTCCTGAGCGAACGGCCCCTCGACTGCCCAGTCGTGCGGGAGGTTCACTGGGGTCCAACCGGAATCCGCGAAAGCGGTTCCCTCCGCCCCGCTCGCGTCGCCCTTGTTGAGCAGCCAGTTCCGATCGAGGGGCATGATGATGCGGACCCGATTCCCGGGTTGAACATAGGTCGAGCCACCTGCTCCGGTGGTGCCGCCCGAGCCAGCGTTTCCGCCCGTTGCTACAGTGCCGCCAGCGGGTGGGGCGCCGCCCGACTTGGCGGTCCCGCCGGTTGGGGTGTTGCCGCCCTTGGGGCCACCACCCTGGCCGCTGGCTCCTCCGGAAGGGGCGCCGCCATCAACAACAATGCCGCCGACACTGATGGAGCCGCCGTTGCTGATGGAGCCGCCACTCTTGTTGGAGCCGCCGCTGGCGCCTCCGGTTGTTGGGTTGGTGGTACTACCACCCGTTGGCGCCTGTCCTCCTACACTGGGCGTGCCACCAGTATTGGGGGCGTTGCCCCCCGTGCCGGCTCCGCCGGTCTGAGCGCCTCCGCTGCCAGTGGTGGAAGGTGTGTTGTTTCCGCTGCAACCGATAGCCAGCGGCGTGCCGACTAGCAGCACGAGGACGAAACGGTGGGTCTCTCGCATCATTTTCATGGCTTCTCTCCAGAGCAACCGAGTTTGCCTGACAAACGCAGTGAAGTGGCTTCGTCATATGGCTCAGCCAATTCCGAGCGACGGACGAATTTCGGGTCTATGCTTCACGCAGCGTCTCGGCAGCGGGTATACCACGAACCAGGGCGATACGGTCCTCCCAGTGACAGGTGAGAATCTAGCCGATGCCGCAGGATCTCGGTGTGCCCAGATTTGAACTTCTGCCTGACAGAGGTGCTGAGTAGCCAGGTGCATCTGACGCACAGATCCAAGAGGTTTCCGGAGAAGCGTTCCCCCGTCGCAGAAAGTACTTCCTGACGACGCAGCAGTCCCCAAGTACCCGAGGATGATGAGTCAGCCATACGGTTTCATCTGTCCAAGTGCAGATCGCGCGGTGCGAAGCGCCCGGTTCGTCTCAACCGTCGTTCTCTTCTCGTGAGACGCTGCGCCTGCGGATCGCTGTCCCGCTCTTACTCCGGGTTGGACAACAGGTGGCGTTGGACGTCGCTTGTCCAGGAGGTACTCGGATACTTCTTGACCATCAGCCGGGCCTGTTCCTTGGCCTCCTTGAATCGCCCCATGGCGGCCAGTGACTTGGCGACGTTCCATTCGAATTCCGGCGCATCGGGGCTGTCTGGAAACCGAGCAACCGCCTCCCTCGCCAATTGCAGCGACAAGGGAGGGTTCGACGCTGCCAAGTCATGCAGCTTTGTCAGCAACGAGGCCTCATCCAGGATCGCTCCGGCGTCCTTCCCGATAGGCTGCCGATGATGCGCAACGCTCTTCGGGGAGGAGGCCGGCGCAAGGGTCGGGGGCAGCGGCTTGGGGGCAGCGTCGGGGTCCATGGCTGAGGGAACACTCGCGACTGTGTCTTGCTTGTCGACCGAGGATGGTCGCCGTGGCTTGGGTCGAAGAGCGAATGCGCCAAGTACAACTGCCAGCGCAATGACGCCGAGGGCTCCCAGAACGGCGAGTGCAGGCTTGGACATGGCTTGCCCTACTCCGGTTCGGGAATGTTGGGCGGGTTGGGCGGGTGGTGCAGCAGGTGGCGGTCGACGTCGGCGGCAAAGTCATTGCCGGGATACTTGTTGACCATGATCCGGGCTTCTTCCCTTGCCTCTTTGTAGCGCTCCATATTGGCCAGGGCCTTGACGACGTTCCATTCGAATTCCGGTGCATTGGGGCTGTCGGGAAACCGCGCGACTGCCTCTCTCGCCAATTGCAACGAAAGAGGCGGATCCGACGCCGCCAGGTCATGCAGCTTCGCCATCAACGAGGCCTCACTCAGGCCCGTTCCAGCGTCTCTCCCCGTGGCTAGCCGATGCTTTGGCGGGGCGACTAGGGACGGCGCCGGAGGTGAGGGTGGGGTAGGGTTCACCGTGGCCGCGTCGAACCTAGGGGCCGGCGGGGTGGCTGCAACTGTCTCGTGCTCCTCGATTGGCGACGGTCGCGAGCCCTTGTTCCGCAGGGCGAACGCCCCGAGTACAATCGCCAGCGCAATGATGCCGAGGGCTCCCAGAACTACGATTGCAGGCTTGGACATGACTTTCTCGACCGACGCGCTCACCCTACGTCAGTGCTCAAGCGAAGACAACCGCGACCGCCCGATCTGTGTTTCTACTTCAGACTCGGTATCAGGTCGCGGGTGATGGTGTGGGAGTCGGCGTAGATAGTCTTGAGATTCGCCCATTGGTTGTTCTCGTACCCCGCCCAGACGCTGAACAGTATCCAGGGCGCCGCAGTGGGGAACATAGTGCTGGGATTTGGGGCTGTCCCGCACTCATGCAGCGCGATCGGCATCGTGCTGCCCATGATGCCTTTGCAACTACTATAGAGCGAGGTGAACGGTGGGTTACTCCCGTAGGTGTCCCCTCCCGAAATGTCGACCTCGCTCGGGCCTGGCCAATAGGCGGAAGTCGGAGAGCCGCTGTAGGGCATGAGCCAGATGATATTGGTGTTGCCCTTGGTACTGGTGAGGTAGTTGAACGAGTACTTCCACAATGCGATGAACTCGGCTCCTGTTCCCTTGCTCCACCAAAACCATCCGTTGGATTGCGTCTCGTGAAAGAGCGCCAAAATCACCGGCATGTTGACGGCTGCCATGGCCTTGAATTGAACCGTCATATAGTCCAGCCTGGAAGTCCAGGCCGTGTTCTCCGGGGTTCCTGCCGTTATGATGTTGGTGAAGAAGCCGCTGCCGGGAGTAGACTCGGAGCAGTTCGTGCCGGTGTAGCAGTCGTTCATGCAGGTTGTGCCGGACACCGGCATTCCGCTGTGGTAGCGATACATGACCAGCCCACCCGCGTTCCAATGGGCGATGGCATGTGTAGTGGAAATGTTGACGCCAGTGCAGCCAGCGCTGCTGTGGTACGCAAAATCGGTGCCATGAACCGCCGGGGTTTTCAAGCCTTGGCCGGCGTACGAACTGATGTCAGTGGGGTTGTCGCTCCAGTTGCCTTCCTGCTGCCCTGACAAGACGTGGTTGCCGTATTGGCTATACAGGTAGCAAAGCACGTTCTTCGTCTGCTGCGAGGCATTGGGAGTGACCGGCTGGACACTGCATGAGGGGGGAGAAGTCGAGCCGCCCGCGCCGCCGGTCGGGTTCGCACCGCCGGTCGACGGCGTACCGCCGGTCGACATCGTGCCGCCGGTCCGGTTAGTACCGCCGGTCGGCGTCACACCACCGGTTCGGTTCGCACCGCCGGTCGAGTTCGCACCACCGCTCGGGGCCACACCACCGGTCGGGGCCACACCACCGGTCGGCGTCACACCGCCGGTCGAGTTCGCACCACCGCTCGGGTTCGCACCACCGCTCGGGTTCGCACCGCCGGTCGAGACGCTGCCACCGGTTGCGTTGTTTCCGCCACTGCCTACCGTGACGCTCTGACCACCGGTGCCTTGGTTTCCTCCATTCCCGGTCTCTGTTCCCCCTGTGCCCACGACACCACCGGTTCCTCCTGTCACACCACCAGTCGTGGTCGATCCACCAGTTTCCGTGATAGGACTTTGTTCGCTACTCCCACAGCCAAAAGAAGCAGCCAGCGAAGCTGCGAGGGCGAAGCAATAGATCTTCTTCATGCGATGTCTCCTTGCCAGACGAGCGGTCCGAAAACTCCCACCAGGCTGGGCCCGGCCTACTAGCCAGAAGGGCACCACATTCCGGCAACCTTCTATGGATTTGTCAGAATGCGACCGTTCATAGGGGAATGGTCACGAGCAAGAGCGCGGGTTAGCCTCTTGCGCCTGCCTAGCACCACTGATTGAAATTCTCCCGTCGCCGTCGCTGCTGCGACGGACCACGCCATCGCAAAACACCGGGCCTTCCGTCGTGAAAGCGCGCGTTTGCGTCGCGGTATGGCGCTAGAATGCCGGTGTGGGCGCGAATGGAACTTGCAGGCTCGCCAAGCCAAAGGTTGCTGGGCGGGCTTTCGACGCGAGCAGCGGCCAGAGCAGATCGGCAGTGTGGCTGCACGTCGCTGCGATCCTGGCGTTCGTGGCGACGTCCGCATGCGGCCGATCTCCGATGGGCGGTGCGACCGGCGCCGCTGCCAGCAACCGCGCGGATAGCGGCGTGGGCCCGAGCCGCGGTGTAGACGATGCTGGGATCGCGGGCCAAGGTGGAGGTGTCCCCGACGGTGCTACGCCGACCGAGGGCGGAGTTGGGAGCACAGGGACAAGCGCTTTCACCCAGATTTCCGCCGGCGGGATCTCTACCTGCGGGCTACGCGCCGACGGCACCGCCACCTGTTGGGGCAACAACTCCTACGGCGAGTCAGCTCCCCCGGCCGGCGCTTTTACCCAGATCTCCGCCGGCGGAATCCACAACTGCGGGCTGCGCGCAGACGGCACTGCCATCTGCTGGGGCTCCAATTACTACGGCCAGTCAGCTCCCCCGGCCGGCACGTTCACCCAGATTTCCGCCGGCAATTGGCACACCTGCGGACTGCGCGCAGACGGCACTGCCACCTGCTGGGGCGACAACTCGTCCGGGGAGTCCGACCCACCGCCGGACATTTTCACCCAGATTTCCGCCGGCGGGGGCTGCAACTGCGGGCTACGGACTGACGGCACCGCCAGTTGCTGGGGCGACGACTCTTACGGGGAGTCCACCCCATCGCCGGGCACTTTCACCCAGATTTCCGCCGGCGCGGTCCACGCATGTGGGCTGCGGGCTGACGGCACCGCCACCTGTTGGGGCGACAATTCCTACGGGCAATCCACTGTACCTGCAGGCACCTTCACCCAGATCTCTGCCAACGGCAGGCACACCTGCGGGCTGCGCGCAGACGGCAGCGCCACCTGTTGGGGCAACAATGAAGACGGGGAGTCCACCCCACCGCCAGACACTTTCACCCAGATTTCCGCCGGCGAGTATCAAACCTGCGGGGTGCGGGCTGATGGCATCGCCACCTGCTGGGGATATGGTGGCTACCAGGAGTGCGTCCCGCCGGCCGACATCTTCACCCAGATTTCTTCCGGCAACAGATACACCTGCGGGGTGCGGGCTGACGGCAGCGCCGCCTGCTGGGGCCAAAACGACCACGAGAAGTCCACCCCGCCGACAGGCACCTTCACCCAGATTTCCGCCGGCTGGGACGGCCACACCTGCGTGCTGCGAGCGGACGGCAGCGCCGCCTGCTGGGGCCAAAACGACTCCGGCCAGGCCACTCCACCGGCAGGCACTTTCACCCAGATTTCCGCCGGCAATTTGCATAGCTGCGGGTTGCTAGCGGACGGCACTGCCACCTGCTGGGGCGACAATTCCTTCGGTCAGTCGGCTCCACCGGCAGGGACTTTCACCCAGATTTCCTCCGGCAACTTGCATAGCTGCGGGCTGCGAGCCGACGGCAGCGCTGCCTGCTGGGGCTACAATTACTTCGGCGGGGCCGCTCCGCCGACAGGCACTTTCACCCGAATCTCCGCCGGGTATTGGCACACCTGCGGGCTCCAGGCCGACGGCGCCGCCACCTGCTGGGGCGACAATTACTCCGGGCAGGCCACTCCACTGGCAGGTACTTTCACCCAGATCTCCGCCGGTGGGGACCACACCTGCGGGCTGCGAGCCGACGGCAGCGCCGCCTGCTGGGGTGACAGCCACTCTGGGAGTGCCACTCCACCGACAGGGACTTTCACCCAGATTTCCGCCGGCTGGGACCATACCTGCGCGCTACGGGCCGACGGCAGCGTCTCCTGCTGGGGCGATTTCGTGAAGCCGGATCCGTAATCGCGGCCTGTCGGGAAATTCCATGCCAGCGCAGGTCGGCCACCGTGCCCGTGAGCGTGAGCGACCCGGCACTGCTGGGCGGCCCGGAATTTCCCGACAAACAGCAGACCATCGCTCGCACCGCGCTTGGATTTGCGCCTGAGCCAGAACGGGCGCTAGCGCCGAGCGGCTCGGGCCAGCGCAGCCGCGTCCACGCCTTCACGGCCGCGTAGGTCAAGGTACAAGCGAGCCGCGGCCAGTGCCGGCACTGGGAAGCTCACGATCATCAACAGGTCGGCCAGGAAGACGCGCAGGAACACCATGATGCGCCGACTGCTTTCCGGCATCGCCAGGTCTGCCAGGCCGGAAAACGCGGCGGCTAGCACCGCGGCGGCCAGAGTGACCACGATCACGCGCACGGCGTCCGTCCTGACCAGGGCCATGCTGCGCAGAAACGCCGCCTTGCCCGAGGCTCGCTCGAACAGCACCACCACCGGCACAAACAAGAGCAAGACTGCCGCGACCAAGCCGGGCAGGAGAAACAAGGCACCTCCCACCGCCACCAGCGCGGCCGCAGGAAGCAAGGCGGTGATGAAGCGGAGACGCCGCCGCCAGAGCAGGACCCCCAGGTCCACAAATGAGGGCAGAGGCGCGCCCGCGCGCTGGTCGACCAGCGCCACGGTCAGGGTTGCGTAGGCCAGCGGAACCGCCAAGCCGAACACCAGGAATCCCGTTAGCAGCACAGCCGCGAGCCAGCGCGCAGCCACAGCCGATCCACTGGGCACCTGCACCGTGTCTTCTGCGCCGACCGCACCCGCCGCAGACACCGCCTCCAGCGCCGCAAGCTCGGCAGTTGCCGCCTTGTCGATCTTCCCCTGGGCGCGGCTGGCCTGCACTCGACCGGCCAGCTCCTGCTTGGCCCGCGAAAAATCGACCGTCGTGGCCGAGCCCTCGACCAGCGGGCTCGGCATAGCCGAGCCCATGACCGCGGCCACTATGCATGACTTCGCCGAAGTCACAGGAAGCAGCAGGATGGCCACCAGCAGAAGCAGCGGCCTCCAGGCCCGCAGGTAGAACATGATGGCCCCGGCCAGCAGCCGCAGCGCAGACATCGCGTCCGCCCCGACCCGCGCCAACCACGGCAACTGGCGCAGGGCCGTCCCGCCCCGGCTCGGCAAAACCGCGGCGCCTGGCTGGGGCGGGCGCAGGTCGGCCACGACCGGCGCGGAAGCAACCGGCAAATCCACCGGCAGCGGGTCTACCTGTGTGTCGCCTTCGCCGAGAGCCGGGGCCAAGCTGCGAGCCGGGGCAGCCTGCGGCGGCTCATGGGCCGGCGGCCGGGCGCTAGCTTCCGCCGGCGGCAACGGCGCAGCAAAAGGCGTGACCGGCGCATCCGGCTTCACACGAACAGTCCCTGTCGGACCTTCGCGGCTCTCCACCGCGCTCCGCTGCGGGACGGGCGGCGGGGCTGGCATCTGCTTTGCCGCCGGGGCGAGACTCTGCGCCACAACTGGGCCGTGCAGCAAGATGGTGCGGCCTTTCTGTCCATCCTCGGCAAAAAAGCCTGGGTACGCCGGCGAGTGAGCTGTCGCTCCTGCTGGCGGGACAGACGCGCTCGGCGCTGTGGCCGACGCAGAAGCGGGCAGGGCGGCGGTCGACAGCGATGCGGGCGGAACTGGCCCAGGGGATGAAGCCGGCTTTGCAGCCGGCGCTGCTGCCGTTGGCTTTGCGAGCGCCGCTGGCGACCCCGCCTTCGCGGCTGGAGCGGCGGTCGACAGCGATGCGGGTGGAACTAGCCCAGGGGGTGAAGCCGGCCTTGCGGCCGGCGCTGCTGCGGTCGGCTTTGCCGCCGGGGGTGCTGCCACCGGCCTTGCGGCCGGCGCTGCTGCCGTTGGCTTTGCCGCCGGGGGCGCTGCCACCGGCCTTGCGGCCGGCGCTGCTGCGGTCGGCTTTGCCGCCGGGGGTGCTGCCGGCGCTATCTTCGGCTGGGCCTCCGATGGCGTCGCGGCAGCGGGTTTGGCAAACCCTACGGGCATGGGCAAGGATGGCGGTGCGGCCAGACCCACGATGGTCTTGCCCAATGCCGGGCTGTCGATCAACTTTCCCGTCGTGGGGCAGGTGCGCGTTTCGGGCCGATGCTGCTTCTGGCAGTGGGGACAGGGCTTCACGGCGGGCTCGGCGAGTGGAACGCCATTATACCTTTGGCTGAAGTGACCGCTGGCAAAATCCTGCCTTTGTCCCCTCCAACCTGCTGCAGCCTTTGCTGCTGGCTCGGGGGCGTGGCATTCTGTGGCCGATGTCGGACTTACAGGAAGCCGAGGCTCGTCTTTCGGGCGCTGCCGTCGCTGGCGAAACCGCCGCCCGGCCCACGCCCGAGGTGGTCGAGCGCGATGTCGCCGCAGCACGCGAGCTTTGCGAGGCTCGGCGCGCCCTGTGTGCCGAGATTGGCAAGCGCATCATTGGACAGCACGAGGTCATCGACCACCTCTTGATTGCCTTGTTTTCGCGCGGCCACTGTCTGTTCGTGGGCGTGCCTGGCCTGGCCAAGACCATGCTCATCCAGACCCTGGCCGATGTGCTCGACCTGTCCTTTGGCCGTATCCAGTTCACGCCTGACCTGATGCCTTCGGACATTACCGGCTCGGATGTCTTGGAAGAAGACCGCACCACTGGCCGGCGTGTGTTCCGCTTCGTGCGTGGCCCGATCTTCGCCAACGTCATTCTGGCCGACGAAATCAACCGCACCCCACCCAAGACCCAGGCCGCCCTCCTGCAATCCATGCAGGAGTACCGCGTTTCGGCTGGCGGCACCACCTACGAGCTACCCCTGCCTTTTCTGGTCTTCGCCACGCAAAACCCCATCGAGCAAGAGGGCACCTATCCCTTGCCCGAGGCGCAACTCGACCGCTTCATGTTCGAGGTGGACGTGGGCTACCCCAGCGCCGAGGAAGAGGTGCGCATCGCCAGCCAGAGCGCGGGCAGCTACCACCCGGTGCTGCGCAAGGTGCTGTCGCCCCAGCGCATTCTGGACCTGCAAGATCTGGTTCTGCGCGTGCCAGTGGCGGACCATGTCCTACGGCATGCGGTGGCCCTGTGTCGCGCCACCCGGCCGACGCCAGCCTCGCCCGACTCCGTCGGCAAGTACGTCGCGTGGGGAGCTGGTCCGCGTGCCTCGCAGCACCTGGTACTGGCAGCCAAGGCGCGCGCCGTGCTCGATGGCCGCTATGCGGTTTCTATCGAGGACGTGCGCCGCATGGCTCTGCCGGTGTTCATCCACCGCCTGGTCCGCAACTTCCACGCCGAGGCCGACGGCGTCTCGTCGCGCGCCCTGATCGAGCGACTGTTGCAGACTGTCCAGCCTGACTGAGAGCTGGCCAACCCGTGAGTGAGGGCGCCACAGGATCGAGAGAGCCGCAGCCCGGGTTGCTCGATCCTACGGATCTGGCGCGGCTGGCGTCGTTGGAGCTACGCGCGCGCACCATCGTCGAGGGCGCGTTTTCCGGCATGCACCGGAATCTGCACCCAGGCACTTCAGTGGAGTTCACCGAGCACCGGGAATACGCGCCAGGCGACGAAATTCGCCGCATCGACTGGAAGGCGGTAGGCCGCGCCGACCGCTACTACGTCAAACGCTTCGAAGACGAGACCGAGATGCACACCTTTCTCGTGCTCGATGCCTCGGCCTCCATGGGCTATCGCCGCCGGGGCGTGTCCAAGCTGGACTACGCCGGCTATCTGGCGAGCGCACTGGCCTATCTGGTGGGCCAGCAGGGTGACGCCGCCGGGCTGCTGCTTTTCGACGAGAAGGCGCGCAGCTTCCTGCCGCCCTCGACCCGGCCGGGACAGATACGCGAGGTGTTCCGCCTGCTCGAAGCCGCCCGGCCCGCTGGCCGCACCGATGCGGCGCTCGCCCTCGGGCATTTGGGCGAACTCACCGACAAGCGGAGTCTCATCATTGTCATGTCCGACCTGCTCGACAGCGAGCCGGATGAACCCGGCGGCGGCGAAGCGCGCGGCCCTCTGCCCGAACGTCTGCGCCAGTTGCGCGCCCGCGGGCACGACGTGGCGCTCTTCCACCTGCTCGATCCCGACGAGGTGGAATTGCCGTTCGACGACCTGATCTTCTTCGAGGGCGTGGAACCGGGCGACACGCGCACCCTACTAGCGCAGGCGCCTGACCTGGCCGAGGCTTTCAAGCGCGAGTCCGAGGCGTTTCGCGATCGCTGGCGTGCCACCTGCCTGGAAGCGAGTGTGGAATATCGCTTCGCGCGCACCGACGCTTCGCCGGCCGCGGTCCTGCGGGCTTTCTTGGCCGACCGCCAGCGCGCAGTGAGGCACTAGCGCATGCATTTCCTGGCGCCCTCGCTTCTCCTCGGCCTCTTGGCAGCCCTTTTGCCTTGGCTGGTCCATCTCATTGGCAAACGGCGCGCGCTGCCGGTGCGTTTCGCGGCCATGCAACTGCTCTTGCGCGCCGAGCGGCGCATCTCGGCGCGACGCCGCTTGCGCGAGATCCTGCTGCTGGTGGCGCGCACGGGTGTGGCCGCGGCTTTGCCTCTCATCTTCGCTCGGCCATTTGCCGAACGCTCGACCGATGTGCCGGTGGCCAGCCTGGATCCACAGAGCGCGGTCATCGTGCTCGACGATTCTGCCAGCATGAGCCGCAGCGCCGGTTTGGCGACCCTGTTCGAGCGCGCCCGCGACCGTGCGCGCACACTGGTGCGCCTGTTTCCCTCGGATGTGGATTTGGCCTTGCTGCTCGCTTCGGCCGGCTCCAGCCCCAAGATCAGTGAGCTTTCCCCCGAACGTGCGCGAGTGCTGGAGGCCTTCGAAAACATCATCTGTTCCGCGCGGCCGGCTGACTTTGCCAGTGCCCTGCGAAACGCGTCCCTCATCCTTTCGGGATCGGCGCATGCCAAGCGCCGCATCTATCTCTTCACCGATCTGCAAGCCGCGGGCTGGGAGGCCGGCACCGGCCTGCCCGCCGAAGGCGCGCCCGAGGTCATCATCGATGATGTGTCGGGTGCAGCCCCGTGGGAGAATCGGGCCGTGCTGGACGTAGGCGTGGTGCCCGCGCCCGAGGCGGGAGCCGGCGGGATCGCGGTCGACGCCGAGTTGGCGGATTTCTCCGCAGCCGGGACACGCAGCTTGGGGGTGGCCTTGAAGGTGGACGGCGTCTCGGTGGCCAAAGGTTTTGTCGATCTGCCGCCAGGCGGGCGCGGCCACAAGCGCTTCCTGCACCGGCTGACCGGCGAGGGCGGCGGGGCGCACGAGGTGGAGGTGGAGATTGATGGCGACGCCTTCCGCCTGGACGATCACCGCTTGGCTCATGTGGAGTTGGCACGCACTATGAGCGTTCTCATCGTCAACGGCGATCCGCGCACGGCACGCAACGAGGATGAGCCGTTCTTCTTTGCGGCGGCGCTTCGCAACGGCCTGCCCAGCGCCGCGGTGACCATCAAGCTGCCCGACGACGTTTCGCCCGAAAGTCTGGACAACACGACGTTGGTAGCCCTGCTGAACCTAGCGCAGCCCTCGCAAGCCATAGCCTCCGCCCTGGCCCGATTCGTTTCAGCGGGCGGCGGGCTGTTCATCTCAGTCGGCGATCGGGTGGACACGACGGTATGGAACGAGCGCATGGCCAAACTCTTGCCCCAGCCGCTGGGACTGCCGCGCACCGCCTCGGCCTTGCCTGGGCAGCACGCTGGCGAAATCGTCGACGATCGACCAGCCGAACGCCTGGCGCCCATTGACCGCAGCCATCCCTTGCTGGCCAGTTTCCCCGAGCACGGCGAAGGTCTGGTGTCCGCGCGCTTCTTCAAATACATGCTGCTCGACCCGGCGCCCGAAAGCCCAGAGCGCAGCGTGATCCTGCGCTACGAAAGCGGTGCCCCTGCTCTGGTGGAAAAGCAAGTGGGCAAGGGCCGCGTGATGTTGCTGTCCACTACTGTCGACCGCGAGTGGACCGACTTGCCCATCCGCACGGGGTTTCTGCCGCTGGTGCGCGAAGCCGCGCGCCGCCTGGTGGGGGTCAGTGGCGACGAAGAGACCGCTTCGCTGCGCGCCGGCGAGGCGCGGTCCCTGGTTTTCTCGGGCGACGAGCAGCGCCTGGAGGTGTCCCGGCCCGACGGCTCGGTGTGGGTCGGGCGGCGCGAACCGGCCAGCGCAATCCGCAGTGTCCTTTACCGCGAAACTGATCGCCTGGGCACCTACCATGTGCGCGCAGTCGGTCCCGACGGCACAGTCGAGGCGCGGCCCGAGCAGGACTTCGTGGTCAACCTGGACACCCGCGAGTCCAACCCCGCCCGCCTCGACCCCAGCCAACGGCCCGACCGCATTGCAGTTGCATCCCCCGGCGCCAAGCCGCCGAAGCACCGGGTTGAACTGTGGCACAGTCTGGCCGCGGTCATGATCGGCCTGCTGTTGTGTGAGTCGGCGCTGACTTTGCGACGACGAAGGATCTAGCTTCCAGGCCGCCGATCGTCAGATCGCCACCGCACCAAACACGCCCAGAGGCCCTTTATTTCGGTTACAGCCCTTCGCTCAATCCTTCCCCTATTCTGCGCGCCATACCGGCTTAAATCGGTTACGCTCCAGACTTTTTGATGATACGGTTCGGTGTCTTCGAGAAGAGGGGAAGGAGGACCCATGAAGCGCAAGAATAAAGAGGGTGCGAGGGGCCTAGTGGTGGGCGTGGCCACCGCAGGAATGGTTTTCTGTCAGCTGGTCGGGTGCACCTCGTCGCCGAGCTCGCGTGTCGTGGCGGACGCAAGCCCGAACACGACGGCCGATACGAGCATTTCCACCGACGCAACCTCGGCGTCGGACGCAAGCGCAGCAGCGAGCTTCTGTACCGGTCCCGCGTCGGGGGAGCTCATTGACGACATGAGTGGATCGAGCATCAGCCTGACGCCACCGTCCTGTGGCACGAAGGGTACTTGGTACGCAGGTTCCACCGGGACGCTCACCATCCCTACTGTGGACCCGTCGATAGCCTCGAACTGCGGAAGTGATTGCCAATCTCTTTATAGCCCGCTGCCCGCTGGATTCCCTGGGGCAACCGGAGATGCCGGCGTGGCGCCTGGCGCACAGGCGATGTGCATCGCAGGGCAAACGGGAACGTCGCAATATGACTCAGCCGCGATGCAGTTAGCGCTTGCGTGGTCCGGCGCAGTACCTGACGGAGGCGCATACTACGATACCGATGCTGGCACCATGGTGCCGCAATTCGCGCTCATCGATGCCAGCGATTACGCTGGTATCCAGTTCTGGCTGTGGGTTTCGCCGGATACCGCTGCGTCGGTTAGCTCCAGTCTCCTCGTCGGGTTGGCCGACAAGAACCAGACCCCCGGGGGCGGCGTATGCGATGTGAACTCCAGCGGGGCCAACGCCTGCACCCTTGCCGCCGCCGCCGTCTCCTCCAGTATGGCCCAATATCATGGTTCGGGGCGGCTCTTCGCTTCTGACGGCAGCATACTGACCGCGCTGTCCGGCGGCTGGCAGCATGTCTGGGCGCCCTGGAGCAGTTTCACTACGAATTCCAATTGGGGCGGGGCGAACGAGGTGACCGTCGATCCCCGAGATCTGGCGTGGTTCGAACTCTGGGTCGAACAAGACAGTACGAGCGGACCCGCGGTCCCCTTCGACTTCTGCATCTCCCAGCTGAGCTTCCTTCCCAAGTCTGACCTCCCGGCAGCGATGCAAGGCGGAAATTACTGCACCGGTCCCGCGACGGGAGCGCTCATTGACGACATGAGCGGCTCGAACATCAGCTTGCAGCCGCCATCCTGTGGAAGCCCCGGGGGCTGGACGGCGTTCTCTGCTGCGCCTGGAGGCCTCACCTCGCCAGCCGGTGACCCTTCGGTCGTGTTCGACTGCGGGAGCCTCTGCCAGTCTCTCTACAGCCCGCTGCCCGCGGGGTTCCCTGGAACGATGGCATCGCTGGATGCCGCTGCGGTTGACTCGGGGACGGTTGATGGCGGGGCATCGAGCCTGCAAGCCATGTGCATTGCCGGGCAGACCGGCCCGCAGCAGTACGCCTGGAGCGCCATGACCTTGACCTTTGCCTACTCGGGCACAGGGCCGAGCGGAACCGGTCCAGCGAAGATCTCCTCACCGTCGTTCGGGTTTACCACCAACCCGCCACCTGCGTTGATCGATGCCAGCCAGTATTCCGGCATCGAATTCTGGCTGTGGGCGTCTCCAGGCACCGTCACCGCAATGAGCGCTGCCTTCGTCGTCGAACTGATCGACAGAAACCAACTTCCCGGGGGTGGGGTGTGCAACCCGAATGCCACAAGTGGAAGCATGCCCTGCTCGGGGGCCAGTGCGGGCATATCGTACAGCACCGCTGCTGCGTCGCAAGGCACAGGGGGACTCTTGGGCGCCGACGGAGGCGAGCTGACCGCGCTCGCCCCCGGCTGGCAGCTCGTGCGGGCGCCGTGGAGCAGCTTCCTCTCGAATCCCTACTATGGTGGCGGCAACGAAAAGTCAGTCGACCCCACGACCCTGGCCTTCGCCGAATTCGTCATCGAGCAAGATAGTGCGAACAACTCCACGATTCCGTTCGACTTCTGCGTCTATGGACTGAATTTCTACAAATAGCCTCGCTACTTGAAGCTCGCGAAGAACGTCCAAATCGTAGGGCCGGCGTCGAAGCACACGCCGCCGTCAGGGCAATTGGCCATGCTCGGCCCGCTATGGCCTTCGGTGTAGACGCACCAGACCACAGGCAAGTCCGGCAGGCATCCTTGGTACTCCACGCAGTCCGCAGGGCTAACGTCGACCGGCGCCAGCGTCGTCGAGCAGCCGTTCCTGGCGATCCAGAAGTCGCGCGTGGCGATGCCGCCGGTGGTGAAGTCCACGGTGTCGTCGTTCGTGGCGTGCGCTATCCAGGCGCCGACGTTCCCGGTGCAGGTGACTGGGCTGGAATCGGAGGAGCTTGGCGGCCCGCCGGCCACTGGCGCAATGGCGCGCAGCACGTCGCCGCGGAAGCAACCAAGGGCGTTGGTGAAGTAGGCGCCAGCGCTCCCGCCGGTGCTGAAGATGCGGGCGCGGTCGACACAGTAGGTACTGGTCAGGTAGTCAACCAGCGTATCGAAGAGCTCCACGTCGCGGCCGGTCGCGCTGTAGTCCCAATCCGTGCTGCCAGCGGCGCCTAGGCCATCCGGATACACGAAGATCGCGCCTCCCGCAGCGGACGGCTCGATGGCGTCGCTCTGGCGTGCCCCGTTGCCGTTGCCTCCATGGCCGTGCCATCCGAAGACGAGGGCCAGGGGCGTGCTCGGGTCGTAGCTCCTCGGGACGGAGAGCACGTAGGTCCGCGCCTGGCCTCCGACGGTGATGGTCTGGTTGCTCAGCACGCCGGTCAGTGCTCCGGCAAGGCCGCATCCCGTGGCCCCGTCGAGACTCGCGTCGACAACCGCGCCATCCCCGCCTGTGGCGCCACCCGAGCCCGTCGCGCCACCAGCACCCAGGGAGCCGGATGCGCCCCCCGACCCCGATGACGATGGGGCGTGGTCACATCCCGCGATCACCAAGACAAAAGCCGTGGTGCCGGCGAATGCGAAAACCCGACAAACGCGCATGACAACTCCTCCGCAATCGGAATGAGGGACCACTATAGTCCAAGTTCGGACCCTGGGAGCTGCATTATCGATACCCGGGGAGGGCGAGGGTGGTACCGGATCCATGCCCCGCCGTGAACGTCCTACAAGGCTCGCCATATCCAAGGCTGTTCCAATTCGGCAGCAGGGCAGCGGCTAAGTAGCGACGGTAGACGAGAAGAGGGAGTTGACGTGCGATTTGCCAAAGCACCCCGTTTGGCCCGCCGCCAGATCGTCCCCATCCCCGTCGCGGCGACGCCGAGCTGGACATCGCAGAGCTGAGCCTCGAGGAGAAACCCCAGCAGCCCCCACGCCCTGCGCGCGAGACTGGCGTATGACGGTCCCCTGATGGGCGCGGTGTCGCGCATCTTCGTCGCTTCGGTTCTTGGATGCGACGGGCGCGGCGAGCCACCCGACGCGGCCGAGGCGTAGGCGGAGTCCACAGCCGCTGCTCCAACCGTCTCCTGCCAGCCGCACCGCTCGCCAACGCTGCCATTCATCCGTCTGCCCTGAGACGCAAAACTCGCTGCCAAGGGCTTGGGTTCGCGTCGGGATCCACGCCATCTTCGCCCCCCTTGGCCGCGCTTCCAGGCCACCGATCGTCAGATCGCCACCGCACCAAACACGCCCAGAGGCCCTTTGTTTCGGTTACGGCCCGGAACTGCCGCGATTCGGCCGTTCGAAGGTCACGGTGCCGCGCACTGCGCGCCGGTTACGTTTGCATTGAGCGTGGCGAGGTCGGTCGCGTCGACGGTGCCGTCGTGGTTGAAATCCCCTTGCATCCACCACATTCCCGTCTTTCCTAAGTTCGCCCGAAGGATCGCGCAGTCTGCGGCGTCCACGATACCGTCCAGGTTGGCGTCACCTCCGGTTCGCGTGAGGGACAGCAGCGCGTCCCACTTCTGTGCGCCAGGATCGGCCTGGCCCACCAAGGCGCCCCACGCGCCCCACGCGCCGTCGCCCGCGGCATAGGTGTAGTAGGTGAAGAGCTGCTTCTTGCCAACCAGAGTATCCCAAAGAGCGAAGTACTGCCGGGTCGCATCGTACATCCGCGGGTCACTCTGCGCCGCGATCTTGTTGGCCTGGTTCGTGCTGCCACTGAGCCCCTGGCCCCCCTCGTACGCAACCAGCGGCAGGTTGTAGAGAGCGGCCTCGGCAAGGTCGGCCTTCAGCCAATTGGCGATTGCGTTGCCATTGCTCGACGGTGGATTGGCAGCGAGAATGCTCCCCTGAAGGTCGCTGAAGATCCCGTCGACCGTGCTGGCGTTGTTGTCGCCGTCGATGTCGAAGTAGGGGGCGACCGCCATGAGGTCGATGGCCCCGGTCGACCCGAACGCCTTCTTGAGAAACTGGAACCCTTCATCGACCTCGGCCGGATACGCCGCTTGCACGTTCATCGGGATCTGGGCCTGGCAATGGGCGCCGCTGGCGCAGCCGAAGACCGTCCGGAATATGTCGCTCTGGCGCTTCTCGAGGATCATGATGAACTGGCTGGCCTTGCTGTACTTGTCCGAGTTGTTCCACGGCAGCGCGGAGTTCGCGAGCGCGGCGGCAGCGATGGCGCTCACGGGTGCGGTTACGCTGCACACCTCCCCGTAGGCGGTCTGGTCGGGCACGCCAAACACCATGCAATAGGTGTCGAGGACCTGATGGAAGCCCCAGTTCCAGATCTCGTTGCTGTACTCGACGTAGATCTTCGAGGTGTTGTTGATCGGGCTCGTCGTCGCCGCCCCAGCCGGCGCGCTCGGGTCACAGGCCGTGTTGCTGGTGTCGCCTTGTTCGCCGTAGCGAAAGAGCCGCGCCAACCGGCAGACGTAGTCGTCGCTGGCCAGCGCCGGCACGTTGATCCACACGTCCACGCCCGTTTCATTGGCGAGCGCGATGATGTCCTCGTACGCCATCCCTTGCACGGTGTTGGCGCGGCTCCCGCTGTTCGGCCAGCTCCGCTGCGACCAGTTCTTCAACGTGTTGTTGTCGTTCGTGTTGAGCGCGTCCATGAACCGCAGCGTGGAAAACGGCTGCATCCTGGTGAGAAAGTCGGCGACAAACATGCTGCCGGATTTGACAGCAGCGCTTGGGGCCATGACGTGGAAATTCGTGATTGGCGGAGCGGCGTTGAAGGTAATCCACACGGGCGTTGTCGCGGTCGAACCCTGCTGCATGAAGGTCATGGTCGCCGCATTGTGCTGGACGCCGTTGTTGGTGGTGACGGTCACCTTACCGAGGCTGGCGCCGGTTACTTTGATTGAACCTGTGCCGTCCCAGCTAAGCGCGTAGTCCCCGCTGGGGTAACTGGCGGTTACGCTTGCCGAGGCCGCTACCGTGGGGTTGCCGTTCACGTCGAGTGCAGCCGCTCCCGACCCGTTGGCGTTGTCCCACGGCCCGTTGTTGCCGGCGATCGCGAGCGCCATGTCGGCGTAGATCGCGACGTTGTTGTAGTAGCTGAGAGAAGGAACGTTCATTCCCATATTGAAGGTATTCGGCGGCGCTATGTGGCCGGCGTCGGTTGTGCCTCCCGCGGCGTCGGTTGTGCCTCCCGCAGCGTCGGCTGTGCCTCCTGCGGCGTCGGTCCTGGCTCCTGCGTCGGTCCTGACTCCTGCGTCGGTCCTGGCTCCTGCGTCAGTGCTTACATCCACGGTCGTGCTCGCATCGCTCGACCGACCTCCGTCAGGGACTTCGCCGCGACCCGCGTCACCTGTGCCTGTGCCGGTCCCGGTTCCGGTGCCGGTGCCGGTCCCTGTCCCCGTCGCCGTGACCGCGACGTCCCGAGCGGCGTCAGGGCCAGCGTCAGGGCCAGCGAAAATCGGCACGTCGGCCGTTCCCACATCGCCATTCGCAAGCGCAGCATCAGTGGGGCCGTGCACCTGGTCGCTGTGAACGCAGGCCGGGGCGAGAACGAGAAACGAGCCAAGGCCCGTCAACACCACGAATCTGCAACGGTCATTCGACATGGGCTTCCCTTTCCTCAAGGAGATCCCGACTGGTTCCCTGTACGTTTCCTCGGCGCGGACAGCGCGACGACGCGCCGCCAGCATAGGAGATTGTATGCGCAAGAACCGCCGTCCGATAGGGGTGGTCCTGCGCGGGGAGTGGTACCAGCGACATCTCCACAAGTGCGCGGCCCTTCTTCGCGCAGGCCAGGATGTGGCCGTCGCAGATGAGCCTGATGGGTTTGCGTCGGGATCCAGCAGTCTTTGCCTCCTGGGCTGGGCTTCCAGGCCACCGATCACAAGATCGCCACCGCACCAAACACGCCCAGAGGCTTCTTGTTTCGGTTACGGGTCGAGGACTTCGATGCCGGTGCGGGCGACATCCTTCAAGTTGCGTGTGACGAGGGTTAGGTCGTGTACCCGTGCGGTCGCGGCCAGCAACCCGTCGACGACCGGCAAGCTGCCCTGAGCATCGAGCTTTCCCCATTGGTCCGCGATCGCGGCGTCCACCGGCAGCACGCGGTCGGGATGCGCGTGCACCAGGGCGTCGAGCCAGCGTTCGAGGGTCGTGGCGCCAAGCCTACGGGGAGCACACCATTGGCTTGAGTCGCCGGCCGGCAATTAGTAAATTCCCCTAACCAACAACCTGGGCAGCGAAATCTGCCGGCCTGTGCCCCGCAGCGCTGCAGGCCAGCGACCTTTGCGGCCAGCTGGAAATTGCGCACATGCCTGAAACTACACCCGCCTATCCCTTCCTTGACCCAGACCTGTCCGTCGATGAACGCGTCGAGGATCTGGTCTCACGGCTTACTCTAGGAGAAAAGGCCGAGCAGATGCTGCATGCGGCGCCCGCGATCCCGCGCCTGGGCGTCCCGGCGTACAATTGGTGGAACGAGGGCCTGCACGGGGTGGCGAGGGCTGGAATCGCGACGGTCTTTCCCCAGGCCATCGGCCTGGCCGCCATGTGGGACACCGATCGTTTGCACGCGGTGGCGGTGGCGATTGCGGACGAGGCCCGCGCCAAGCACCACGAGTACGCGCGCAAAGGCGACCGGGGCTTGTACAAGGGGCTCACGCTCTGGGCCCCCAATATCAATATCTTTCGCGACCCTCGCTGGGGACGCGGGCACGAGACCTACGGCGAATGCCCGTTTCTCACCTCGCGCCTGGCCGTGGCCTTTTGCCGTGGCCTGCAAGGCGACCATCCGCAGTACTTGAAGACCGTGGCGACGCCCAAGCACTTCGCGGTGCACAGCGGTCCCGAGGCCCTGCGCCACAGCTTCGACGCCAAGGTCAGCCAGAAGGACCTGCGCGAAACCTACCTGCCCGCTTTCCACGCCTGTATCACCGAGGCCAAGGCCGAAAGCATCATGGCCGCCTACAACCGCACCAACGGCGAGCCCTGCTGTGGCAGCCCCACCCTCTTGCGCCACATCCTACGCGAAGAATGGGGTTTTCGCGGTTTCGTGGTCAGCGACTGCTGGGCCATCCAGGATTTCCACGAGAGCCACAGGGTGACCAACAGCTTCGCGGAATCGGCAGCGCTGGCGGTGCAATCGGGCTGCGACCTCAACTGCGGCTGCGCTTACGGTCACATCCCGGCGGCGGTGGCCGCTGGGCTGGTGCGCGAGGAGGAGCTCGACACCTGCCTGCGCAGGCTGTTCCGGGCCCGCATGCACTTGGGCATGTTCGATCCACCCGAGCGCGTACCCTACGCGTCCACTCCCTACGAGACCAACGACTGCGATCAGCACCGCGCCCTGGCCCGCGCCACGGCCTTGGCGTCGATGGTCCTGCTCAAGAACGACCGCGGGCTCTTGCCGTTGCGCAAGGATCTGCGCAGCATCGCGGTCATCGGTCCCAATGCCTACGACCATCAAGTCCTTTGCGCCAACTACTTTGGAACCCCGTCGCGTGCGGTGACGCCGCTCGAGGGAATCCGCACCGCGCTTTGCACCCAAACCAGGGTCTGGTACGCCCAAGGCTGCAAGCGACTGGGGACCAGCACCGACGGTCGAGACTGTGCCGGCCACCTGGCCGAAGCGGTGAGCGTCGCTGAGCGCGCTGACGTCGTCGTGCTGTGCCTCGGCCTGTCTGCCGAGATCGAGGGCGAGCAAGGCGACGCGAGCAACTCGGAAGCGGCCGGGGACAAGCCGGATCTTGAGCTTCCCGGCCTCCAGCCGCGCCTGCTCGAAAGTATCGTCGCTCTCGGCAAGCCCACGGTGCTGGTCGTCGTCTCGGGCAGCGCGCTCAATCTTGCCTGGGCCCACGACCACGTGGGCGCCATCATTCAGGCCTTCTATCCCGGTGAAGAAAGCGGCGGCGCCCTAGCCGACATCCTCTTTGGTGACGCCAGCCCTGCTGGCCGCTTGCCCGTCACCTTTCCCCGCTCGCTGGCGGACGTTCCTGACTTCAAAGACTACAGCATGAAGGGGCGCACCTACCGCTATTTGGAAAGGCCCCCGCTCTATCCCTTTGGCTATGGCCTTTCCTACACCCGCTTCCTCTATCAGGACATCGCTGTCTCGTCGGCGTCCATCCCAACAGGGGCCAGCGCGTCCGTGTCGGTGATGGTGAGGAACGTGGGCAGCCGGCCGGGCGACGAGGTAGTGCAGCTCTACCTGGCCGACCTGCATGCCTCCTGTCGCGTGCCCCATCACAGCCTGCGTGGCTTTGCGCGTGTGCATCTCTTGCCGGGCGAGGCCCGCCGTGTTGCTTTCGAGCTTTCTCCGCACGATCTTTCGCTCATCGACGAGCGCGGCCATCGCGTGCTGGAGCCGGGCCGCTTCCGCGTCAGCGTGGGCGGCAGCCAGCCTGATCCGCGCAGCCAGGAGTTGACTGGACAAACCCCGCTGTCCGTCGAGTTCGACGTCGTGGGCCAGGCCCTCGAGTTGCCGTACTAGGCAACCCGTTCGGCGCTCTGGACCGACTGCAGGAATGGGCCTGGTCCTGGGTAGGCGCGTGTCCTACAGCAGCGACCACGCAGGGCTTGCGCCTGGGTTGACCGCGTGCCCCGGCGTAGTTTCGATCTATTGGAAACTAGAAAAGCCGAGCGGAATCTAACCGGACAGCATGGACGAGGTGAAACGGCAGGAGGCTTAAGTTTTGCGAATACCCGCCGATGTCACAGGAACGGGAGGAGGGACTGCTATCCATGAGTCGAAGAAACGGCGTCTACCTAAGGCTGGCAGCCCCGGAGCTACATCAATGAACGATTTGGTACCTCATATTCGCGTGGTGGCTGCCGTGATCGAGCAGGAGGGGCGATACCTCATTACCCAGCGACGCCCGACGGCTGTGCTCGCTGGCCTGTGGGAATTCCCCAGTGGCAAGGTCGAGACGGGCGAGACCGACGAGGCCGCGCTCCGACGAGAGCTACAGGAACGGGTCGGTGTCGATGTGAACGTGGGCGGATCCACCGCACACCGGACCCACCGCTACGATGGCTATGTGGTTGACCTGGTTCTATATCGAGCAAGCATCTCGCCTAGCCAAGAGCCGCGTCCGGTTCGTGTGGCCGATGTTCGCTGGGTGGCGGCCCAGGAACTGGAGAACTACGCCTTTCCTCCGGCTGACCAAGCCACCACCGACTTGCTCCTTGGGATCAACCGCGACCCCTGCTTGTTCAAGCCAGGGCATGCGCGGGCCTTGCGTGAGCAAGCGCAGCAGCCTCAGACGCACTAATTCACAGAGCCAGGCGCGCGGGCGGTTCGTGGCCAACCCAGCGCGACCCGCCTGCTGATTCGTCACGTTACCCTGTCCGGTTGGAATGCGGCTTGGAAGAGATGTACAATTTTTCCCGCCTGGCACAATGTAGCGTGATCTCGATGCCCGCAAACCGTTGTTCGCTGTTTGCTTCCCTGGCCCTCGGTTCCCTGCTTTTTGCAGGTGCTTGTGTGGATCTGACGCGCCCAAAGGCACTGGAGAGCGGTGGGGGTGGGCAAGGCGGCACGACATCTGGCACAACGTCTTCGGCCACAGCCCCAGATACGGGCGGCGCCGGTGGCGCGACCACGGGCGACTCTGGCGGCACGACCACAGGCGACTCTGGCGGCGCGACAACGGGAGGCGCCGGCGGTGAGATAACTGGCGGCACCGGCGGCACGACAGCGGGTGGCGCTGGCGGCACGACAGCGGGTGGCGCTGGCGGTGAGACAACCGGCGGTACGGGTGGTAAGACCGCGGGCGGCGCCGGGGGCACGACAGCGGGTGGCGCTGGCGGTAAGACAACCGGCGGCACGGGCGGTGTTGCCGCGGGTGGCGCGGGAGGCGTGAGCACGGGTGGCACGGCAACCGGTGGGACAACCGGAGGGAGCACGAGTTCCGGCGACGCCGCAGTTCCGCCGGATCTGCGCCCGGCGAACGAGGCTGCCGGCCCGGTCGAGGTGGCTCCCCCGCCTGACGCCGCGATAGATGCGCCCGCAGTCCCCGATGCCGTGGTGCTCTCCGATGTCGCCCAAGTTCCCGACGTCGCCCCCGACGTGCCCCAAGTCCCTGATGTGCCCGCTGATACCACGACCGCTACCCCAGGACTTCTCCTCTACTACAGTTTCGACGAGGTCACTGGCGCGACGGTTCCTGACTTGTCCGGCAACGGCAACGACGGGACCCTGACGAGCCCCTTCAGCATCGCCGCGGGCAAAGTGGGGAACGCGCTGCTGCTGACCGGCACGGCGACGTCGGGTGGATACGTCACAATGCCGGCAGGGATCCTTTACACGTCTTCCAACATGACGATCGCCACCTGGTTCAAGATCAACAGCACCACGGCGCCCTATCAGCGGATTTTCGACATCGGCACCAGCAGCACGACCTCGTCCATGTTTCTCACGCCAACCTACGGTACCGGCGGCAACCTTCACTTCACCATCCGGTTTGCTCTTTCCGGCGGAACTGTGAGCAGGGACGACATAGATGGGACAGCGATTCCCGCGGGTCAGTGGGAGCACGTGGCCGTGGTGCTCGATGCGTCGGGCAACGGCCGCTTGTATCTGAACGGTGCTCAGGTCGGCCCCACCACGGCCATGAAATACCGTCCCACCTCCTTGGGCTCCACCCCCAACGACTGGATAGGGCGCTCGGAGTTTGTCGACAATCCCTATTTCGATGGCGCGATCGACGAGTTCCGCATCTACAATCGCGCGCTGAGCGCGGCCGAGATCTCCGCGCTAGCCACCGTCCCCTAGACCGGCAAGCTCCCGCAAGCCGAGGCAGCGCGTTCTAGTGAACTGACCCTTTTCGCCATGGGGCGATCGGGGTAGAAGGCGGGTGGCGATGCGGAACCCGACCGCCAAAAAGAAGCCCAAGACGTCGAGCCGGGCGAGCGCCAGGAGCGAAGACCGCTTGCCGGTAGCACCCGCGCCCGAGCCGCGATCGGTTTCCCTTCTCTGGTGGCTCGCTGTCATCTTGACCTGCTGGTCCTTTGGTTTCACCACCATGCAGGGCTCGGATCTCTGGTGGCACCTGGCCGGCGGTCGCTGGCTCACGCAGACCCGCACTCTCCACTTCACGGATCCTTTCTCCTTCACCTGCCACGGCCGGCCCTGGTTCCATGCCGAGTGGCTGTCGGACGTGATCTTCTACAACTGGGCCAGGCTCTTCAGCACGGCTGCCCTGGTCTGGTGGAAGTGGGGCGTCCTGGTTGCCACCTTCGTCCTTCTCTCCCGCTTGTTGCGGAAGATCTGCGGCAGTTCAGGATGCGCCTATCTGGCCACTCTGGCCGCGATTGCCGTCGGAGCGCCCTTCTTCGATATCCGGCCTCAGCTTTATACGTTCCTGGGCTTTGTTGTGGTTCTCTCTTTCGCGCTGCCCTTGTCGCGCAGGCTGTGGATCCTTCCCCCTATCTTCATGCTGTGGGCGAACCTGCACAGTGGGTTCATGCTCGGCCTCGTCACCATCGTCACGGTGCTGGCCATCTCGTTCTTCTACGGCGAGGCTCCCCGGCGAGCGGCATACCTGGGTCTGGCCTGCCTGCTCGCCTGTTTCATCAACGGCAACGGCAGCGAGGCTCTGCTCTGGCCCATCCGATTCGCCCGGGACAGTCAGTCGCCCTTTCTGCGCATAGGCGAGTGGCTGCCCCCGTATGAGCCGGGCGGCATCCGGAGTAGCCTCTACTATCCCTCGATTGCCGCCTTCGTGGTGTCCGGGTTGATACTGGTGGCTTCGGGCGCCTTCCGGCGAAAGCCCCGCCTCGCGCTGTCCAGCGTGGCCATCGGGCTGGTCACCTTCGTCCTGTCCATCAGGAGCCGCCGCTTCATTCCGCTCTTCGGCATCTCGCAGAGTCTGCTGCTCGCCCCAGCACTGATGGTGGGCTTTTCCTGGCTGCGGCGGTACATCCTGAAGAGTCTGCCCCGGCTCGACCGACCGCGCGTCTGGCAGATCGCCCTGCCGGTCGCGGCCGTGATCTTCGGCGGCTTTCGCCTGGCACCCTTTCCGCTATCCCGCAACGCCTTCCTTTTCCTGACCGCCGAGGACAACTTCCCCGTGGAAGCGATGAATCTTGTCGAGGCGAACCACCTCGAAGGCAAGCTCTTCAACTACTACAACTGGGGCGGCTACGTCGATTGGCGAACTGAGGGGCGTTTGCAGGTCTTCATCGATGGCCGCGCCGGCACGGCGTTTGACGAAAAAACCTACCGAAAGTACCTGCGGGTCTTGAGCTTGCAGGACCGATGGGAGGAGGTGGTTTGGGACTCGGGCGCTGATTTCGTGCTGTGGCCCCAACACAGCTCGCAGCAAGTTCAGCAGCTTCGCAAGTCCGGACGCTGGCTGCCTTTCTACTCCGACCACATGGCAACCCTGTTGGCCCGCGCAGATTACCCCCTGCCGCAGCCTCTTCTGCCCACGCCCGATTCGGCTTGGCGGGATCTGACGTTGGGCTGGGCGGCCTTTCGTACCCGCGACTACGCCGCTGTCGAAGGCCATTTCCAACGAGCTCTGCAACGGATGCCGAACCTGCGCCCGGCGTGTGAATGGCTCGCCGACACGCAATCCTTGTTGGGCCGCCTGGCAGAGGCTGAAGCGACGGTTGAGCGTTGTCACCGGATGTTCCCGGATTCGGAGCGCCGCAAGCAACTCCTGGATCTCTTCCGCGCCCGCGCCAGCGCATCTGGCGGGCCGACACCCTAGCCTGCCATGTTTCGCTTCGGCATTCTCGGCACGTCCCACTTCGCGGTTACCCGCATGATTCCGGCGATGCAGGCGGGGCAGGACACGAAGGTGGTGGCCATCGCATCGCGCGACGGCGGCAGGGCTTCGGAGGTCGCGCGTGCCTTGGGTGTGAAGAGAGCCTACGATTCCTACCAGGCCATGCTCGCTGACCCGGACATCGACGCCGTGTACAACCCACTGCCCAACCACCTGCACGTCCCGTGGTCGGAGCGCGCGGCTGCGGCGGGCAAGCACGTCCTGTGCGAAAAACCCATTGCCCTCGACGCCGTACAAGCCCGCCGGCTGCTCACCGCTGCCGCGCAGAACCGCGTGCTCATCTGCGAGGCGGCGATGGTGCGCGTCCACCCACGATGGCTGGCCGTGCGCGATCTCGTCCGGCAGAAGAGGATCGGCGAGTTGCGCGCCTTTGTCGGGACTTTCGCCTACCAGCTCGACTCGCGCGACAATGTCCGCTACGACCCGGCGATGGGTGGTGGAGTTCTGCTCGACACCGGCTTCTATCCGGTCACCATGAGCCGCTTCTGCTTCGACGACGAGCCAACCGCCGTCATGGCCAGGGCGGAGCGCGATCCGAACCGGGGGGTGGACCGCCTGACCAGCGCGATCCTCGAGTTTCCGCAGGGCCACGCGATCTTCACCACCGGCATGGAAACCTTCCCTGCGCAGCGAGCTTCCCTCATCGGCACCGGCGGCCAAATCGAATTAGTCAATCCCTGGAACCCGCCCGGTAGCTCCCCCTCGGAGATCGTGGTTAACACCAGTCCGAGCCTGGAGAATCCAACGCCCCAGCGTCTCACGTTCGATCCGGTGGACCAGTACACGATCCTGGCCGAGCACTTTGCGCGCGCCGCACAGGCCGGCAACCCCGGCCCAATTCCGCTCGAAGATTCGATCAAGAACATGGCGGTGCTCGATGCGCTCCGACGCTCGGCCGCTAGTGGGCGTGCCGAATCGGTGGAACGCATCTGATGCGATCAAGCGGGTGCGCCGAGCGGTGCTACACTTCTTGGCTATGCATTCCGGAGTACGAGGAACTGCATTTCGCAAATCCTGCCTTGCCCTGGCGAGAGGCGGCTGGGCCGCGGCTTTGCTGGCGCTGTTGTCTCTCAGTTGTAGCGGGGGATCCACCGGCTCGCCGCAAGGGACCGGCGGGGTGACTGGAAACGGCGGAGGCAGCGGCGGACTGACTGGCAGCGGTGGCTCGCAAGGAGCCGGCGGACTGCAAGCATCGGGCGGCCAGGCCGGGACGACGCCTGCCTCGGGTGGTCAGCCTTCCACCGGTGGTCAGTCAGGGTCCGGGGGCCAACCTGCCTCGGGTGGCCAGCCAAGAACCGGTGGCCAGCCCGGCACAGGCGGGCTTTCTGCTTTAGGGGGCGCCATTGCCGGTGCCGGCGGCACCACGAGTGCAGCCGGCGGGAGGTCTGCGACAGGTGGCCAGGGTGGAAGCGGAGGCACTGGCGGCACCACGAGCGCCAGCAGCGGTGGCATCAGCAGCGGTGGCACCACCAGCGCCAGCGGCGGTCGCATCAGCAGCGGTGGCGCCACCAGCGGCGGCAGCTCCAGCACCAGCACCGGTGGCATCAGCGGCGGTGGCATCAGCGGCGGTGGCACCAGTGCCAGCGGCGGCAGCTCCAGCACCAGCGACGGAAGCGCTGGTGGCAAGCCCGATCAGGGCTCGCTGCCGGCCATCACCGTGCACTTGGCTGGCGATTCCACCATGTCCAATTATGCGGCGACCACCACGCAAGAGGGTTGGGGGCAGGAGTTTGGGCAATTCTTCATCAGCAAGGTGACGATTGATAATCAGGCTCAGGGCGGCGCCAACGTGCAAAGTTTCTACTCGGGTAAGTGGAAGACGCTCATCGCCAACGTCCAGGCCGGCGACTACGTGATGGCGGCGTTCGGAATCAACGACAGCGGCACTACCCACGGGCCCGTTACCGTGCCGGATTTCACGGCGGAGTTCGACACGATGGCGGATGAAGTCGCGGCAAAGAAGGCCACCTTCATCCCCACGACATCATCCCCGCTGCAAGTGTGGGTCGGCGGAAAGGAAACCAATGATCGACTGCAGCCGTATTGTGACGCGACGATTGCGGTGGGAAAGGCCAAGGGCCTGTTAGTCGACGATCTCAACGCGCGCGGCATCGAATACTACAACTCGATCGGGCAGACAGCGGCGGCGGCCCTCACCTTCAACGGCGACAAGGCACACTTCGACAAGGCGGGCGCCACTGAGATGGCTCAGCTTGCCGCGCAAGAACTGACGCGCATCGGTAGTCCTTTGGCAGCCTATTTGAAGTAGCGGATAGCGAGCTTTCGTGAAAGAGCTAACTACCTCCGGCGACGCCGGCGACGGGTGCGACCACGTGAACCCGGTGCTCCCATCTCTTCGCGCGTGGTCGCATCCGCTGCCGGCCCGTCGGAGGCAACCGCACCCACGCCGGCCAGGGCTAGACGGCGCTGGGAGATGAACTCCCAGGCAATCGCGATGAACACGATGAGCGTGGCCACCGACATCAGGGTGTACTGTTCATCGAGCCAGGTGGGCATGCCTTTTATCGGTGCCCACGCCACGAACTGGGTGAAGGCGGTGAGCAGCAGCAGGCGAAAAGCGAGCCGTTCGCTCTTCAGGCACAACAAGGCCACGACAATAACGAAGGCGTAGTAGTAGCAAGTTAGCTCGACCCCGAAAGGAATGAAGGTCGCCGACAACGCCAAGGCAGCCCACGGTTCGGTCTCGCGCACGGCAAGACCGAGCAACACCAGGAAGGCGGCCACCGCGGCAAAATACACGGGTTTCGACCGCTGGAAGCTGTCCAGCCGCGCCTGCTTCCATTTCGCCCATGGATCGGTCTGCCCCTCGCTGCGCATCACGCGGCCCGCCTCCGAGGGTCGGTAGGCCACCACCGTGCGCAGGCCCATGTTGTTGGTCAGCGCCGTCCCCGAGTGCTTCATCGTGTTGCGCACGAAGTCCTGGTAGGTGCTGGCGCGCCCAACCACCGCCATGCCTGCCGGAATCAGCAGGGCCGCGCCCAAGGCTGCGCCGGCGAAGAAACGCATATAGGTTGGGGGGAGCTTGCGATGCCGGACAATGTGATAGGCCGCAGCCAACACCGGCGCGACGAAGAGGAAGATGGGGAACATGCGCAGCAGGGTCGAGTACGCCAGTGCCAGGCCCGCCGCAATCGGGTGCTGCCGCTTGAGCAGGCACACGCTCGCGATCATCCAGAACAGCCAGTCCCAGCGCAGAAACGCACCCCCGGTCCAATAGAAACGCGAGGGGAAGTTGGTGGCAAAAACCAAGAGCGCGATCGCCAACACACGCCAACCGAAGGACCAGGCAATCATCAGACACCCGGCGGCCAAGTAGGCAGAATCCAGCGAATTCAGGATGTAGACCTGAGTCCTGCTGGCCGGCGCCAGGTTGGCGAGCAGCGAACCCGCGATGTTCCACACCGGGGTGCCGTTGTAACCATGGTCAGTCTGCGCATCGTCCCAGCGGCGCGCATTCTCCAGGGTGCGGAAATAGGCCAGGTCGCGCTGGAAGGACTGCCAGCGCTCGGGGGTAAAATGCTGCTTGCAGCGTTCCGGATGCGCCAGAATGTCGGCCGTGGTCTGCAGGATATTGGTGCGCAGGTTGGTGAGCTTGCGCATCTCGACCCGGCGGCGCAGCGACGGCAGTTCGGAATCTGCCACCGCCACGCACTCGTACAGCCGATCGTAGCTCAGCTCGCGCGAATACTTCGACCCGATATAGTAGTGAAAGGTGTCCCAGCCGTGGATGAAATTGGGGAAATGGAAGGAACCGAAGTTGAAGTAGGTCAGAAACGCGACCAAGCCCAGCAGGGCCAGGATGGCACGGCGTGCTTTCCCGCTCACCTTGCCAAGCCCGAGCGTGGTGGCCAGGTACTGCACTAAACGGATGACCGAGTCCACAATGCCGAGTGCCTTCTGCTTGGGCTCGATGGCTGCGCCTCTTGACACCCATTGGTCCCACCACAAGAAGAGCAGCCCCAGCAGCGCCAGCACCAACTCCCAGCGCGCGCTGGCGATGTCGTCCCAGTGGGTTTTGGGCACCAGCGTGGGCGGTGCGTCCACCACCCGCATATGGGCCGGGAACGGAGTGGGCTTCTGGCAATAGGCAGCGACCTCGGAAACCGAGTACGAGCTGTCGCCCACCCCCTCGCCGACGCGCAGGTAGCGCAGCGCCACGCCTCCGGTTTCGATGGTGCGCAGGCGCAGGCCGTGGTTGGGCACCGGGTCGATGTGTCCCAGGACGCGGTAGTTGTGGCCGTCGAGCGAGCCCCACGCTGTGTACCTGTCGTTGGCGTCGGCCTGGATGGCCAGCGCGTTGACCGTGGTGGGCGCGCCCAAGTCCCAGGTCACGATCGCCGCGCCGGTGTCGAACAACACGGCCGGCGGGGCGTCCCACACCGCCCCCTCGGGCGCTAGGGTCTCGTCGGTGAGGAGGGCCAGATCGCGGCGCGTGTCCTGCCAGCTTGTGGGTCGCCGTCCGGACAGGAGATCTCCGGCCGGACAGGCCGCCAGCGGCGAGTAGTCGTCCGCGCGGGCCTCGGGCGCTGCAAGAACGCCGGCTAGCAGCGGCAGCAGGGCATATAGACCGCGCGACATTGAAGCTTCAGTCTAACCTGTCCAGCGCCTGTGCATAGCCGGTTGCGAACGCCCGCGTGTAGCCCCACGCACTCATGTAGCTGGCCAGCAGGCCGAGTCCGATGGTGAGATAGGCGGAATAGCGTAGGTACGGCTCCGAAGCGGGCAACAAACCAGCAATCGACAGATAGGTGGGCAGGAAGCTCCACATTATGAGGTTGGACTTGGCCTTGCCCGCGAGGCTGCTGGGGATGTTCACGCGCGCCGCTGCCATGAACCGCCGCACAGAAGCCACCCAGAACTCGCGCAGCAGGTACGCACAGATTATCAGTGGCGGGAAAAAACCCTGAATGGTGGCGATGATAATCAGAAATGATTCGTAACAGAGGTCACAGAACTGGTCGAGGATCTCGCCCAGGCGCGTGACCTGTCCGGTACGGCGGGCGACGTAGCCATCCAGATAGTCGGTAGCGCCCGCCACGATCGACAGCACGATGCCCCACCCGTGGGAAACATAGAAGTAGACGACGGCGCCAAGCAGGATCAGCAGAATACGCGACAGCGTGATGACGTTCGGCACGGTGCGGATGTCATGCCTGATGGTGGATCCCATGACATTTGCATAGCACAGATGACGGTTTACAGCGCAGCCTGGCCGTCGCAGCCAAGCTGGCTGATCCCCGACCCAGGTTGATTCCTGATCCCCGACCCAGGTTGATTTCGCTGATCCCCGACCCAGGTTGATTTCCCTGCTCCGGTTGGGGTTGCCTTGAACCCCACCCAGGTTGATTTACAGGAAACCTTCTTCACCGGCTGCCGAAAACACGGCATGTCACTCCCCCGCGAAGTTCTGCCCGGCCGCACCTACATGATCACCCGTCGCTGTTCCGAACGCCGCTTCTTCATGCGCCCGGATCACGAGACCAACAATGCCTTCATCTATTGCCTCGCCGTGGCTGCCCAGCGATTCGGCATCCAG
>Ga0182011_10000541_pt1 | contig 33096 bp, 21 predicted proteins | sample 711E1DmetaG_FD_120481 | JGI IMG/M metagenome (GOLD analysis project Ga0182011, IMG submission 120481) | Permafrost microbial communities from Stordalen Mire, Sweden - 711E1D metaG | ecosystem: Environmental > Terrestrial > Soil > Wetlands > Permafrost | place: Sweden: Stordalen | collected...
TCCCAGTCGGATCTGGACAAAGTAGCGCTGCGCTTAAATCAACGCCCACGAAAGACTTTAGGTTTTCAGACTCCTGCGAGTAAACTTCAAGAAAGTGTTGCGTCGACCCATTGAGACCACCCGATGAACCGGTCACTTCTCTCGCGTTGACCGATCGCGAGGATGTGCTTGTTGTCGTGCTAGGCTCGCGCGTGATTCTCTGGGAGCCTGCCAAGGATGCGCGTCACAATCCGCTTTTCCTGCTCGACGGATGGCCGGCGGTCCGCTTGAACGACGCGCGGTGCGATCCGCGCGGATCGCTCTGGATGGGGTCGATGCGCAACAACGTGAATGCCGATGGTTCCGCGAGTGAAGCCGGGGGACAGGACGGCATCCTTGTTCGTGTCGATCCGGATGGCAAAGCGACTACCTGGCGAAAAGGAGTTGGAATCGCCAACACGCTTGCGTGGAGTCCCGATCGCCGCCGCTTTTATTTCGGAGACACGCTCGCAAACGTGGTTTGGGTTTATGACTACGATTCTTCGACGGGCGCGATCTCAAATGAACGCCCTTTTCTTCAAGGTTTCGCGCGCGGATTTCCCGACGGCTCGGCGGTGGACTCGGAAGGCTATCTCTGGAACTGCCGGTTCTATGGAAATTGCATCGTGCGAGTTGCGCCGGACGGGCAAATTGACCGCGTGGTCGAGATGCCAGTGAAAAATATTACGACCTGCGCATTTGGCGGCGGCGGTCTCACGACCCTTTTCGTCACCACCGCCTCCGCCGAAGCTCCGCGCGGGGATCGCTTGGCCGGAAGCCTCTTCTCGATTCAAACGGAAATACGAGGCCAGCCCGAAAATCGCTTCCGCTTTTACGGCCGCGCGAGGTAGGAACTTGGCGCTAGTCTCTGCCGCTTTTTGGCTGGACCTTCCTATTCACGCACGCGTTCTTCCACGAGCTTGAACAGCCGGTAAGGCGCGGAGATTGTGAATTGCGCGCTTCCATCTGACCAAATGACTGGGAGCGGCGCTGGTGGGCGATGTACCAACAGCTTGGCAAATTCATTGTGTCCAGGGTGGGAGAAAGATACGATGTGCGCGTTAGAGGTCCAAATCGCAAATTCCGGTTAGGGAGTGTGAGTGATGGGGAAAGGGAGCAACGATCGACCAGAATCACCGGCCCCACAGCCAGGCTTGACTCGTTTCACGCGCCGCAGTCTGCTTAATTCCGCCGCCGCAGTTGCATCTGCCGCTATTTTGCCTTCTGCATTTGCGGGCGTCGCATTCCTTGGGGAGGGTACGTCTTTAAATGAATCCAGTCTGCCGCAATCCCAAACACCCGCGAACAATCCGCCCTGGTACGGTTTCAATCTGCTGGAATACTTTTCCACCGATCCCGACTGGATGAAATATTTCCCCTACAAGAACGACGGGATGTTCCTCGAGAGCGACTTCCGCTGGATTCGCGATTGGGGCTTCAACTGGTTGCGCTTGCCCATGGATTATCGCTTTTGGACGGCCCCCGATCTCTTCACCATCAACGAAAAGCAGATCGAACCGATCGACCGAGCCATCCGGCTGGGAGAACAATACGGAATTCACGTGAACATTTGTCTTCACCGTGCCCCGGGCTTCTGCATTCTCGACACGATGGACGAAAAGCTGACAGGCATCGCGGTCACGAAGGAAAAGACCAGCGTATTCACCGATCCGCGCGCACTCGATGCTTTCGTTCATCAATGGAGCTTCTTCGCCGAACGCTACAAGGGCATTCCAAGCAAGCGGCTCAGCTTCAACCTGGTGAACGAGCCCATCGTTCCCCCGAACGCGACTGAGCTTGCAGAGCTCCAGAAACGCGGCCCAGCCAAAACGACCGACTTTTTTAACTCCGAAATGCTGCAACGTCATGCCAAGGACTATACGCGTGTGGCCAAGGCGGCCACGGAGGCGATTCGCACGCGCGACCCGCAGCGCATGGTCATAACCGACGGCTATCCGGGAGGAGGCTCGCCAATCCCGGATCTCTTCGGCACTGGCATGCTGCAAAGCGGTCACACCTACACTCCGATTCAAGTCACACACCACCAATGCGAGTGGGTGCGTGGTATCCTCACCGGCTCAGAGCCGCTGCCCACATGGCCTCTTAGGGACGACAAAGGGAAAATCATTTATGATCGCCAAACGCTCGGGACGCTCTTTCATCCCTGGGCCAGTCTTGCAACCCAGGGTGTTCCCATTCACTTCGGCGAGATGGGTTGTTACAAGCACACGCCGCCCGAGGTGGTGTTGGCGTGGTTTAGCGACACACTCGACACTCTGGGTGAATTGAAGTCCGGCTGGGCCTTGTGGAATTTCCGCGGGTCCTTTGGTGTACTCGATACGGAACGCCCGGGAACAAAATTCGAGGATTGGCAGGGACATCAGCTCGATCGACCGCTACTCGCGCTTTTGCAGAAAAAGATGAAGGCCTGACCGGTGGCGGGCTAGGGAGATTAGGGCATCTCCACATCGAGAGCGTAGATCTCCTGGATGCTGGCGTCGCGGACAAACAACGGAGATCCGTCTGGGGCGAGGCCGCTCCAGTTTCCGAAGGCTCCTCCGGCCGCCTGAAACCCCTTCAGACTGAAAAGGCGCTCCAGTTTGCGGTCGGAGATTTGCACGCGGAAAGAGCCTTCCTGGTTGTCGAGAATGCCGTCAAAATACAAATAGCGCCCATCCCGGGACCACGTCGGATAGGCTACGAAAATCTCGGCGAGCGCGGTCCATTTCTGAGTGGTGAGATCAAAAAGCATAAGCTTGAGAGAATCCAGCGGAATGGCCGCAATGTAGCGTCCGTCAGGGGACCAGCGTGGAGAATAGAGGCCGTCGGATTCTGGCAACTTCGAGGCTTTCCGCGTCTTCAGATCGAGGACGTAGACCGCTGACCCCTGATTGTTCAGTGAATTCTCTCCGAAGGCCAGCGATGTGCCGTCTGGAGACCAACTGGGGTCCACGTAGTTGGTTGCACTTCGATAGATCAGATCGGGAGAGCCTCCCTCGGCGGGAACAATATAGATTTGCCAGGGTTCGCCGGGCGGATGACCAGAGAAGGCAATCTGCTTGCCATCCGGAGACCAGCGAGGCAGGTAGGCCTGCATCGGCGGGAAAACAAGTTGCAGCTTTTGGGTTCCGTCAACCTTACTTCGCCACATGGTGCCATCGGAGCCATCATTGTAGGCGACCCACTCGCCATCACGAGAGAAGTCGAGTCCCATGGCCGAAATTCCCGAAAGGTAAGGCGCGAATTGTCCTGATTTGGCGTCGTAGCGCACCAATTCCCCTCGGGGCTGCCAGCCTTGGGCGAAGAGCCTTTTCCCATCGCGGCTCGGGACGGGATTACCTACATTCATTGGTCCAGTCGTCAACTGAACCGGCTCCCGCGGAGTTGAACCGAAAAGGCCACCATGTTCGTTCAGGGCCCAAAGGTTTGCCGTCCCATCGCGGACAGCCTGGAAGAGGAAGTACCTTCCGTCCGGCGTCCACTTGCCACAGCATTCGTTGGGTGTGCTGTTCCAACCCGGAAGCAGGGCACGAAGATTGCCGCCCTCCGCTGAAACTTGCCAGATGGAGCGGTTATTGGTCTTGGGATCGTTCAAGGTAAAACGCAAAATGGAGCCGTCGGGCGACCAGCGGAGATCGCTAGAGGTTCCAGCCGCTAGCAAGAGCCGGCGCGGTTCACCGCCATCACTCGTCGCCAGCAATATCTCGTTCCCTTTGCAGTAGGCCATCCTCTGCCCGTCTGGCGACCACGCACCGGCGTGGCCCTCAAGGCTGCCCAATCGACGGGGCGAACCGCCAAGCACAGGGACGCTCCAAAGAGGGCCGTCGAGAGACGTCCCTCGGGCTGTATTCATCAAGAGCAAAGAACCGTCTGGCGAGATATCGAAAACGTTAGAAAAGCCAGTGTCCTCCAAGGAGGTAGGTATGGGAAACGTCTCGCCGCCATTCACGGAGGTTTGGGAAAGGCCCGATTGGCCCTCGATGAAGTAAAGCCGCGTGCCGTCCGTGACTATGCCTGATTTCGGCCGATTCGTGTTGGTGAGCTGGACAGTTCGCAGCACCCGGGGCGGCGCCACCGGGCGCGTTAAGACATAACCGAGAAATGCCACGATGGCGATGAGAGCGCTACCGGCAACGACGGCCCATGTGTGCCATCGACGATGTGCGCGGGTTCTGCGAACTTCTTCGAGCGCACCCGGTCGAGCAGAGATTGCCCCGGAGCGGCCGGAATCCAACTCGCGTTTCAAGCGTTTCAGGTCGTCGCGAAGTTCCGCGGCGGTCTGGTAACGGAGACCCGGATCTTTCTCCAGCGCTCGGTGGACGATCCGTCCCAGCTCGGCCGGCATGTCAGGATTCAGTTGTCCCGGGGGCAGCGGAGCGCGGTTCAGGATGGCGTCGAAGATTAGTCCAGTACTTTCAGCGCGAAACGGCGTCACGCCTGTGGCCATTTCGTACAAGACAACTCCGAACGAGAACAAATCGGTTCGTGCGTCCAGTTCCTTGGCGCTCACCTGCTCCGGCGACATGTAAGCGATCGTGCCGAGCGTAGATCCCGCACCGGTTAGATGCTCCGACGTCGTGCCCCCGGACATTTCGTCCGAACCTGTCGTCGTGTCGGCCGCGCGATCTCCCGTGACCGACAGCTTCGCCAGCCCGAAATCGAGAATTTTGGCGCGTCCCCGCTTGGTCACGAAAATATTGGCGGGCTTGATGTCACGGTGGATGATGCCTTCGGCGTGAGCGGCGTCCAAGGCGTCGGCAATCTCAATCGCCAGTGTGAGCAGAAGTTCCGTCTCGAGGGGCTTCCCGGCGATGAGATGCTTCAGCGTTGTCCCATCCAGAGACTCCATGGCGATGAACGCCTGCCCATGCTGTTCGCCAATGTCGTAAATCGTGCAAATATTGGGGTGATTCAGCGCAGATGCGGCTTGCGCTTCGCGCTGAAAACGGGCCAGTGCCTGCGGGTCGCCGGCAACTTCCGGTGGCAAAAACTTCAGCGCGACGAAGCGACGAAGGCGAGTGTCCTCAGCCTTGTAGACCACGCCCATACCGCCGCCGCCAAGTTTTTCGAGGACGGTGTAGTGGGAGATGGTGCGGCCGACAATAGAGGAAGTATCCGCCACTGGCCCTGGAGTTTACCCCAGCCACTCCACGCAGGCAATCGCGCGACATCCTGCTCGGCCACGCGGCCAAGTCCCGGTGATTGGAGACTGACCAGCAACACGCCCCGGCGGCTGCGCTTTGTCTCACGCGCCCGCCTGACGTACACTGAAGACTCACTATTTTCGTCTAATCCAGAGTGAGGCATCCTTTGAACCTTCCAATTGGCGCAGTCTGGCAAGGGCGTCTTTACCGGCGCATCTTTGCGGCTACCACTCTTCTCGGCGCAGCTCTCCTCGCGCTTCCCGTGAGATCGGCTGATCCGCCCGACGGCGCACCCAAAGCCTCGCCCCTTTTCGACGCCATGAAAACGGAGCTCGACCGCTCGCTGAAGACCCTTGGCGAGCAGGATCCCGCGGCCTATTACATCGGTTACACCCTTACGGACTCGCAGCGCGCCACGGTGTCGGGTTCCAATGGGGCACTTCTGAGCAGCGATGAGGCGCGGAATCGGTGGTTGGAAGTTACGGTTCGCACCGGCAGCTACGAACTCGACGACACTCACAAGGTGGATGGCCGAACGCCGCCAAACGGTGGCCCTGGTACCAATGCCCCGCTCGACGACGATCCCGAGGTGCTGCGCCGCGCCATCTGGCTGGAAACCGACAAGCAATATCGCGCCGCCGCCGAAGCGCTCATCAAGATCAAGACCGGCAAGGAAGTGAAAGTACAAACGGAAGAAGGCCGCGCGCCCGATTTTTCGCGCGAAAAGCCGCAGACCTACACAGGTGCCTGGGTCTCCTTCACTCTGGATCGCAAGCCATGGGAGCAGAAGGTACGCGACTATACCCGGTACTTCCGGCAGTCCACCGCGGTCATCAATTCCATCGTCACTTTTACCGCGAATGCGGAAAACATCATGCAGTTGAACACCGAAGGCACGCATCTGCAGTTTGGCCAGATTCGCTACCGTCTGGAACTCTTTATCCAAGGCAAGGCCAGCGATGGTATGGACATCGATCGCTACTACAACTTCGATTGGGTCACTCCTTCTGAAGCACCCGACGACAAAGCGGTGTATGCTGCCGCGGCGCAGCTTCGCAAGGAGATGGAGGGCCTGGTTGCCTCTCCCCTGAACGATCCGACGGTGGGGCCGGCGCTGCTGACAGGCCGCGCCGCCGCCGTGTTCTTCCACGAAGTTTTCGGGCATCGTGCCGAGGGCCATCGCCAGAAGGACGTCAATGAAGGCCAGACGTTCGCCAAAAAGGTGGGCGAAACCATCCTCCCCGAATTCCTCAGCATCGTTGATGACACAACCATGAAGAAGCTGGGCAACCAGGACCTGTTGGGCTACTACCAGTTTGACGACGAAGGTGTGGCGGCACAGCGCGTGGTTCTGGTGGATCACGGCGTGCTGAAAAACTTCGAGATGTCGCGCTCGCCGCTGGAGGGGTTCCCGCATTCCAATGGACATGGCCGGCGGCAAATTGGCGCAACGCCGGTTTCGCGACAGGGCAACCTCATCGTGGAAAGCAGCAAGACGGTGACGAACGCGCAGCTTCGCGCAAAACTCATCGAACTCGTCAAGCAGCAGGGCAAGCCCTATGGCCTGCTCATTGATGACATCGCCGGAGGTTTCACCTTTACGGGCCGCGGACAGCCGCAAGCCTTCCAGGTGCAACCGCTGGTGGTCTACAAGGTGTTTGCCGACGGGCGCCCGGACGAACTGGTCCGCGGCGTGGACATCGTCGGCACACCGCTCGCGGCGTTGACCAAGATTGTGGCCACCGGGGATACGCCGGAAGTCTTTAACGGCTATTGCGGCGCGGAGTCAGGTTCCGTGCCGGTCTCCGCCGCTTCTCCCGCCATCCTCACTTCGGAATTGGAAGTCCAGAAAAAGGAAACATCCACGGACCGGCCGCCGATTCTGCCGCCGCCCGCGCACGACGACGCAAAATCGGGAGGCCTCCAGTAATGCGCACCCTTCGGCTCGCGGCCATTTTCTTGGCACTTTCCACCGCTTCCGCCGCCTTGGCCCAGGCTCCCGCGGACAACGATCACACCCTGAGCGCCATGCGCGATGAAATGGCACGCTCCAAAGCGCGCCTGCAACTGCAAATCCCCCAGGCGGATCAGCCGGTGCGCCCGTTTTACGTGGAATATCGCCTGCTCGATATGGACGTCCGCGAAATGGTGGCCGAATTCGGCGCGCTGGTTTCTTCCAATCGCAGCCGCGTACGCCAAATGAGTGTTTCCGCGCGGGTTGGGGATTATAAACTGGACAGCTCCAATTTCATCAGTGAGGAGGGCTTTCGCGGATTCATCGGGCGCTCGGGGGACGTGGGCATCGACCGCGACTACGATTCGCTGCGCCAGGATCTTTGGATCGCCACGGATCAGGCCTTCAAGGAAGCCGTCGAAACCTATTCCCGCAAACAAGCCTATCTCAGCAGCCTGGCGCGCCCTTCCGATATCGACGACTTCGCGAAGGTCGAGCCCGTCCAACACATCGATCCGCTGGTGCCCTCGGACTGGTCCAATCGCAATTGGGAGCAGGAAGCGCGCGACACTTCCGCCGCGTTGCGAGCCTTCCCGCAGATCTACGAATCGCGGGTTACCTACTATCTGGTGTACACGACCGAGTACCTCTTGACGAGTGAAGGCACCGAGATTCGCGCCAATCATTGCTTCGCCGCCGTCGAAGCGGGAATGAACACTCTGGCTGCCGATGGCATGCAGGTGAGTCACTATTATTCCAGCTATGCGCCGCGGCCTGCCGAGCTTCCCAATGTGGACACGGTCCGCAAGGGCCTCAACGTTGCCGGGAGCGAATTGATGGCCATGCGCGCGGCTTCCACGGCGCCGGATTACACGGGCCCGGTTTTGTTCGAAGCGCGCGCGGCCGCTTCACTGCTTGCGGAGGTTCTTAGCCCGTCGTTAAGCGGAGCGCGGCCTCCCCTGGCGTTCCAGCAGGTTATGGATCAGTTGATGAACAGCCTGGGCGCGCGAAGCGAATGGAGTGGCAAGGTGGGCGCGCGCGTTCTTCCTCTGACGGTTTCTCTCGTGGATGATCCTTTCGCGAAAGACTACAAAGGCACGCCGCTCATCGGCGGTTATTCGATCGATGAGGAAGGAGTACCAGCGCAGAAGGTAAGCCTCGTCGAGGAAGGAAAACTGGAGAATCTTCTGATGTCGCGCCGCCCCGGACCCGACTTCGGCAAGTCCAATGGCCACGGCCGCTCGGCCTTCCTCAGCGACCCCGAGCCAACCATGAGCAATCTCTTCTTTGCTTCCTCCGAAACCGTTGCCCGCGACGACCTGAAAAAGAAATTCCTGGATGCTTGCCGTTCGGAGAAGCTGAGCTACTGCCTGGTCGTGCGGCAGATGGACAATCCTTCGATCAGCCTGATGCACCAGGAGGACTTTCAAGAACTGCTGGCCAGCTTTGGGGGCAATGCCGCCACGGATCGTCTGCCGCTGGTGGTGTACAAGATCTTTCCGGAGGACGGCCACGAGGAAATGGTGCGAGGGGCCCGCATTACCGGCTTCAGCCCGCGGACCCTGCGGAATATCAGCGCGATTGGCGGCGATGATTTCGTTTACAACTACATGCAGAGCCAGGTCGTGGGCATTTCTGGCACGGCACTCGGGACGTTCGGGACGGCACAGAGTGGCTTGCCCGCCTCCGTCGTCGCGCCCTCGCTGCTCTTTGAAGAGGTCGAGGTGCGTGGCGCGCGCGGGGAGCCCAAGCGTTTGCCACTGCTGCCCGAGCCTCCGATGACCCCAAGAGCAAACAACTAAACCCGAAATGCGAAGTCGAAGAGGGATTTCATCGCACAAAAAACGTGCGATGGAAAACCGTATCCCTGCTCCGGGACGGCAAAAAGCCCCGTCCTTCCGGTCGAAATGACAGTTTTTTGGGCGGTGGATGATGTGGGGGCATCCAACTTCGGCGAAGTTGGGGCTTCACAGGATAATCGTTTGAAACAAAACAAGATGCGCTCGCCTGCAATTGGTCAGCTTCGGATTTCAGGTTTATTGCTTCACGTCGGCGAGGTCGTCTTCCAGGTCATCTATGGAAAGTTTGCCAACCCCTGCCGGTACGACAAAGTTGAGCGCCTCTCGAGGATGCGTCGAAGCAAGCGTACCCAGCCGGACGTTCTTGTCGCCCATGTGCGCATACATGGGAATGGCATCCTTCCAATTGTCTGGCACGCCGCTCCGCAGGAGCTCACCCGACACGGAGGTCTTTCCGTCTGGGGTTGAGGCCAAGTTCACATGCAGTGTGTATTGGGGAATGCCGGTGCCATAGACATACTGGTTGAAGAACCAGTCCATTTTGTGATTCCCGTCGAGGTCCATGCCGCGGGTCATGTGCTTTTCCACGATGGCCTTGAAGTCCTCCGTGGACGCCGGTTTGTTGTCAAAGGTCTTGCAATAATCCTGCATGGTTTCCTTGAAGATATGCTCCGGGTCCGGATTCCGCGGATCCATCATCATTTGCCGGATCATTTGCAGCACATAAGCGCCCTTCGAATAGATCAGGTTCTGATACGAGCCCCCGTCGGTAATCGAAGAGCCGATCCTTTGCCCCATCCAGATGGGCCCAAGGGTTTCGGTTCTGTGGCGGTTCAGGTCTTCCCGGGACAAAAGCTCCTTGTCGAGCCGGAATTGCGTCAGCGATTCTTTCATGTTCTGCCGGTATTGAACGTAAAGGAGCCCGGAAAACTCCGCGAACCCTTCCGAAAGCCATTGGTCGTGGTAGCTCTTCCACCCGACCCGGTGTCCCCACCATTGGTGGGAACTCTCATGGGCGCGGAAGAAATCGGACACCTGGGTCTGATTCCTGATCCCCAATGCATGCCGTTGGGTCGAGTCCAGGAATGTGAACCATCCGAGATAGAGAAGCCCCGGCCAACCCTGTCCGTAACTCCCGATGATGTTTGTGACGGCCAGGGTCTTGTAGGGATAGGGTCCGTAATAGTTCTGGAAGACCTTAAGCGTGTTCGCGGTTTCAATGTTGATCGTCTTGCCCAGCGCTGAGGGCGTCAGGTTCCCGATCGCAGCCCCCGCGCCCGCGTGCGAGCCGCCGCCCGGTCCCAGTGCCAACTCATCCACCGGGTTGTTAAAGGCCCTCTGGATGCTCTGTAGCAGATCATCCGGTTGATTATTGGCATAGACTTGAATCTCAACGTCTCCGACCTTGTCGGTGAACAACTTGTAATCGCCGAAGGCAAAACCCGCCGCGGCAAGTGGAATATCGCTCTTCCAGGTGGTAATCAGTTCTTTGCCATCGGTCGTCTCACCGGTTTTCTGGCCGGTGGCCACAAGTTTGTAGCGCTTTGGGCTGCGAAATGTCAGGTCAAAGTTGGACCGGAAGGCGAACTCAGCCACGCCGAGTTCCGGTGAAAAAGCCGTGGGGTACCAGCCGAAGCTACGGCAAAAATAATTGCCGTTGCCCACCTTCTCCACGACATGCTTGCCTTCGTACTGAAATTCCAGAACTTGCTTTTGGCCCGCCTGGGTCGGCTCAAGGAGCGTCACCACCACATAGTCACCATAGGACTGGCTGCGCTGTTTGCGCTCCCGTGCTTGCTGGAATACCAGATTCTTCCCTTGCCCGTCCTTGACCGTACCGATGCGCAAGTTCGAGTCCAAGTGGAACAGCAGCACGCGCTCGCCCGAATATCTCGGCTGCACCGTCAGGTGCGCTGTCCCCGACAGTTCTGCGCCTTCCGACACGGAGGTGTTCAGCTGGTAGTCTGGGATCAGGAAATCCTGCCGGGCCGCGGGATCATCGTAGGCATGCCGCGGATCGCGGCCATCAGCAGGGAAACTCATCCAGTAGTCCAACTCTTTGTAGCCTCCCACATCTACCCAACGCCCCACGCGCATTTCCTCGGGTTGCATGGCGTCGTAGCGCACTTCTATCCAGGACTTATCGGTCTTCAGGTCCGCAAGGAAATAGGCCGTGCGTTTCCGATCGGCCGACATCACACCCTTGAACACCCTGGGCAGATATTCCGCGCCGATGTCTTCCCGCTCTTGTTGCCTCTTCGCGTAAAGTTCATCCGTGGCCCCGCCATCTTTCCATTTCACTTGTTTGCCGACTTCATCCAGGAGCCCGTCCGTAAAGCTAAAGGTCGCCTCCGAGAACGTCATGTGCAGCTTGTCTTGCTTGGTGAACAAGCGGAGTTGCTGAGCCTCGGTGGGATTGGGCGGCTCGACCTGAAGGTGTCCTTCCCCGTGAAAAACGGCGCCAAAGACCACTCCATTTGCAGGTTGCGTAAACTGGATGGTCCCATTGACGAGAGTGATCTTCGCGCGGTCGCGTACAATCTGCACGTTTTCTACCGTCGCGGCCTTTTTGGCGTCCATGGCCGGCGCCGACAGGGTATTCCAGACGCCACCGCTGTCTGACTGCGCTGATACTCCCGCCGCACTGCTGGCTGACAACAGTGCCCAAATCAGGGTTTTTCTCATGGGGGCTCCTCGGGGGTTCGCGGAAAAGCGTAGACGCTCAGCACCAGAGATGCAAGTGCATGGCCCACAAGGTTACATCTGCGTTTCAGCTTCGCACCTCCAAGTGAATCCCGGCAACTCCCAAAGAGTTGAGGTAGTCTTTAGGCATGCCCTTTTCCCAGAGGCTCAACGGGGATATCCAGGAAAAGAAGCGCGCCGCCCTGCTCAGCGTGGGCTCCGCGTTGCTGCTGCTCTGCCTGAAGACGTTCCTCGTCCTTCGTACGGGAAGCTTAGGCGTACTTTCGGAAGCGCTCCATTCGGGGCTGGACCTGGTTGCGGCGGTCATCACGTTTCTTTCCGTGCGCGTTTCGGACCAGCCCGCGGACGAGCGCCACCCTTACGGCCACGGCAAATTCGAGAATTTCTCCGCTTTTATCGAGACCGGACTTCTCATCCTCACCGCTTGTTACATCATCTACGAAGCCTTTTCGCGGCTATTCTTCCACTCCGTGCATATCCAACCCAGCCTCATCGCCTTTGTCGTATTGTTCGTGGCCCTGGCAATCGATATGACCCGCGCCCGCGCGCTGACCGCCGTTGCGCGAAAGTACCGCAGTGAGGCCCTGGAAGCCGATGCCTTGCACTTTTCCACGGATGTTTGGAGTACGGTTGTGGTCATCGCCGGAATTGGCCTGGTGTGGGCGGGTAATACATTTAATCTGCCATGGCTGGCTTACGCCGATGCCCTCGCGGCGCTTGCCGTCGCCGGCGTGATTCTCTGGGTCAGTTCGCAACTGGGCCGGCGCACTGTGGATGCTTTATTGGATGCCGCCCCGGCGGGTCTGCAAAGCCAAATCATCGGCGCGATTGGGCAGATGGATGGAGTGCTGGATGTCGAGCGGGTACGCGTCCGCCGCGCCGGCAATCGCCATTTCGTGGACGCCACGGTTTCCGTTCCCCGCACCACCAGCCTGGAGCAGGTTCATCTGCTAACGGATGCGATCGAGAAACGTATCGGCGACATCGTACCGGCGGACGTGATCGTGCACACGGAGCCGCGCGCCCCGCAAGGCGAGCATCTTTTTGAGTCGATCCGCGCCGTGGCCCAGCGCATGGGCCTGGCCATTCACGATCTCTCGGCGTTTCAGCAGGACGGCCGTCTTTTCGTCGAACTCCATCTGGAAGTGGATGAAAATCTTAGCCTGCGCGATGCCCATCGCCGCGCCACCGAACTTGAGGAAGGCATTCAATCCTTACGCAATGGCAATGCCGAGGTGAACATCCACATCGAACCCCTCGGCCGCCACATTGCCACGCCCGATACACGCGTAGGAGAAATGCACCGGCTGGAACTGGCGGTCGAATCTTTCCTGAACAGCCTGCCCCATGACTACGACGAACTGATCAATTGCCACGACGTGCGCGTGCGCCAGGTGGAGCACCACACGCTCGTCTCCTGCCACTGCGTCATGAAGAGTGATCTTCCCATCACGCGCATCCATGATGTGACTGCCGCGCTCGAAGATCGCGTAAAGGAACGCTTCCCGCAAATCTTTCGCGTGACCATCCACCCCGAGCCGCCGGAAGAGCGCTAGCAGTCACCTTTTCCTTTCTGCTTTTCGCGCTTCCCTATTTCACCGATTCTCGGATTCCATGCTTCGATCCCACAAGCGCCGCTCCTGCCATGGCGATCAGAGCGGGAAAACACTCGAGCACATAGCGCGGCTCCGGCGTCTCCAGCGTCGTCAAAAAGGCCGTACGCACCACGATGTAGAACACCAGAAGCACCACTGCGCCACGTGCCCTGCGGCATTTCCATAGTTTCCAGCCGCCCCAGATTCCCAGCCCTACGTACAAAATGTTTAGAAAAAAAATCAGGATCGTCATGCGCTGGTCTACGGGGTCTTCTTCCCGCATATAGGCGAGGGGAAAGACGTGCCCAGACACGGGCAGCAACTCGATGCGCGGCGTGAACCAGATGCGCACGGCTCGCCGAATGGGAATCCAGAGATAGGTCCGAAGGGGATGGCGCGCGGTCCGCTCCCGCGCCAACTGAGCGAAGACGGCATCTTCCTCCCTGGTGAGCGTAAGGTCCTCGTTGTAGTGCTCCAGCACCGCGGCGACGCGATCCCGCTCCTCCGGTGTGTCGAACGCCCCCGCCGGAATATCTTCCAGGTGAATCTCACCGTCGTTGAGCTTCCATGGCACCAGATAGCAATCGCGTACACGGAACAACCAGGTGCGTTCCCACGCCATGAATCCCCTGGGGTTCACTTCGCCGGGCAACATGGTGTCCTTCGGCGCGAGCGGCTGGAATTCATGAAGGCTGATGGCATTCCGCACAGTCCAGGGCATGAGCGGCAGGGCGCAAGCGCAAGCCATGAGCACGGCCGATAGAACGAAACGCTTCGTTTCCCCTCGCCACCACATCCAGAGACCCAGCAGAATCATGGTTGTCACCAGCAGCAGGGGAGTCTCGGGGCGGAATAAGGCGCCCACACCCACGACGAGCCCACCCAGGGCAACCGACCTCCAATACCCTTTCCCCGCGAACCATTCACGGCGCGGCCACTCCGGCCCTTCTGCGCGCACTTCCGCAGCCACCATCACCAGGAGCAGCAGCGCCACTGCAGTGAGAAACGTCGCCCAAACCTCCGTTAGCGGTACCGCCACATAATTCGCCGTGAACGGGCATAACGCCGCGAGCCACAAGCCCACCAGAAAAGCCCGTTGACGGTTCGCCTGCCTGGAGCAAAGGGACACCAGCAGCGCCGCCAACGCCGCGATTACCACGCAGCACGCCAGGTCCACCAGCACCTGCGCCAACATCACGGCTAAGCGCGCGCTTTCACCTGTGCGGCCGGTCAATGCGTAAACGAGCGCCAGAAACGCCGGATATCCCGGCATGCGAAGATCCACCGGCACCGGCAGCCCGGCAATGTCCATCGCATATTTCCCGTGTTTCAGCCAGTTCGTCGCCAGTTGCTCGTAAATAACGGTGTCACCCGAGCCCGCCGGAAACTTGAGCACGAGAAGCATCCGCAAACAGGCACCGGCCAGGAGCGGGAAAACAGGACTGGAGAAAATTCGCTTCATTCCTGCTTCGCATCTTACAATAGACGGGACGGATTTCACCCCACGGAGTATCGTGCTTGCGGCGCTGCCCCCCTGTGCCGCGTGGCCGCCACGTTACATGAAAGAACGAAAGCCGATTTTCTATGACGCGGAGAAAGTCCGCTGGCGGCGCACGCGCCGGTTCCTGGAAATCAGCGGTGCGCTGCTCACGCTTCTGCTGATCTATTTCTTTATAACTATCGCCGGAAGTGTCGAGCTTCCCTCGTCTTTGTTGCCGGACACACGCCCCGCTTATCACTCCGTCAAACGCAAGCTCTTGAAGCCGGTGGTATTGCGCGAAGGGCGTCACACGCGCGTGGCGCATATCGGGCAGGTTCCCGCCACATACGATCCACTGCGCGCGGCGTTTTTTGTGAGCTGGGACCCCAATAGCCTCGCTTCCCTCAAGAAACATTACAAAGACATTGACTTGCTCATGCCGGAGCAGCTTCATGCCGTCTCCGCCGACGGCGCAATCACGGTTGTGGATTACGAGCGCAATCAAACCGTCAAGGCCTCGCCGGCGGAGGCCCTTACACGGCTCAGACAAGACAAGCTGCACCAATGGATGCGCTCCCTTAATCCGCCCATCGAGCTGCCGATGATGGGGCTGCTGAACAATTACGATGGCGCGGTCTGGCGCGTAAAGGAGCTCGCCGAGCTGCTTGCGAATCCCGCTGCGCGGCGCCACCTTGTTTCCGATGTGGTGGAATACGCCGTGCTGGCTCACCAGGCGGGCATTGTGGTGGATTTAGAGGAAGTGCCGCTGAAGAGCCAGCCGAATTTTCAAGAATTCATCGGCGAGCTGGCGCCCGCGCTCCACTCCGTTGGACTAAAAGTCATGATTGCCCTGCCGGCCCGCGACGACGAGTACGACTACGCGTTCTTTGGCCGGGAAACCGATGCCATCATCCTGATGAATTACGACCAACACTGGCTGACCTCGGAACCTGGGCCAATCGCGGCGCAGGACTGGTTCATGGAAAATCTCCGCCAGGTTCGCCAGGTTGTTCCGGCGCAGAAAATTGTGGCCGGCATTGCCAACTACGCCTATGATTGGACGGAAAGCACCCAGAAGGGACCGCTGCACGCGGAGGAATTCAGCATTCAGGAGGCGCTTCTCCACGCGCACGAATCCGAGGCCGATGTCGAATTCGATGCGGCTTCCCTGAATCCGCACTATTCGTACGTGGACGAACAAAATCACACACACCAGGTGTGGATGCTCGACGCAATTACGGCCTATAACGAATTGCGAGCCAGCGAAAGACTCGGGGTACAAGGCACGGCCCTGTGGCGTTTCGGGTCTGGCGATTCTTCCATCTGGCCGATCTGGGATGCCACGCACCCCGACGATGCTATTCGCAATAAACTCTGCGACATCCCCCCCGGCCCCGATCTCATCCTCGAGGGCGATGGCGATATCTGGCACATCGCGGATGTGCCCAAAAACGGCGTGCGGAGTTTCAACTACGATCCCGCCACGGATCTCTTCACCGGAGAAAAATACGAGGCCATACCGCTCTCTTTTGACATCGAGGAACTTGGCGGCGCCAAGAAGAAACTGGTGATCTCGTTCGATGACGGCCCCGACCGGCGGTGGACACCGAAAATCCTGGATATCCTCAAAGAGAAAAATGTCCCGGGCGTTTTCTTCGTCGTCGGTGAAGCAGCCAACCAGGCGCCGGATCTGCTGAAGCGCGAATACAATGAAGGCCACGAGATCGGCAATCACACGTTTACACACCCTAATTTTGACGAAATCTCGCGCACACAGATCAAATGGGAGTTGAATCTGACGCAGCGCCTGATCGAGAGCACACTCGGCGTCAAGTCCATTCTTTTCCGTCCGCCATACGGCATCGATCACCAGCCGGAATATGCGGAAGAAGTGCAGCAGTTGCCTTACCCGCAAGAACTGGGTTACCTGATCGTGGGCCAACGCGTTGACCCGGACGACTGGCGCATGACGGAGGACAAGCACCAGCGCCCGGCGGAGGAAATCGCAGCGGAAGTAATGCGCCAGTCCAAGAATGGAAATATCGTGCTGCTCCACGATGGGGGCGGAGAGCGCGCGCAGACCGTTGCGGCCCTGCCGTTGATCATCGATCAGATGCGCGCCCAGGGCTACGAGTTCGTCTCCGTCTCCGACCTGATCGGGAAAACGCGCGCGGACGTGATGGTGCCGCTGTCCTTCCGCGAAAGGCTTTCGGCGCATGCGGATGGCTTCATCTTCGCGATGTTCCAGTGGCTGCGTTTCGGGATTGCCACGGTTTTCATCCTGGGGATCATACTGGTCAGTTGCCGCGCCATGATCATCGGAATTCTGGCCATCATCGAGAAGCTGCGTCCTGATCACGACGTCCTGCCTAATCCCATTCCGGCGGTGACGGTGCTGATTCCAGCGCACAACGAAGAAAGCGTCATCGTTCAGACCGTGCGCTCGGTTCTGGCTTCCGATATTCCGGATATTCACGTGGTCGTGGTAGATGACGGCTCGGCGGATGGCACGCTGGAGCTTCTGCAATCCAATTTCTCGTGCGAAACCCGGGTGCAGATCATTCACCAGGTCAACCGCGGCAAAGCGGCAGCGTTGAACGTTGCGCTCATGCATGCGCGGACGGAAATTGTCGTGACGATCGACGCCGACACGGAAGTGGAGCCCGACGCGATCCGCCATTTGCTGCGCCACTTTTCCGATCCGCACGTCGGGGCGGTGGCGGGCAACGTCAAAGTCGGCAACCGTTCGCGCTGGCTGACGCGCTGGCAGGCGCTGGAATATATCACCAGCCAGAACATGGAAAAGCGCGCCTTCGATCTCCTGAATTGCATCACGGTCGTGCCCGGGGCTCTGGGTGCTTGGCGCCGACAAGCGATCGAAGCGGCGGGCGGAATCACCGCGGACACGGTGGCGGAAGACGCCGACCTCACCATCGCGATTCGCCGGCTGGGCTGGCGCGTCACGTACGACGAGTATGCGATTGCCTGGACAGAAGCTCCGGTAACGCCCGGGTCGCTGATTCGGCAGCGCTTTCGCTGGACGTTTGGGACGCTGCAATCCTTCTGGAAGCACAGCAGCACATTGTTCCGGGCGAAGTATGGCGCGCTCGGCTGGGTGGCTCTGCCTAACATCTTCGTTTTCCAGATCGCGCTGCCGCTGATTTCGCCGGTCATTGATTTGCTCTTTCTTGGCAGCTTGCTGCTGTGGGGTCTGGCGCAGTTACACATCACGCAGATCCCGCACCTGTGGACCACGGCGGACGTGCAGCGTTCGGTGATCTTCTTCCTGGGATTCCTGATCATTGACGTGTTTACGTGCATGATCGCGTTTGCGCTGGAACGTCATGAGGATTGGACGCTGTTGGTTCCCGTGCTGCTGCAACGCTTCTACTACCGGCAACTTATGTACATCGTGCTGTTTCGCTCGGTGAAGGAAGCGGTCAGCGGCCGCGCTGTGGGCTGGAGAGGCGTGGAAAGCGAGCCGCCGCGTCAAACCCCCGCCGCCGTCGCGTCCTAACATGTGCCTCCCTTCCGTTGGGTTTCTCTTTCTTCTGTAGCGACCAGCTTCAGATGGCCACCTGCTCTTCGCGATGCTCAGAGTAAAAATGTGGCCGCTACATTCTCCTTCTGTGGGGGGAGGGGCGTAGCGGCGAGTGAGTTCGTGCCAGCGCGACTCTTCTTCGTCGGGGGGTGCGTTGGTGTTGCGAGGTTGCTGGAGGCCGGGCAGGAGCGTGAGATCGTTGGTGTAGAAATAGTTGAGGTCCCAGAGCGGCGGCTTCGACATGGCGGATGACAGCATGGATTGCATCCGGAAAAGCGGCGGCCCTTCGAAGCTCAGGGTAAACAAGCCGCCGCACTCCAGAATAGGCGAGGAGTAGGGGCGCAGCGTGCTGTGCCCCTACGAGGAAAGGCCAAGAGCACAGTCAGGAGTGACTGTGCCACGAGACCCAAGAGCGGATGAAATATCTAGGTCTGCTATCAGGCCATCAGGCGCGGGCGGGCCAGCGGCAAAACGTTGCGGGAATGCATGGGCTTGGCATAGAGATTCGGGCGACGGGCAAAAGGTGGCATCTGCGGCGCGGGTGGACTGACGGCCGCGGGCAAAAGCTGCATGGGACTGCGCGAGGTTTCCCGCATGAGTTCCATGCGGCCGCGCACCTTGAATTTGGCGAGCAGGGAAGAAGCGTGGAACTTCACCGTGCGTTCGGAGAGGTTTAGTTCGGAAGCGATTTCCTTGTTCGCAAGACTGCGTAGAATGCCGTCGAGGACTTCTTGTTCGCGGCGTGTGAGCCGCACAGCGCTCTTGACTTTATGTCCTGCTTGTAGAAGTTTCTCGGCCTTCTCCTCCAAGTCACCCAGGCTTTCCTGCGGCGCGGGAACCATAATCATGTAGTCGCTGGGGGATTGGCCTCGGACCAGGCAATGCATGGCGAGGAGCCCGGCGGCGTGGTCCACGGGGAGTTCGCCAGCGGGCCCGGCTTCGACATGGAAATGGGCTGTGCCCGAGGTTTTTTCGTAAAAGAGGTACAGAAAGGGTGAGGGAGCGGGTTTGGATTGGGTGATAGGATGCGTTGCGACTGATCTGCGGATCAACTTCACGTGCACTCCTCCGATAGCGCTTCGCGGTGGGAACGAAGCGCTCCTGTAGTAGATTGGACTTGCGTTAACCTCCTGAGGAGGTCGCCCGGAATCACCGGGCAAGCGGACAGGGCGCAAGCTAGGTCAGGCTTAGTTACCCCAATGACGTGAAAAGCTGACTTCACCACCAAGGGGTAAGCGAGAAGGAGTCCCCGCCATAGCGTTTACAAGAATCACACCTGACCTAGGTAGTGATTAGCATCCGGGGTGCCGCTGAGGAGGAAATTTATGATGCAACTTTTCAATGACTTAGGCAGGGGGAAAAATGACAAGCCGATGAAAGCTGGGTAGAAATTGCGCGCGCGGGGCATTTTTTGCGCTTTTTCGTGCGGGGGGGCAACGATTACGGGGTGAGGACGCGGGTCTGCTCGGGGGAGATCAGCTCATAGTCGATACCACGCCAGCGAAGGCGGCGACCGAACGAGGATAGAAAATTCAACAGGTACAGAAATGGAATAACCATGGTCAAAAGGATGTACATCCAAGATTGGGCCATGATCTGCGACCTGAAGGGCGGAAGGGCTTCGGTGGCACCGATGACACGGATGGCACCCCGAATGGCCGCGAGCAAGAAGGGCAGGACCAGCAAGGACATAACGTGGAAGGCGGGGCGGGAAGCGATGGTAAGGCTGAGGGCAAGGTACAGGCCTACTACAGCGGTCAGGCAATAGAGAAAGTGAGTGGCGAAGGCGGTGGCCCACATATTGTGACGATAGACACGGGTGACGGTGACTTGGCGGTTTGTAAACTCAAGGAGACCAGAATAGTCCGATTGGACGTAGGAGACGGTCAGGCATTCGGGTAGAAAGACGATGCCTCGCCCGGTGCGTTCCACCATCATGGTCAGGGAGTAGTCGTCGCTGAAGGAATGCTGCCAGACGTCGAGCATACCGATCTCTTCAAAGAGCTTGCGGCGGATGGCGGTGCCGCCGCCCCAGCAGAAGTTTTTCTGGTGATCGCCCAGCATGGTGACGACAGAGGCGTTCCAAGCGGCGAGGAGTGCGGTGGGCAAATCACTGTGATTGGGAATGAACCAGCGCATGGTGGTGGTGGCGCCGATGCGGGAATCCGTGAGAGGCGCGACGAGACGGTGCAGCCAGGATTTGCCGGGGCGGCCATCGGAATCGGTGAAGACCAACACCTCAAATTCGGGAGGAAGTTGTTCGACGACGGTGCGGAGATTGTTCACCTTTTCGCTGCAATTCTGCGGCTTACCGGCGATGACGACAGTGGCTTTGACACGGGAAGATGCTGCGACGCGTTTTACGATGCTGTAGGCCGGATCGGATTCGGAGGCGAGAACAAAGAAGACTTCATAGTTCTGGTGGGCGAATTCGCACAAGGAAACGAGATTGCGTTCGAGGCCAGGTTCCATGCCACGGCACGGGCAGATGACGGCGGTATGCGGGGCAAAAAACCCCGGGTCGGTTTTCAAGCGGCGGCGCACGTAGGCGAGCCACTGAATACCCTGCCAGAGAAGGTAGAGGCCCGCGGCGATCTGAACGATCGCCAAGATTTCAAAGAGAGTTTCCACGCAAGCCGAGCATAGCAGAGAGAAGCGGCGTGGGAATCGGGATGTCCAGAGGTAGAATCGCAGGCGTAAACATCCCCAGGCGGAGGGAGAGAACACACATGAACGGACGAGTGGATAGTTCGATGGTGACCACGGGAACCGAGCTGCAAGGATACCGGGTGGTGAGGAACTTCGGAATCGTGAGGGGAATCACGGTGCGATCGAGGAGCGTGCTGGGCAACCTGGCGGCGGGGATTCAGACGATTGTGGGCGGAAACATCACGGTGATGACGGAGCTGTGCGAGAAGGCGCGTGAAGAGGCGTACGAGCTGCTGCTGCAACATGCAGCACAACATGGCGCGAACGCGATCCTGGCGATGCGCTATGACGCAAACGAAGTGATGCAGGGCGTGACGGAAGTGCTGGCGTACGGCACGGCAGTGCAGGTGGAAAAGATCAGCTAGGATTTTCCGGCAGTTCGCCGGAGCATTTCAGATTTTCCGGGCAGACAAACCGGTGTTTGCAACGAATGCGCTGGAGCTCTAGCGCGTTGTTGGGATTTTTGCGTCCGAAGGAGCCTGAAGAATTTCCTGGGCAATTTCCGCGGTCAGCGTTTCAAGGCTGGTGAGCGAGCGGCTGGCCGCAACGCGCGCTTTTTCCAAAAACGAAGAATCGAGAAGGAAGGCGCAACGATCGACGAAGGGGTGATTGGCCACCTCGAACGGCTTTCGCGCGCGGCGGGAGGGGCCCGTCTTCGCCAAAATCGCCTGATACATCTGCAAGTCCGCCTGGAATTCCAAAGCGTCGCCGGCATTCCAACGCTGCTGGCGTGTGAGCGCGGCAAGGTATCTCTGTTGGAAGGCAGCGGCGAATTTGCGTCTGGCGCGCACGGGAGCCTTCGCGCCGCCCGGAGCCGCAGACGTTTCGACAATTTCCAGCGCGCGCGAGGACATGGCAAGCAAGGCTTCGCGCTGCAAAAGGGTAAGGAGGTCGCGGTAGAGCGCCGCGTGCACTTGCAAGCCGAAGCGTCCGTGTTCGACGACATAGGAATCCACGAAGCGCGGGACGATGCGCTCCCGAAGCAGAGCTTCGCCCAAGCGCTGCGCCAGAAGGGCGGCGAGATCGGCGGAGGCGGATTTAGGGTGCGCCTTCAAGACGAACTAATGTTAGCAGGAGTTGGGAACCGTCGTGACGACAGCAGGGACGAGAGCTCGCGTCCGTCAAGTGTGAGCGGAACCCCAAAAAGGCAAGAGGCCCGGCGGACATCGTGCCGGGCCTCTTGCTGATGAGAGAGGAGTTTCAGTGCACGGCTTGGGTTGAGTCGCCAACACCGGGGGCCGGAGGTTCGGGCTCGGGCACGACGGGTGCGATGGGGTCTTTCTCGAGGGCCTGCTCGAGAACTTCATCGAGCGTGCGCACGTAAGTGATCGTTAGGTCGCCCAGGATTTCGGGCGGCAGGTCGGCGACGGCGTTGGGCTCGTTGTCCGCGGGCAGAAGCACATGCTTGATTCCGGCGCGCTTCGCACCCAGGACTTTTTCCTTCACGCCGCCAATAGGCAGCACCACGCCGGAGAGGGTCATTTCTCCCGTCATGGCCAGACGATTCTTCACCGGGCGGTTGGTCAACAGGCTGACGAGCGACGTAACCATCGCCGCGCCTGCCGATGGGCCATCCTTGGGCACCGCGCCGGAAGGCACGTGGATGTGAATGTCTGACTTGCGGAAAAAGTCCGGGTCGATGCCGTAGCGTTCGGCGTTGGCACGAGTCCAGGTCAAAGCAGCGGTCATGGATTCCTGCATGACTTCGCCGAGATGACCGGTCATGGTGAACTGCTTGCCACCGCGCATGCGGCTGGCTTCGATGAAGACGATGTCGCCGCCCACGGGGGTCCAGACGAGGCCCACGGCCACCCCGGGCTTCTTGACGCGCTCCTCGACTTCCTTCTCCGTGCGAAACTTCGGCACACCCAGGAATTCGCGCACCACCTGCGGCGTGACCACCATCTTGTCGGGCTTGCCCTCGGCGATACGGCGAGCCTGCTTGCGGACGAGGGTGGCGATTTCACGTTCGAGATTGCGCACGCCCGCTTCGCGCGTGTAGCTGTGGATGATCTCCCGCAGCCCTTCCTCGGAGAATTCGAGCTGCTCGCCTTCCTTGATGCCGTGTTCCTTGGTCTGCTTCGGAATCAGGTACTTGCGCGCGATGTGGATCTTCTCTTCGCCGGTGTAGCCGGGGAGTTCGATGATCTCCATGCGATCGCGCAGAGGATCCGGGATGGGATCCATCCAGTTGGCGGTGGTGATAAAGATGACCTTGGAAAGGTCGAAAGGCACGTCAAGGTAGTGATCGCGGAAGGAGTTGTTCTGTTCCGGATCGAGAACCTCCATGAGCGCGGACGATGGATCGCCGCGGAAGTCGCGGCCCAGCTTGTCGACCTCATCGAGCATGCACACGGGGTCATTTGTTTCGGCGCGCTTCAGGCCCTGAATAATCTGACCGGGCAACGCGCCGATATAGGTGCGGCGATGGCCGCGAATTTCGGCTTCGTCGTGCATACCGCCCAGGGCGATGCGGACGAATTTGCGGCCGAGTGAGCGGGCGATGGATTTACCGAGGGAGGTCTTGCCGACGCCCGGAGGCCCGATGAAGCAAAGGATCGGCCCCTTCATGCCGGGCTGGAGTTTCTTGACGGCCAGGTAGTCGAGGATGCGCTCCTTCACCTTTTGCAGGTCGTAGTGGTCCTCGTCCAGAATTTCGTGCGCTTTCACGATGTCGATTTCCGCGCTGCCGGAAGACTTGGACCAGGGCAGGGAGGTCATCCATTCGAGATAGGTGCGCGAGACCATGTATTCGGCGGAAGCGGACGTCATTTTCGACAGGCGCTTGAGCTCGCGGTCGCACTCCTTCTTGGCTTCCGCGGTCATGCCGGCTTCGTCCACTTTTGTGCGCAGCTCCTCGATTTCGGCTTGCGCGTCGTCGATGTCGCCGAGTTCCTTTTGAATGGCCTTCATCTGCTCGCGCAGAAGATACTCGCGCTGGTTCTGGCTGACCTGTTCCTGAACCTGCTCGTTGATCTTGCTGCGGAGTTCGAGCACTTCCATTTCCTTGGAAAGTTCGCGGATCAGCGTTTCCAGACGCTTGCGCACGTTGGAAGTTTCGATCAGCTCCTGGCGCAGCAGCGTGGAGAGACTGGGCAGTGTTCCGGCAATGAAGTCGGCCAGGCGGCCGGGATCGTCAATGTTCAGGGCCGCGTTTTGCAGATCGTCGGAGAGTTGGGGCGAGCGGCTGACGACATCGCGGAAAAGCTCCTGGGCGTTACGCACCAGGGCTTCGAGCTCGGCGTCCTGTTCGCCAATAAAATCGGGTTCCGATTCAATGGAGGCGCGGAGGAAGGGGCGCAGGCCGAGGAGCTCGACGATACGGATGCGCTGAAGCCCTTCCAGAAAGATGACGACATTGCCGTTGGGCATCTTGACGGTCTTGTGGACCTTGGCGAGAGTGCCGACTTTATGCAGATCGGCCGCGGCGGGATCCTCGACCCGCGGATCCAACTGGGCGACAACGCCGAGCAACTTTTCATCGCCAGCAAGGGAATTGACGAGGGCCAGCGAGCTCTCGCGGCCTACAGTCAGGGGGAGGACGGCGCCTGGGAACAGCACCGTGTCCCGAACCGGAAGGATGGCAAGCGTTTCCGGTACAAAATACTTTTTATCAGCCATAGTTTCCGTCAAATCCAGCGGCAGGATGCGCCGCCATGCCGGGTTAGATGCAGGAGCGGGCAAAAGGGTGCCCAACAATGCAAGTCTCTCAGGCAGATATCCTTAGTCATTTACGCTCACATATTAATCTATCTTTAAGCCAAAATCAAATCCATGTCTATTTCATTGAAAATAAATATTTTATTCCACTGCTTGCAAAGCCATGTCGGCCCCACTTGTCTTTATCGGCCATTTCCCGGCCGGGGATAGTTCTTTCTGATGAAAAGGATTGCCTGATCCTTGGTCTGCAACTGGCCTTCGAGTTGGGCGTCCTCCAAGGCGGTCAACATTCTTTGGAAGTGGGGCCCGGGTACATAACCCATATCCTGCAAATCGACGCCGGTCAATAGGCGAGGCGGGCTAACTTGCTCGGCGGGGGTTTCGGCGAGGAAGTGTTTAAGTGCCTGGTAGGCTTCGAGGCGACCGTGGCTGGACAAGCAATCGAGACGGTGTAACTCCAAGTGTTCGGGAAAAGCGGGTAGCCGGACGAAGCGCTTGAGAGTGGATTTGCGCATCTGGCCGACATCCTTGAATTTCATGTGGTTTGCGACGAGAGCGAGAATCTGCAGGGTATCGTCATTGGGAAAGCGCAAGCGGTGGCAGATTGCGGTGGCCATCTTCACGCCGACTTCCGCGTGGCCGTCGAAACGGATGCGGTCCCCAGTGGCGGATGCCGGGCGAAACGTGGGTGGCTTGCCGACATCGTGGAGGAGAACGCCCCAAGCGAGTGAGGGGGAGACTCCGGCAGGCAAGCCTTCGAGCATCAGGCGGGTATGAATCCAAACGTCGCCCTCGGGATGAAACTCGGGGGGCTGCGGGACACCTTTCATGGCGGAGATTTCAGGCAGGAGTTGCTGGAGCAGGCCGGAATCGTTTAGCAATTCAAAGCCACGGCGCGCGGCGCCTTCGGTGAGGAGCTTGGTCAATTCTTCGCGGACGCGCTCGGGAGAAACGACGTGAATTTCCGGAGCGTGTCCCTGAATGGCGGCGAAGGTGGCGGGCTCGATGGCGTAGCCGAAACGCGCGGCAAAGCGAATCGCGCGAAGCATGCGCAATTTATCCTCGGTGAAGCGGCGTTCGGGATCGCCGATGGCGCGGACGAGCCGAGCGTGAAGATCCTCCTGGCCGCCGACGTAGTCGAGGACCTCCCCGGTATCGTGGCGCATCAGCAGGCCGTTGATGGTGAAATCGCGGCGGGCGACGTCTTCCTGAGGTGTTTTGGAGTAAACCACGCGATCGGGATGCCTGCCATCGGAATAGCCCACATCGGAGCGAAAGGTGGCGACTTCGACCTTGGCGGTGTCGCGAAGAACAAGAACAACGCCGAATTGGGCGCCTACTCCGACGCTATCGGGGAAAAGGTGCAAGACGCACTCCGGAGTAGCATCAGTTGTTACATCGTAGTCGGCGGGTTCGCGCTTGAGCAGGAGGTCGCGGACGCAGCCACCGACAAGCAACGCTTCATGGCCATGGCGGCGGAGCGTATCGCAGATCGAATTTGCCAACTCGCGGGAATTCACGGTCTGATTATGCGCCAGGTGCGGCGAAGGCCGAACAAGAATTGAGATGAGGGAGGAACGGAGAGGCTATTTACAGCGAAGAACAAGGCAAGTGATGTCGTCGGACTGGCGCGTGGCGCCGACGAAGAGTCCTACCTGCTGCATGAGATATTGCATAGTTGCCTGGGCGGGAAGATTGGGAAGATCACGGATGAGATGGAGCCAGCGCTCGTCGGTGAACTCCTCGCCAGCGGAATTGAAGGCCTCGACGACGCCATCGGTGAACAGAACGAGAGTATCGCCAGGCTGCAGCTCGACGGAAGCAGCGACAAAGCTTGCTTCGCGGAGAATGCCGAACGGCAGGCCGCCGGATTCGAGGCGTTCCGTGCCGCCGTTGGTGCGGCGAACGACGGGGGAATTGTGGCCGGCGTTCACATAGACCAGGCGGCGTGTGGAAGGATCGTATTCGCCAATCACGCCGGTGGTGAAGCGGCGGCCTTCAAGGCTGTGGGCGCAGGCGTAGTGATTCAGGCGCTCGGCCAGTTGCGTGAGGGGAAGGCCTTCGGAGGCGAGGGTGTGCAGGCTGGCCTGGAGGGTGGCCATGAGAAGCGCGGCAGGGACGCTTTTACCCGCGACGTCCGCCATGACGAGAAGCAACTTGCCGCCGGAGGCCGCGTCAGCCGTGGGATAGAAGGCGTCGTAATAATCACCTGCGACGGAATTTTGCGGGCGGGTCCAGAAGGCGACTTCCGCGCCGGGAATGGCGGGCGGCTCCGAAGGCACGAGCCAGGATTGGATTTCGCGGGCAATCTCCAAATCGCGCTTCATGATGACTTTGTCGGCGAGCTCGAGAGCAAGCAGAAAAAGGAAAAGCAGGGCGGCGAGGAACTCGTAGTGGGATTTCTCACTGGAAAAAAGAAGCAGGGCGAACGCGACGAGGAGAAGAACGCGGCGCGCGGGGGTAAGCTTGTTCAGAAGCGCCCAGAAAAACTGGCTGATAACGGGCCAAGGCCGCTTCCAGCGGGGGAGCTTGCGGATTTCGCTCCACTCGACGTCCTTGCCGTAGAAGCCGTAGGTGGAGCGCGCGTCGGCGGCAAACTGGGACCAAAGATCTTCGACGGCGCGGCCTTCGCTGACACGCTGCCAGAAGTTTTGGACGCGCTCGATGGGAGTGGGACGCGGAAGCTGAGAGGCGGGGGTCGTGGGGGCGGGAGCGCTCATGAATTCCCAGTATAGGACATTGGGGAGAGGCGCGCAGCCGGGCGCGGGGAATCAGGAATCGTCGCGGCGCAGAGAGCCGCCGAATTGGACGGAACCAAAACCGAACTTGTCGCGGAGGCGGTCGGTGGCTTTGGTGAGTTTTTCGAGTTTTTCGCGGCGATCGGCTTGGAGGAGGTCGAGCTGCTCGGCGCCGTGAGAGAGGCCGGAAAGAGCGACGCCGAGGAGGCGGACCTTGCGCTTGGCGTCGCGATGCTCGCGGAAGAGATCGAGGAAGACGGCAAAGATGTCGTTGTCCAGGCGCACGGGATCCTGGAGCGTTTTGGAGCGGGTATGGGTTTCAAAACCCGCGTAGCGAATGGTGAGCGTGAGCGTGCGGGAAGAGAGGCCGGCTTCGCGCAGCCGTTTGCAGGTTTTCTGGGAGAGGTGACTGAGGAGGGATTCCAACTCCTGCACGTTGTCCGTGTCTTCCCCGAAGGTGTGATTGTGCGAAATGGACTTCGGTTCGGCGTCAATCAGGAATTCGTAGGCGTCGCCGCCGCGCGCTTTGCGATAGAGCGCGGTGCCCCACTGGCCGAAGATCTTTTCCAATTTTTCCTGGGAGTGAGAAGCGAGCTGTTCGACGGTTTCGATGCCGAGGGCACGGAGAGCACGCTCGGTGACTTCACCGATGCCGGGAATCTTGCGGATGGGGAGCGGTGCGAGAAAACGAGCTTCCATGCCGGGCGCGACCCAGACGAGGCCGCGGGGCTTGGCTTGTTCCGAAGCAACTTTGGCGACAAGACGCGTGGTGGCGAGGCCGCCGGAACAGGGAAGCGCGGTGGCTTGCGTGATGGAGCGGAGCAGTTTGTCCGCGGCGGCGAGGGGCGGGCCGTGAAGGCGCTCGGTGCCCGCGAGATCGAGATAGGCCTCGTCAATGGAAACCATCTCCACGATAGGAGAAAACTTGGCGAGGACGGAGGCGACGCGATCACTCCATTCGGAATATTTTTCGTGATGGCCATCGAGGAAAACGGCATGCGGGCACAAACGCGCGGCAGTGCGCAAAGGCATCGCGGAATGGATGCCGAACTTACGGGCTTCGTAGCTGGCGGCAGAGACAACACCGCGCTGGTCGGGCCTGCCGCCGACGACCACGGGTTTGCCGCGGAGGTCGGGGCGGTTGAGGAGTTCCACGGAAACGAAGAAAGCGTCCATGTCCACGTGGAGGATGGAGGAGTCGAGGGGAAGTTCGCGCTCCTCGGTGGGATCGTGTTTGGCGCGGAAGCGAGCTAGGTCCGGCATGCTTTCACCGTTGGGGGGGAAAGCTGATTCCTTAGGAAGCGACGTTTATGGAATGGCGCGTCTCGGAGATATCCGCCAAGATGCGCCGAATCCGCCCCTATCATACGGCTTTCGCCGAGACGGCTGCCAGATGTCAGTTGGGGGATGGCAAGCGCTCGGCGGCGAGGACGCGAGGGATGCCGGCGAGGTCGTTGGTGACGCCGAGGTTGGTCCAATGCGAAGGATCGAGGAGGGGCTGAACGGCGGGGAGGCTGTTGTAGCCAAGCTCGAGGACCAGTAAGCCGCCGGGTTTCAGATGGCGAGCCGCTTCGGGGATGAGAGCGCCGTAGAGTTCGTAGCCTTCTTCACCAGCGAAAAGAGCGGCAGAAGGTTCGTGGTCGCGAACTTCCTGGGGCAGAGATTCCGCGTCACGCTGGCCGACGTAGGGCGGGTTGCAGACGATGAGATCGAAAGAGAGTGGCGAGTGGCTAGAACGTATCTCATCAATGCTCCGAGGCACCAGCCTATGTACCTCAGGGGTTAAAACCCCGGAATTCGCGAGGCTTTTCGGCACGGCTGAAGCCGTGCCCTCCCGGGAGCCATTGATGAAATGACCTCTGGTGGCTAGTGGCGAGAACCTCTCCAACAAATCTGATTCGAGGAAGTGGATACGATTGGAGAAGCCGTGGCGGGAGGCGTTGCGGCGGGCAACATTGAGAACGGCGAGGGAGATGTCCGTGGCGTAAATGGTGGCGTCGGGAAGCTCCTTGGCCAAGGCGATGGCGATGCAGCCGGAGCCGGTGCCAACATCCACCAGAGTGATGCCGTTGCCGGTAAGACGAGGCGAACGGCCGGCGCGGAGTTCGCGGAGGGCGAGGCGATCAAGGGCGACCTCGATGAGATGCTCGGTTTCCGGGCGAGGGATTAGGACGTCGGGTGTGACCTCGAATTCGAGACCCCAGAACTCCTGCTTGCCGGTGAGGTGCTGCGTGGGCTCGCCGTTGGCGCGGCGTTGAATGAAAGCGAAATACTGAGTCGTGGTGTCGGCGGAGAGAATTTCTTCCGGATGCGCATAGAGCCAGGAGCGATCGCAGGCAGCGACATGGAGGAGAAGAAGTTCGGCGGCCAGGGTGAAGGAAGGGACCTTGGCTTCGCGCAACTGGCCAATGCCCTGCTTGAGCAGAGAGCGCACGGAGCGATCTGTGGCGACACTGGTCATGGAAAGGCTCAACCGATCAGGTGTTCCTTCTGGCGGCCGCTGGCTTCCACGGTGCCGTAGGCTACACCATTTCCCGCATAGGCATATTTGGCGATGGCGCAGCCACCGAGAGCGGAGTGGCCGAGAGCCAAGCCGCCAAATGCGCGCCAGCCGATGGAAACGCCGGCCAACGCGAAAAGCCCGATGGAAAGTCCACCGATGGAAATCACGCCGGCAGTGACGCCCCCGATGGCGATGAAACCGAAGGCAAGGCCTCCGAGCGCGATGACGCCGGTGGCGCGTCCGCCGATGGCAATGATGCCGTGAGCGGCGGGGCTGTAGGAGACCAGCGGCAATCCAGCGATGTGGGTGGATGATTCGTAGACGTAGTCTTTCGAGAGAACGACAGCGGTGACGAAATGAGTCAGGCCGATGCAGGCAATCATGTAAATGATGAAGAAGGCCCAGAAGGGCATCATGATTTTGAGCGAGCGATCGGGATCGGAAAACGAGTCACTGATCCGGCGCATCCAAACGGGACCTGGCTTCGAACCTGGACGTGAAAGCATGGGAACCTCCGCTAAAGAGATTATGCCTCGGCTAGCTCCTGTTTGAGGCGTTCCGCTTCGTAGTGGCCCACCAGGCCATCGACGAGCGGGGCGACTTTGCCGTTCATGACTTCAGTGAGCTGGTGGATGGTCAGGCCGATGCGGTGATCGGTGACGCGGTTTTGGGGATAGTTGTAAGTGCGGATTTTCTCGGAACGGTCGCCGGTTTTGATCTGTCCGCGGCGCTCCGCGAGGATGGCGGCTTGTTGCTTATCGAGTTCCATTTCGTAGAGACGCGCGCGGAGAACGCGCATGGCCTTGGCGCGATTCTTGATTTGCGATTTTTCGTCCTGCTGGGAGACGACGAGGCCGCTGGGAAGATGCGTAATGCGCACGGCGGAGTAGGTGGTGTTGACAGACTGGCCGCCGGGGCCGGAGGAACAGAAAGTGTCAATGCGAAGATCCTTGGCTTCAATCTTGATGTCGATATCATCGGCTTCGGGAAGGACGGCGACGGTGGCGGCGGAGGTGTGAATGCGGCCCTGGGTCTCCGTGTCTGGCACGCGCTGCACGCGGTGAACGCCGCTTTCGTATTTTAGTTTGGAGTACACTTTTTTGCCCTGGATGGCGGCAACGATTTCTTTAACACCGCCCATGGAGGAAGGGGAACTTTCCAAGACTTCAACTTTCCAGCCCTGGGATTCGGCGTAGCGTGAATACATGCGGAAAAGATCACCGGCGAAAATTGCGGCTTCGTCGCCGCCGGTACCGGCGCGGATTTCGAGGATGATGTTCTTGTCGTCAATGGGATCCTTGGGCAGGAGAAGCAGCTTGAGCTCACGCTCGGCCTGCTCCTTGCGGGCGATGAGCAGCTTTTCCTCCTCCTGAGCCATGTGGCGCATATCGGCGTCTTCGGATTCGACGACCATTTGGTGGGCGCCAGCAAGATCCTTTTCGATTTGCTTGAACTCGCGGTGCTTGGAGACAACTGCTTCGAGTTCGGCGTGCTGCTTGGCGAGCTTCTGGAAACGCGCGGAATCGCTGACGATCTCGGGCGTGGAGAGTTCGTGGGTCATTTCCTGGTAGCGGGCGTCGAGTTGATCGAGTTTTTCGCTGAGAGTGAGTACAGACATGTGAAAACCTTTCTTCAACAAATTGAGAGTCACGGACGAAGCGTGGCGGATGATGGGTGAATCGTGACTCGGGAACAAAAAGAGCAGGCGCCCAAAAAGGGCGCAAGAGGGGTGGCAGCTAATAGAAAGAGGCGTACATTGGAAACTCTGCCCAGTAAGAATAACGCGGAAAGAGGAGGGGCGCAATCGAGGTTGACGTGCGCCGATGGGCGTTGCTGGGGAGAAATGAGGTGTACTAGGATGCGGGTAAGGATGGCGGTAGTCAACGAGAGTGGAACGCATGAATGAAGCAGCACGAACGGCACTGGACGCAACGCCAGAGAGCATGCAACCGGGTGTGCCGCAAGCCGATGCCGGGTTTTTGTGGGACTTCTGGTATCCGGCGATGCGCAGCGATGAGATTTATGGGAAGCATCTGGCGACGGCGATGCTGCTGGAAGTGCCGTTGGTGATCGGCCGGACGAGCGAAGGAAAGGCGTTTGCGATGCGCGACGCTTGTCCCCACCGGGGGATTCCGCTCTCCTACGGGCACTTTGACGGAAAGGATTTGCAGTGCAGCTATCACGGGTGGGAGTTCGACGCGTGCAGCGGGCAGTGTGTGCTGATACCGTCGCTGACGAGCCATGACAAGTTGAAGGTGGAGTGCATCGCGGCGGGGCATTATCCGTGCGAAGAGCGCGACGGGTATGTTTGGGTGTATATGAACGCTGCGGGAACGCAATTGCCGGAGCAGGTGCCGGCCGCGCCGGAGCTGCCGAAGTTCAGCGAGAAATTCAGAATCGCGCGGCTCGACTGCGAGCTGCCGTCGCACATTGATCATGGAATTATCGGGTTAATGGACCCGGCGCACGGGCCGTTCGTACACCAGTCGTGGTTTTGGCGGAGCAAGAAGAGTATCCACGAAAAGTCCAAGCAGTTTGAGCCGATTCCGAATGGATTCCGGATGAGCAAGCACTCGCCTTGGACGAACAGCTTGCCGTATCAACTGCTGAAGAAGATGACGGGCGAGGCGGTAACGACGACAATCGATTTCGTCTTGCCGAACATGCGATTCGAGGGAATTCACAGCGGGAAGCTGTGGTTTTCCAGCCGCGCGACGGTGACGCCGGGGCGGCGCGATCTTTGCCGGATTGATTTTGTGGCGGCGTGGAATCTGGCCCTGCCGGTTTCGATTTTCCGGGCATTTGCGAAGATGTTTCTGCGGCAGGATAAGGAAACGATGATCGAGCAGTCCGAGGGCCTAAAGCAGAACCCGCGGTTGATGCTGATTGATGATGCGGATCGCCCGGCGAAGTGGTATTTCGCACTGAAGCAGAACCTCATCGAGGACCGTCGCACGGGCGTTCCCGTGCCTCACCCGATGACCGGGTCGGTCACATTGCACTGGAGAAGCTAATTCCATTCCTCGGAGTTCCTACTGTAATGAGCGAATGAAGCGGAAAGGAAAAACCATGCTTAAGGTAGTTGATATGACTGAGGTTTGGTAGGGGCGAAGCCTGTTGCAAACACATAAGTTCGTGACTGTAAGATTTTCTGTTGAAAGTGAGGGTAGAAAGAGGAAGGGTGTCTCCAGGTTCCAGGGCCTTTAGCGGAGGTCAAGGAGAGGAGACACCCAATGACTGTATCTCTAGACA
>Ga0182011_10000542_pt1 | contig 33079 bp, 27 predicted proteins | sample 711E1DmetaG_FD_120481 | JGI IMG/M metagenome (GOLD analysis project Ga0182011, IMG submission 120481) | Permafrost microbial communities from Stordalen Mire, Sweden - 711E1D metaG | ecosystem: Environmental > Terrestrial > Soil > Wetlands > Permafrost | place: Sweden: Stordalen | collected...
CACGTAAACCGAACCCCAATGGCGTCGCTCGCGTCTCCCCAGCGGCTCCAGCAGGTCGGCCAAAAATTGTACCAAGCGCTTTCGACATCTCTCGATTTCGCTCTCGGTCATGAACCGGAGCTTAGCACCTCCCGTAGGAGAGGTCAATAATGTAACGTAGTAGTACTAGCCCCCGCCTACTCCGGCGCCGATGGCCAAAAGATAGTCTCAAACTGATCGAACGATAGTGTCCAAGAGATAGGCTTGGCTGCCCGGAGGATAACTTGAGGAGAGCCGCAGCGGAGCCTTAACCTTGTAGCTTGGTCCCACGCCAGGAGATGAAAATCATCCCTGTCGTCACCCCCGCGTCAGCGGGGGTCCGCATCCGTCCAGAAGGAGATGGATCCCTCCCGCCATGGCGGGACGGGAATGACCGGCGCGGGGTGATTTTCGAGGGAGCGAACTGCGGAGATTCTTCTCCCGCGACTGCAGGATCAGAATGACAAGCGAAGGGCTGGCAAGTTGGAAGGCCTGAGGGTCAGAGGAAAACGATGAATTATCCGGTTCACATCAGCAAGAGACTGGCCGTGGTGTTGGTGACGGCCGCGGCGATTGTCGTCGCCACGGGACTTCTGGAATCCGGCCGCAGTCGTGGTCAGGCTACGAACGCGAATCCGGCGCAGGAAGCACGTGCAAAATCCGACCCGTCCCCGTCCGACGCAACCTTGGACCTGTCACCCAGCCAACTGAACTCGATCAAGATTGAACCGGTGGGAAGCTACCTGTTTCCTGTTGAGAAGGAGGCGGTGGGCAGCATTGATTATGACGAAGACCTGTCCGTTCAAGTTTTCCCGGCTTATCAGGGGACCATCATCCAGGCTTTAGGGGAGCTTGGCGCCAAAGTTCAGAAGGAACAGCCCCTCTACACAATCAAAAGCCCTGACCTCATCCAGGCTGAGTCAACGCTGATCGGCGCGGCGGCGACTTTCGTCCTGACCAACAAGGAACTGGCGCGCGTCCAGGACCTTGGCGGAGTTGCCCAACGAGAGAAAGAGCAGGCGGCATCAGATCAACAAACCGCTGAGGGCGCTCTCAAAGCTGCGCGCGATGCGGTCCTCGTCTTCGGCAAGACAAATGCCGAAATTGATCAAATGATCGCCTCGCGCAAAATCGATCCCGCCCTGGTCGTGCGCAGTCCAATTCCCGGGAAAATCACCTCGAAGAACGCGCAGCCTGGATTTTTCGTGCAGCCGGGAAACCTGCCGGCGCCTTACTCAGTGGCCGACGTCAAGATCAAATGGATGCTGGCAAATGTCATGGAAAGTGAGATCCCGCTTTTTCATTTGGGCCAGCCGGTCCAAGTCCGGGTGATCTCCTATCCTGACCGCGTATTTAAGGGGAAGGTTTCCAAGATCTACGAGACGGTTGATCCGAATACTCATCGAGTAACGATCCGTTCCGAGATCGCCGACCCCAACGATGAGCTGCATTCCGGAATGCTCGCCAACTTCGTCATCCGGGTCCACGACCCGGTGGAAGCCACCGCCATACCCGCTAATGGCGTGGTCCGCGAAGCCGACGGCACGATGACGGCTTGGGTGACAACCGATCGCCACCGTTTTGTGCAAAGGATCATCAAGATCGGCCTGCGAAAGGACGACCGGGTGCAGATTCTCGATGGTTTGCAGCGCGGAGAACTGGTGGTGGCAGACGGCGCCGTGTTTCTTAGCAACATGCTGGAAGCGCCACCCAGCGATTAGCCGGAATTTCTCACCAAGATTGGGGAAGGGAGGGGTTTTAACCCCGCCGTTGCCGACACCGCCCTCACCCCCTTGCCCCTCTCCCGCAAGCGGGAGAGGGGGGACCACGAAGTGGAGGGTGAGGGGCTTTGCGGCGGGGTTAAAACCCCGCCCTTCCGGGTGCTCGACTCAAGACAGTCGAGTGTGGCGAGAAATCCGGATCAGGTTAGATTTAATGCCGCTTTCATTTCGGTAGAACACGAGTTGCCATGTTCAAATCTCTCATCGCATTTTGCCTGAGCCGCCGCCCGATTGTGGTGTTGGGCCTGGTGTTGTTTACCGGCGCCGGGTTCATTGCTTTCAAGATGCTCAATATTGAGGCGTATCCAAACCCCACGCCCGTGATCCTGGAAATTACCGCGCAGGCGCCGGGCCTTTCGGCCGAGGAGATGGAACGTTACTACACGCTCCCCATGGAAATAGGGCTCTACACCACGCCTGGCATTGATGTCATCCGCTCGACCTCGTTCTATGGATTGTCCTTTGTGCGCGTCAGTTTCAAATATGGCGTGGACTACAATTTCGCCTACGCCCAGGCATCGGTCGCGATGCAACAGAACGTTAGCCTGCCCGGCAGTCTGGTGCCCACCATCCAGGCGAACAGCTCGACGGGGGAAATCTATCGTTATCAGGTCGTCGGTTCAAAGCATTTCGGTATCACGAATCTGCGTACAGTGCAGGATTGGATCGTGGCGCGCCGGCTGCTGACCATTCCCGGCATCGCCGCTGTCAACAGTTGGGGAGGTCCCACTAAGGAATTCCAGGTCGAGGTGGACCCGCACAAGCTGGAAGCCTACAGCGTCACAGTGCCCCAAGTCCTGACGGCGCTGGGCAACTCCAACCTCAACGTGGGCGGACGCGAAATCCGCATTGGCCAGCAGTCGATCAATATCCGCGGCGTCGGCCTCATTGATGATGGCGGCAATGATGATTTGCGGCAGGGTTACAAAGTTGATGATATTGAACATGTGGTTCTCGCCCAGTCGAACGGTGTCCCGGTGCTGGTCCGGGATGTCGGCAAGGTGTCAGTCGGCTATCGGCCCAGGCTCGGCATTCTGGGCCGCGACCGGCAGGACGATGTGGTTGGGGCGATCGTGGTAATGCGGCGAACGGAAACGACCTCCGACATGCTTCCCAAAGTCAAAGCGGCCATTGAAAAGGTGAATCACGACGGGAGTCTGCCGTTGGGAGTCAGGGTCGTTCCTTATTACGACCGCTCATCCTTGATCGCCCTCACCACGCATACGGTTCTGCACAATCTGATTTTCGGATGCTTGCTGGTCTTCCTCATCCAATGGATTTTCCTCGGCAATCTCCGCAGCGCGACCATCGTGGGATTGAACATTCCGTTCGCGCTGTTCTTCGCCACCATTCTCCTGGTGATTCAGGGCGAAAGTGCGAACCTGCTCTCCGTGGGCGCGGTGGATTTCGGCATCATCGTGGATTCGGCCGTGATCCTGGTCGAGAATATCTTCCGGAATTTTCAGCGCGACCCGGAAGAAAAACAGAGTCTGCTCCAGCGGCTGGCGGGGGGTGCTTGGGGGCCCGACCCAACGAGATCCTCGGAACATACAACGGCAGCTCACGGATGGACGGATCGATTGCGGCTGATTCTGATCAGCGCCATGCAGGTTGACAAGGCGGTTCTATTCTCGGCGCTCATCACCGTGGCCGGTTTCGTGCCCTTGTTCACCATGCAGGGAGTGGAGGGTCAGATCTTCGGCCCTATGGCGCGCACTTACGGCTACGCACTGGCCGGAGCCTTGCTAGCAACATTCACCGTCACGCCCGTGATCGCTTCCCTGCTGCTCCCCAAGAACGTGAAGGAAGCCGAAACAATCATCGTCCGCCTGTTGCACCGTATCTACAATCCTGCTTTGCGTTTTTCCCTGAAACACCGCGTCCTCGTGGTAGGAATTGAATTGACCCTTTCTCTGGGAACATTCTTCCTGATCGCACCGAGACTCGGCAGCGAGTTTCTTCCGCATTTGGAAGAAGGCAACTTTTGGATCCGCGCTTCCATGCCCATCACGCTCTCGCTCGAAGACGGCGAGGCGGCCTCGAGAAAAATGCGCGAGATTCTCCTGCGACACCCCGAAGTCCTTACGGTGGTTTCCCAGCATGGCCGGCCGGACGACGGCAGCGACGCATCGCCCTTCTCCAACGTCGAGCTCTTCGCGCCTCTCAAGCCTCTTGACGAATGGCCCAAAGGCTTGACCAAGGATAATTTAACCAACCAGATTCAAGCGGAGTTCAACAACGAGCTGCCGGGGGTCGTCTTCAATTTCTCCCAATACATTGAGGACAACATCGAGGAAGGGATCTCGGGCGTCAAAGGCGTCAATTCGGTCAAGGTCGTCGGCCCCAATCTCGAAACCATCACCAAACTTGCCGACCAAGTCCGGGACCAGATGAGCCAGGTGCGGGGCATTGCCGACCTCGGCATCTTCCCTGTCCTTGGACAGCCCAACTTGAACATCAAAGTGGATCGTGCCAAGGCGGCGCGCTATGGCCTCAATTCCGGTGATGTTAACTTGGTCGTGCAAGCGGCCATGGGTGGAGCCGTAGCGACTTCGGTCCTGGAAGGCGACCGGCAGTTCGATCTCGTCATCCGTTATACGCCGGAATACCGCGACAGCATCGAAAAAATCCGCAACATCAAAGTGGCCTATCAAACCAGCAGCGGCGCCAACGCCTATATACCCTTGAGTGAACTGGCGACGATCACCCTGGATACGGGAGCTGCCTGGGTTTATCACGAGAGCGTGCAGCGCTTCATCCCGGTCAAGTTCAGCGTCCGCGGCCGCGACCTGGGCGGCACGGTCGAGGAGGCTCAGACGCGGATCGCCCATAACGTGAAACTTCCGTCGGGATACCGGCTGGTTTGGGCCGGCGAGTTCGGAGACCTTCAGGAAGCCAAGAAACGTCTGGCGATCATTGTACCGATCAGCTTCATCCTGATTGCCGGGATGCTCTACGGCTTGTTCAATAACCTGCGCGACTCCCTTCTGGCGCTCGCCGGCATCCCTGACGCGGTGGTGGGCGGCATCCTGGCGCTCTATATCTCCGGTCTCCATTTCAGCATCTCCGCCGCCATCGGCTTCATCTCGCTCTTCGGCGTGTCCGTCATGGACGGTATCCTGATGATTACTTTTTACGAACACGAAAGGGCAAAGGGCCTTGCGCCCACAGACGCGATGTTCCGCGCCGCCAGCACCCGCATGCGCCCACTGCTGATGACGGCGCTCTCGGCCTGCATTGGCCTCTTTCCCGCGGCCATTTCCACGGGAATCGGCAGCCAGGTGCAGCGTCCGCTCGCCACGGTGATTGTAGGCGGCATGCTGCTCGGCCCCGTCATGCTGCTTCTCGCTGTGCCCGCGTTGAGAATGATATTCCTAGGCCGCGACCATGACTCAGCATCGGAGGTTCAATGAGGATGAAGACCACGTGTCTCCTTTTCCTGATGATTAGCTGGGCGACGTTTACGCAGGGGACTGGTTGCGCCGTCCTGTCTAGTGGAGCATCATTGCTGTCCAAATTAGAAAACTCTTCGAGTGGCCAACGCGGCTTCGCCGCCCCGCTGTGCGGAAAGCCTCTGGCTTTCCGGGCAGGCCCCCCCGCTTCTCTTTCTCCGCGTCGTCTGGAAGGCGCAGCCTTCCAGACGACGCGGAGGAGGTTGGTTAAGGTACAGGCGTCACGGAAAGGCGAAGCCTTTCCGCACAGCGGGGCGGCAGAGCCGCTGGTCAGCACCCACCAGTCTTCTGATGAACAGCGAGACCACGGCCGGGCTTCCGCCCCGAATCACCCGCCCAGCCGTGCGAGACTGACCAACGCAAAACCTCCTAAGCAGTTTCCGAACAGCCGGCAACATTCCATACCTGGGAATGCCATGAATTTTCATCAGCCGGGTTTGGACAAATCCGGTGGTGCGGCAAGAAGCGGATTGATACAGAACGAAGCAGCCAACAACGCCCGGCCTGTTCGGACGCCAAGTGTCGTCCGACCCGTTGCGTCATCGCTCGACAATGTACGCCATCGCGGCCCTAACCCGGCGGTCGTGGGTGGATCGCCGAACTCACATAGCAGCAATACCGGGGCGATCGACGGAAGCCGCATGAACCGCAAGCGTTAGGAGGATGTAGCGCGGGCGAGACGCCCGCGCTACGAGGCACCGTGCTAAGGAACTAAACCTATGTTTCGCACGCACAAATCACGCCTTGCCCGCATCATCGCGACCTCTGCCTTATTGCTCACCGCCAGTTGCGCGGTTGGGCCTAAGTTCAAGAAACCTGCTCCTCCGGATGTCGGCGGTTATACCCCCACTCCGATTTCGGCCACCAACAGCACGGCCAACGTCGATGGGGGAGAGGAGCAACACTTTGACAAAGGGCTGGATATTCCGGGAGAGTGGTGGATATTGTTTCACTCCAAGCCACTCAACGATTTGATTGAGCGCTCGCTCAAAACCAATCCCGACCTCAAGGCGGCGCAGGCGGCATTGTTAGTGGCAAGAGAAAATATGCTGGCCCAACGAGGCTTTTACTATCCCAGTGTTACAGGCGGTTTTTCAGCGACCCGGGCGAAGTCAGCGAACGACCTTTCACCTGTGACCAACACCAGCGCCTTGAATTACAGCCTCTACACGCCGCAGGTGAGCGTCTCGTTTGTGCCGGACGTTTTCGGTCTAAACCGGAGAACGGTGGAGTCGCTCCGAGCGCAAGAGCAGCAGGCGCGTTTTGCCCTGGCCGCGACGCATATCACGTTGAGCTCAAACGTCGTCGCCGGCGCCATACAAGAGGCATCACTGCGGGGGCAGATTAAAGCAACCCATGAGCTCATCGCCATCAACACCGACATGCTCGGGATTTTGCGGGAACAGCATGCGAAAGGGTATGCGAGCGAACTCGATGTGGCGGCGCAGGAATCGCAGCTCGCGCAAGTCATTGCCACCATGCCCCCCCTGCTGAAGCAGTTGGCTCAAGAACGTGACCTGCTGGCTGTGCTGTCGGGCGGGTTCCCCAACCAGGATTTGACTGAGAAGTTTGAGCTGTCGACTCTGCAACTGCCGCAGGAACTGCCGCTGAGCCTTCCTTCGCAACTCGTGGAGCAACGCCCGGATGTGCGCCAGGCCGAGGAGAACCTGCATTCCGCCAGCGCTCAAATCGGCACTGCGGTTGCGAACCGCCTCCCGAACTTCGCGCTGACCGCGGATGCTGGCAGCATGGCGGTGGTCCTTGGCCGGATGTTCTCGGGAGGCAATGGCTTTTGGGATTTGGGCGCAGGCGTTACGCAGCCCATCTTTGATGCCGGCACCCTGCGGCATCGGGAGCGCGCCGCGCGTGCCGCTTATACTCAGGCCGCCGAACAATATCGCAGCACTGTCCTCACCGCCTTTCAGAACGTCGCTGACACGCTGAATGCGCTGCAACAGGATGCCGACGGCTTGCAGGCGGCAGCCGCCGCCAAAAATGCTTCCAGCATCACCCTTGGTCTGTCCAAAAAACAGTATCAGTCCGGCTACGTCAGCTACCTGGCTCTCTTAAGCGCGGAACAAGCGTATCAGCAAGCCGTGATAAACCTCGCGCAGGCGCAAGCCAATCGTTATGCCGACACTGCCGCCTTGTTTCAGGCTCTTGGCGGCGGATGGTGGAACCGCTCGGATGTTCCTAAGAATTAAACTTCATTCGAATTGACTGTTGAGCCGACTGTGGAGTACCCTCCACAGTATGAAAACAATCCAAGTGGTGTTGGATGCGGAATTGCTTCGGGCCGCGAATGGAGCTGCCAAACGGGCGCGAGTAAACCGTTCTGCTCTGATTCGCGAGGCCCTTCGCGAACACTTGAACCGCCTCCGCACGCGCGAGGTCGAGGCTCGCGACCGGCGAGGCTACCGAGAGCATCCGCAGGCCGTGGGCGATGTTGCGGCCTGGGAACGAGTGGCATCATGGCCGGAGCAATAGCGCGCGGAGAAGTCCGCTTGTACCAGTTCTCTTATCCCGACAAGCAACGGCCGGTGGTAGTGCTTACCAGGGACAGCGCCATCGGCTACTTATCAGCCGTCACCGTGGCGCCCATAACGTCCACCATCCGTGGTGTGCCGTCCGAGATCCTGCTGACGGAGGCAGACGGGATGAAGGGTACCTGCGCCGTCAATCTCCACAACGTCGTCACGGTGTCCAAGGCCCATCTAGGGCGCCGCGTGGCGTTGCTCAGTTCCGAGCGGTTAAGGGAGATTTGCGGGGCACTAGCCTTCGCTCTCGGTTGTTCATGAACAGATACGCCGGCTCCTTACCTCAAAGCTTCAATTCCACTTGGGAGTGAATGTGGAGAGCGCGGGCTGAGATCAGGAAGTTGTGGCCACAAAATGAGTACGGGGAACCCTGTCGGTCCCCCGTCTCGTTCGTTCACTTTTCTTGCGCCGTGGTAACGTTCTTGGAACGTCATCAGCGGTGCGCACCGCAAGAGCGGTGTGATCATTTTATATGCGTGTCCGGGGGAGCCTTATCTCCTCCCGTCAGCATAGTTTCCTTGTACTCCTCTGCACGATCAATTGCAAGCTTTTTCTTCTCCTTTTCTGCTTCTCCACGTAACCCCTCAATCTGGTGTGGCAAAGGGCGAAGCGCCGGCCTTTACAGGCTGCTGAGTTGGAAGCCTCTCTGTGCTTGCCGGAGGGAGTGGGCTCGATTTATACTGTGGCTATTCAGGGCAACAAAATGGAAATTCCGGCTTCGTGGGGGGAGATATGAGCACTTCCAGTCAAGCGCAAGTTACACCCGAGCGAATCCTCCAGTTAATGTGGGGCTACGCGCCGCCGCTCATTCTGGAGGCTGCCCTACGCCACCGTGTTTTCGACGTGTTGGACGACGGCCCGAAAACCGCCGATGAAGTCGAGGACGCGACCGGAGCCTCCGCCCGCGGATTGACCGCCGTGATGAACGCGCTGGTGGGACTGGACTTCCTCACCAAAGACACGCTGGGCCGATACGCACTCACTCCGGAAAGCGCCACGTTTCAGGTTAGCACTAAGCCTGGCTTCCAGGGCGGCATGATTCTCCATTGCAGCGAGCAACTGATTCCGAAATGGCTGCGCCTCAACGAAATTGTCGCCACCGGCAGGCCATCGGAGGCGGTCAATCAGGAGCGGCTGGGAGGCGATTATTTCCATAAGTTTGTGGAGGACATCTTCCCCATGAGCTACGGCTCGGCCCAAAAGTTGGCCGCAACACTCGACTTGGACCGCTCCGGGGCGCCGCTCAGCGTGCTCGACCTGGCGGCGGGTTCCGGAGTGTGGGGCATCGCGCTGGCGCAGAGATCGCAGTGCGTCCGTGTGACGGCGGTAGACTGGCCCGAGGTGATCGCCGTCACCCGGAAAACCGTGGCCCGCTTCGGGCTGATGAAGCGCTTTCAGTTCGTTGCGGGCGACTTGCTCATGGCCGATTTTGGGCGCAACCACGCCGTCGCCACTCTGGGCCACATTCTTCACAGCGAAGGCGAGGAGCGCAGCCGCGCCTTGCTGCGCAAGACCTTCGATGCGCTGGCCTCCGGCGGCACCATCGCCGTCGCCGAGTTCCTGGTGAATGACGAGAGAACGGAACCGCTGGTGGGCCTGCTCTTCGCGGTGAACATGTTGGTGAATACCGATCGCGGAGACACGTATTCGTTTGGCGAAATCAGCGCTTGGCTGGCCCAGGCGGGCTTTGTAAACCCGCGCACCCTCGACGCCCCCGGCCCTTCCCCTCTGATCCTGGCGACGAAGCCCTAAGCACAGAGACTCCGCTGGAAACGCGCTAGCCAGCTTGCTTCCTCTCACCCGTAAGAAGCCGGTCATTGGCAGTACGGATTCGGACTATACAGGAGTCGGTTCCGCTCGTTTCAAGAAACCGGGTCGGCTGGTGTCATGGGCGCGCACTCCGCCCGAAAGCGCCCACCCCTTCATCGCAGCGGCGGGCACAGGAGGAATTCATGAATAGCCGGGAGCGTGTGCTGGGCATGTTGGAGGGAGGTTCGGCTGATCACCTTCCTTGCATGCCGATTATCATGCAGTTTGCCGGGGACCACATCGGGGCGAGTTATCGAGACTACGCCGCGGACTTCCGCGTTCTGACCGAAGGGCAGACCCGTGTGGCGGAAGAGTTCGGGATAGACCACGTGAACACCATGTCGGACCCGGCCGGGGAGGCGGCAGACTGCGGCGCAGCCGTGAAGTTTTTTCCAAACCAGCCGCCGGCCTTGGATGAGGTGAACGCCTTGTTGACAGACAAGACGCGCCTGGCCACGCTTGAAGTCCCTCCGGGCAGCGCATGCATAATCGCCTGCAAGCGCTGGCGCTGTACAAGGAACGCGTGGGTGGGGAAAAGCTGATTGAGGGTTGGGTCGAGGGACCCTGCGCGCAAGGCGCCGCTTTGCGGGGAATCAACAACCTTATGTTGGATTTCTATGACGATCCAGTCTTCGTGCGCCGGTTGTTTGACTTTGTGTTGGAGATGGAGATGCGTTTCGCTAAAGCCCAGATTGCCGAAGGCGCCGAATTGGTTGGAATCGGGGACGCCGCAGCGTCGCTTGTCGGTCCGCAAATCTACGAGGAGTTTGTCTGGGGTTACGAGAAGAAGATGGTTGACGGGCTGCACGCTCTTGGCGCCCGGGTGCGCCTGCATATTTGTGGGGATACGCGGGCCATACTCGAGAGCCTGGGGCGGCTTGGGTGCGAAATAGTCGATTTGGATTATCTCGTGCCGATCTCCGAGGCCCGTGAGAAGATGGGGCAGAACCAAGTTCTGCTGGGTAACGTCGACCCCGTGCGCGTCTTGCGCGAAGGCTCCCCGGAGTCGGTGGCCGCCGCCCTTGCCGAGTGCCACCGCCAAGCGGGTCCCCGTTATATTGTTGGCGCCGGGTGCGAAGTCACTCGAGACACGCCCCCGGAAAATCTTCGAGCCCTGTGCCGCTATGCTCAGGAACATGGGCCGAACCCATAGAACCGACGAGTGGGATTCGATGCAGGCCCCGTCGAGGATTGCAGCCCACAGTGAGATTCATTAACCTGCTGAGTCTCGCGCTACGCTCGCCTGCCGCCGGTAACCGTATTCCTTTTTCAACTTGTAAGTGATGCTGTCCACCAGGGCCCGCCAGCTAGCCTCGATGAGGTTTTCGGAAACCCCCACCGTTCCCCAGGTCTCTTGGCCGTCGGTGGTTTCGATCAGCACCCGAACCTTGGCATCCGTGGCAGCCTTGGCGTCCAGCACACGGACTTTGTAGTCGGTCAAGCGAATGTTGCGGATGCACGGGAAGAAAGTGGTGAGCGATTTCCTGAGCGCCCTGTCTAAGGCGCTCACCGGGCCAACTCCCTCCGCGGCCGTGTGTTCTTCCGTGCCGTCCACGCGCAATTTAATCACCGCCTCCGAGTAAGGCTCGTTGGCTCCTTTCTTCTGGGTGATGACGCGAAAGCCATCCAACTCGAAAAACTCTTTCGAGTGGTGCACCAGTTTGTCGAAAAGGATCTCAAACGACGCTTCCGCCCCTTCAAACTGGTAGCCGTAGTGCTCCATCTCTTTGAGCTTGTCCACAACGAGCTTGGCGTCGGGAGAGGACTTGTCAATTTCCAGACCCAGTTCCGCCGCCTTGTAGATCACGTTGCTCTTTCCGGAAAGCTCCGAGACCAGGACCCGGCGTTCGTTGCCCACCACTGCCGGATCCACGTGCTCATAGGAAGATGCCTCTTTCACCACCGCGCTCACATGAATGCCGGCTTTGTGGGCAAACGCGCTCTTGCCCACATAGGGCAGATCCTGGCGATGATGGAGGTTGGCCAGCTCGCTTACATAACGGGACACTTCCGTGAGGTGCTTGAGGTTCTCCCGGCCGATGCAGCGCATGCCCAACTTCAGCTCGACATTGGGGATCACAGAGCAGAGGTTGGCATTCCCGCAACGTTCTCCATACCCGTTGATCGTGCCCTGCACCTGCACCGCTCCCTGTTGCACGGCGGTAATGGAGTTGGCGACCGCCATTTCGCAATCGTTGTGAGTGTGAATCCCCAGCGGCGTCTTGACATGCTTCGAAGCCATCTGGAAGCGCCCGCCAATGTCGCCGGTCAGCGTGCCGCCGTTGGTGTCGCACAACACGATGGTGTCCGCGCCCGCCTCCTCGGCCACCTTGAGGGTCGCCAGCGCATAACTCGAGTCGGCCTTGAATCCGTCAAAGAAATGCTCGGCGTCGTAGATCACTTCCTTCCCTTTGGATTTCAGGAACTCCACCGACTCGCGAATCAAATCCAGGTTTTCCTCCAGGGAGATGCCCAAAGCCACTTTCACATGCAAATTCCAAGTCTTCCCGAAGATGGTCACCACCGGAGTGTTGGCTTCCAGAAGCGCTTGCAGGTTCCGGTCGTGGGCGACGCTGTGTCGCGGGTGGCGAGTGCTGCCAAAGGCCGCCAGCTTGGCATGCTTCAACTTCAGTTCCTGGGCCCGGCGGAAGAAAGCAATGTCCTTGCTGTTCGACCCGGGCCAGCCGCCTTCAACGTAATCCACCCCCAGCTCGTCCAGCTTCTTCACAATGTGAAGCTTGTCTTCCAATGAGAATGAGATGTCCTCGCCTTGCGAACCATCTCGCAACGTCGTGTCGTAAATCTGAATCTTTTTCATAATTCCACTTGCCCCGATGCGATTGGGATGAGGCCAGCATGGCTGATATGCGACAAAAAATCAACCTTCGCGCGGGCGACATACTGGTGAAGGCCGGAGGAGTCGAGCGAGTAACCAAGGTCAGTGGTTTGCTGGCGCTACGTTCCTCCCTTGATGGCGAAGGCATAGCCTGCTGGAATAGTTGAATCCCGTGCGGAAAGGCCTGGTGAAGCGGCCGGAGGATGAGTGGTGGTCGGGTTACAACAATCTTGCTTTGGGTAAGGCGACGGTAGCGGCGTGCCCCATCCAGATTGACGACGCGCGGTTGCCGCTGGGGTATCGGGCTTGAGAAAATCCCACGGTCAGCACTGGTCCCCCGCCATTGCGATCGCCGGACTTTCAGCAGCGGCGACACTGTGGCTACCCCGCTACCCGCTGCCAACGCAGCACGCTAAGGCGGCGGCCTACAACAAGCTCAAGAGTTTCTGCACCAACTCAAATCAAACGCCTGCCGAGCCTGCATGGCCTGAGCGTCGGGGTCTGGAGAGTCAAAGAACTCGACGACTTGCGTTGGGCCAAAATCTTCCACACTCGTGAATTTGTCCCGCAAGATTTCGATGGCCCGCTTCACATCCATTTCCTCGCTTCGCTGTTTCCATGCTGCGGCAAGCTTCTCCAATCCCTCAGGGAAATTGCCGAGGCAATAAACAATGTCATAGGCATCCTTGGGTTTATCGCGGCCTTCCAGCGCGTGCGCTTTCATCACCAGAAAATCCGCAAGTGATGCGACGGGGAGGCGCACTTTGTTCTTCGCACCCCGAATGGCGCGGCCTGCAAGTACGACCTGAACCGGCGCGCGGAAGGCTGTGCTGCACGCGTCTGCCTGCAAGACGCGGAAGCCTTCCAATAACTTGGGTTTGTTTCTCCTCAGTCTCACCTCTTTGGGTGCGAGAAATTCAACTTCCACTTGGACGGGTTTACCGCCGTCGCCGAGGTCGACATCGGTTACGAACTGAAACGGTTTCTCCCCAGGACGGTAGCGGCGAGTGTCGAGCAGGATTTTGAGCATTCCAGCGTACCGTCCGTCATGGAGCTTCTCCGCGTCCAGAGCCAAGTCAACATCGATGCTTCCCACGTGTGGCTCCTGAACGTCAGGGAGCAACAAATAAGGCACCCATCCACCAATGAGCACGAGGCAATCGTGAAAAGCTGCGAGCACCTGAGCGAGATCAATGAGGACGCGATGGGCAGCTTTCGTTTGGCGGGAGTCGTACTCACTTTGACATCTTGGCTCTGGTTTCATGGCTTACGGAGATTCCATTCTGGTTTCAACCTTTGGTCCAGCAGTGCTTCGGCCGCCTCTTCACCGCGTCCCCCGCAGTGAAAAAGGTCAACATAAGTCTGGACTGGATTCGTACATCGCATCCTGCGCTCACCCATACTCCCTCCGTCACCGAGGTAGAAAACTCCATCGTCGTCGGGTAGCAGGACTACCAGATTTTCGCCGGAGTCCACTTGCTTGGCTTCCGTCAGTGCTTCGAATCTCGCGAGAAAGTCCCGGCGCACATAAATCCAAGTTTTGGGCTGCCGCACATGGGGCGCCTGGAATTCCGCAGCGGAGAACGAGGCGTATGCTGCGAGGCCGCCCGCGTCGAGATCAAGGTTGGCCAGAGCCTCTCGCAATCGTTTTCCTTGCAGGAGGGTAAAATAGCCACGGCGTTCGTGCCGGTCGAAACGGTAAGCCTCCCGCCATGCGAAAAGCAGTTTTAGCGGATCGCGCAACCCAAAGCCGCCTCCCTCAAAAACTTCGATGAACGCCTCGTCGCGCAGGTGCTGGACGACCTTGTTCACCAAGCCAAGACTCGGCTCCGGGATGTTGTTTGGTGGCCCGAAATGGGCCTGCATTTTTCTCTGAGTCCAGCGAGTCCCTGCGTTCCCCGGCGCGAGGAGCGCGCGGATCACCCGCCCTGCTTCCGGCGTGCCTAGATTCGCCCTGGGGCGAGGCATGCGGTGCACGGGCTTAAAGCCACGGCGCTCGATGTGAACCGCACCCGGCACATCGAGATGGCAGTTTCCCGCAAGGTCGTACCAACTCCAGCCGTGTTGGATGCACAAGTCGGCCAAGCGAGGAGACACGAACGGCATGGCCAGTACCGGCACTGCTGCGAGCTCACGTCCAGAAGAGGGGATCTCCCTTCCAATCAGGCTGTGGAAAGTGCTGGGGCGCATCTCGCCTTTGCACTCTACGTATAGTGTGACACCTCCGCCCGGGAGCGGCAGCTTCGCCTCCAGGTCGAATCGAGCGTTGGGCTTGCTCCCGACGTGCTCGACGCACCAATCGCGCAGCCACCGTATGCTCCCTAGCAGTTCGCGGAGCTTGGAAGCGAGAGCCTGCTCAAGCGCTAAGCCAGCAAGTCTTTGTGTGTTCACAATAAGTCCTTAGTTCACGCAAACGTGAACATACTATACTTCGTGAACCAAGTCAACAGATATTGCTTTCCCCGCCGGCTGGCGCAGAGCCCTGTTCTTTGGGGTCTGCGATTTCCCGAAGGAACTTGTAGGAGGTGACACCGGCCCCAAATGTCGGTCAGTCTTGCCCCCAATTGGGCCATCACCAATGCGCCCGCATACGGACATCTCGGGTGGTACAATGAAGAGGATCAGGGTGTCGCTTACCATTGGGGGAACAACATGACCAAGCCCATCGTGCAATCGGTGACTTTTAAGGCTTCCCCGGAAGAACTATTTGAAATCTTTACTGACTCGAAAAAGCATTCCGCCGCCACAGGAGCCAAGGCATCCACCAGCGCCAAGGCGGGGGCCAAGTTCACAGCTTTCGAGGGAATGCTCTCGGGAAGGAACCTCCTGGTGATTCCCGGCCGCATGATCGTCCAAGCTTGGCGAGCCTCCCACTGGAAGGACTGCGACCTCGACTCAATTCTGGTCTTGAACTTTTCCAAGACGCCGGGCGGCGGCAGAATTGATTTGGTCCACGCGGGGGTTCCGCAGCATGACCACCAAGGCGTCACCAAAGGGTGGCCCTTGTACTATTGGGAGCCCTCGAAGGCCTACCTGAAAGGTCGCTCGGCAAGAGGCTAATCCCCATACTATTCGCATAGTGGGTTCGAGGAGATTCCTTTCTCGACTGGGATTTGCCACCATCTGAAGCCATCATCTCGTTGGAGGACAAACAGCTATGGACGCGATTGAGGTTTTGAAGACACGGCGCGCGGTGCGCGCTTACAAGGGTGAACCGGTGCCCAGAAAGATCATCGAGGACGTCATTGACTGCGGGCGGTTGGCGGCCACGGCCATCAACATACAACCTTGGGAATTCATCGTGGTGACAAACCGCGACTTGCTGCGCAGCATTGCTCAGACCACCGACCATGGGAAGTTCATTTCCGACGCTCCGGTGTGCGTGGTCGTTCTGTGCGAAGACACAAAGTATTACCTCGAAGACGGCAGCGCTGCCACAGAGAATATCCTGCTGGCTGCCCGCGCGCACGGCTTGGGCTCGTGCTGGGTCGCCGGAGACAAGAAGCCCTTTGCTTCGGAAATCTGCCGCTTGGTAGGAGCGCCCCAAGGCCACAAGTTGGTCAGCCTGATTCCCATGGGCTATCCGGCGGAAAGCCCGGACAAGTCCAAGCGGCCCCTTTCCGACGTTCTGCACTGGGATAAGTACTGAGCATCATAGGTGCCAAGCTTCAACTCGCGCCCGCTTTCGTTGAACTTCCCAGACACCCATCATTCGACCTATGTCAACCGCAACCCGCATGGATGACGCATCTGCGAGCCGGGCGCCGCAGCCAGGCGGGTTCCATGCGAGCACCCGCATCATCCAGTCCCCTTTTTGGATCAATGGGTCTTGTTTTTTTCGCTTCACATTGCTATATTGCCCCCCGATAGATTCCCCGCAATTGTGCGCGGGGCATAGGGGAGGGTTATGATGAGGCGTTCGGTTCGGTATCCTTTGCTAATTGCGTCATTGCTGGTGCTCGGGTCTTTATACTTCTTGCGAGGAAAAGGGGGCGCCCAGGCGTCGCCGGGGAGCAGTCCATACATTCGAAATCTCTCCATGACCTCGACGTTCTTGGCCGCCGATTTCACTCCGGATGGTAACCTCTCAAAGAAGGTCTGGAAGGATGCTCGCCACGTTACTATCGATCGGGACCGCTTTGGGGAGCCACGCTATCCTGATTCCGAAGTGCAGGCGGCAAGCCTCTGGACCCCGCATTACATGTACCTCTCCTACCGGTGCCGATACCGATCCCTGAACACTTACCCCGGCGACTCTATTAAAGAGCATCCGGGGATCTGCGAACGTGACGTAGTGGAAGCATTTATCGATCCTCAGCCTGAGGGTTTTATCCACTATTATGAATATGAAATAGCACCAAACAATCAGTGGTGGGACCTGGAGATCAACCTCACCAAAACGCCGACGTATAACGGGGATTGGGACTCTCACTTCGAGCATGTCGCAAAAGTGGATGCCGAGCATAAAATCTGGGTTGTGGAGATGCGTATCCCCGTCGCATCCATGAAGGTGAACGCCATCCACCCGGGAGATGAATGGCGTTTGAATCTCTACCGTTGCGACGGCCCGGGAGACGACAGTCAGAGGCGTTTCATGAGTTGGAGCACCTTGCCCCCCGGCCGCAATGGGTCCTTCCACCAACCAGCCTGTTTTGGGATCATCAAGTTTGTAAAGTAGGCTTGCAAATCGGAATGTCTATTGAGGGAAGGCGGACGGAGGCCTGATTTTCTCCCATCCTTCGCCGTTTAATGAATCCAGAAACGCCAGCAGATCCCGCTTTGTTGGATCATCTAAATAAAACGGTGTGAGCCGAGTATCAAGGTGAGGGTTCGGCAGCCCTCCCTTGGCATAGAGATCCAAAACCTCGCCAAGCGTTTTGAACCGGCCGTCGTGCATATAGGGTGCTCGATGGGCCAGATCGCGCAAAGTGGGTATTTTGAATTTCCCGAAATCCCCCCGCCGCTTCGTGACGACTTCGCGTCCAGGATCGGGATTCTCCTGATCCATGCCAATTCCCAGGTTGGTGAACTTTTCCGTGGTGAAGCTCGGGCCGGCGTGGCATTCGGCGCATTCGCCTTTGCGGTTGAAGAAGTCCAGGCCGGCCTTCTGCTGTTTCGTGAGAGCGGACTTATCGCCGGCGACGTAGCGGTCGTAGGGGGAATTTCCGGACACGATGGTGCGCTCGAAGGTAGCTATCGCCTTCGAGATGCGATCGAAGTTGATCGTGCTGTCCCCAAATGCGGCGGCAAACAGTGGGGCGTAGCCTTTGATCCCCTGGATATTTTGGACGACTCGTTCGACAGTCATGCCCATCTCAATGGGATTCGTCACCGGAACAATGAGTTGCGATTCCAGCGTGGGAGAACGGCCATCCCAGAGTTGCGACTTGCCCCAGGCGCGGTTGAGCAGCGTAGGTGTGTGGCGCGGTCCCGGCTTTCCAGTCACACCCTTTGAGAATGCGGTAGTGCCCGAGAATGCATGGTCCGCTTCATGACAGAAGGCACACGAGACGATGCCGTTTGAAGAAAGACGGCCATCGAAAAATAATATCCTTCCCAGTTCGGCGCGCGCCGGCGAGTAAGGGTTGTCTTCAGGCCACGGAACGGCCGGTAGGCCCAAAGGGACTGGCACTTCAGGCGTTACAGGCTGAGCCTGGCGGACAGCCAATAAGGCCGGGAGTAGAGCCAAGAGGAAAAAGGTTGTCAACGCAACACGACTCGACATGGAGGCGATCAGTCGGCCACTTCTGCTTGACTCGGCTTGAGGAAGTGAGGCAGACGCGGCGTGATGAACCGGAAGCGTCGTCCCAGGATCATTTTAACCAGGAGATGATCGGTGTTGCGCGTAACCCCAAGACCTACGCCCAGGTTAAACTCCCAGTTCGGGCCAAAATCATAATCGATGGTTGGCACGATCTGGTGCTGCTGCAAATAAAGAGCGTCAAAACCGGTGACCGATCCTAACGACCCGTAATATTCGAGACCCGCGCTGAGCTTGCGCCTGACCGAATAGGCAACCTTAAAATTGGGAGAGAAGCCGACACCTTCTCGTACACTGGGCCCATGAAACGACCGCTCCAGGGCCGGGTTAAATGAAAGATACCAGGAGCGCCATTGTTTATCGACGATGGGCCGAATTTCCCAGGTCCAGGTATCACTCGAGAAGATAGGGCGCTGGTAGCCAAGTTCAGTGGAAAGGCTCACTCCTACCGGCCACTTCCAACTGTCCGGGACGCGAACCCGCGGCCGGATGTGATCGCCAACCCATTTATAGCCCTGACGGGGACCGGAACTCGTGAAGATATAGAGTCCTGTTTCAAACCAATCGTTCCAGCCTTGCGTAATCTCCACCGTTTCGTGCAATTGATGTTCATCGGGGAGAACGTCGTAGACCGTGGTCTTGAAACCTTCAAACGTGAAATTGCTATGAAGCTCGACCATAGTGCGCCCAGCTGGAACCGTGTCGGCCCCATAGACCTGAATCTCGTAGTTGCCTTGCCCATAGAGCGGCACGGACGCTATCACGAATAAGAGTGCGAGTTGGGTGGCTTTCAACCTGGCCGTCATCGTCCCCTTCTGCCGGTTGCTCAACGTTCCACTATACTCTGTGCCGGGCGTCGAATAAAATACCAGATGAGATGGGCAGCGGGGCCATCGGACGTGGGCGAAGGCTCGGTTTTCATTCCCGCCGGCTGGTTGCCAGTGGCCGATTGAAGTAGTTTGCGGCGCTGGAACAGGTGGAGGAAGAGCACTCGCAATGTCTCTGTGCAATGCCATTACACGGTTGGCCATACTAACCTTGGTGCTCGCGGCGGCCAAAGCAACAGCGGCTGTGCAACTGAGCGGCAGTATTGTCGACGAAAATGGAGTCCCAGTAAGCGGCGTCCAAATTACGGTGAAGTCTCAGAGCGGAAGCGCTCAACGGGCCTATTCGGACGACGCCGGCCATTTTGAGGCTCTGCTTCCGACGCCAGGCGAGTACCTTGTGAGCCTCAGCAAGCCTGATTATTTCCGCCTTACTGACCAGCCTGTGCCATTGCAAGAAGGAAGCAACGAAGTCTCCTTTACCTTCAGCCACGAATTTGAGGTCCACGAAAATGTGGAAGTTCGTTCTTCGACGAAGCAAATCGACCCCTTGCAGGCCGAGCACCAGGAGACTTTAGATGCCCAGGACATTCTGGATATTCCCGCCTACAGTACGCATAATCTGGCAGCTTACTTACCCGCGATTGCAGGGGTAGTGCAGGACAACTCCGGGGCGATACATGTGGCCGGAGGACGATCGGGGGATGCCGAGTATTTGCTGGACGGCTTCGAAATCGGTGATCCGGTGACGGGGGAACTGACCAGCCGGTTAGATATAGACAGCGTGCGCGAGGTGCAGGTGGCGAGCGGGCGTTATGGCGCGCAGTATGCCCACGCCGCCAGTGCGGTGATGGATCTCAAGACGTATGTCGGCGACGACCGATGGAGGTTCGGAACCACAGACTTCTTCCCGTCCATCAATCTCCAGCAAGGTCTGCATCTTGGAAATTGGTACCCGCGATTCAACTTCTCGGGTCCATTGCACAAGGGCCGGGCCTGGTTCTCCGACGGCATCAGCCTCCAGCACACCTTTACCTTGATTCAAGGACTGCCCAGCAACGCCAACACGCAACAGCAATGGTCGGGGGACAATCTTTTCCGGATCCAGATGAACCTGACGCCCACCAACATTCTTCAAGGGAACTTCCTGTACAACATGACCGCGGATTCCCATCTTGGTCTCAGCCTGTTTACTCCCCTTTCCACGACCACCGACATGCACGCCCATCGCACCTTCGTCTCCGCCAAGGACCAAATGTTCTTTGGCAGGAACATGTTTGAGCTGGGTGCGGCCATCGACGATAACACGGGTCATAGCGTGCCGCTCGGCTCCGAGCCGTACATCGTTCAGCCTCTCACGGCTTCAGGTAATTACTTCGAGAGATCCGAGCAGCATAGCCACCGCCTGCAGTCTATCGGTCAATTGAGTCTTTCCTCCCTTCGCTGGCACGGCACCCACGAGGTGCAAGCGGGCTTCAACGCTGACGGGCTGGCTTTTTCTCAAGGGGCGGTGCGCAATCCGATTGAGACGGTCCGCGCCGACAACACCTTGCTGCTTCGCACCACATTTAGCGGACCGTCAAATTATCGCGTCACTAATACGCAGTTGGGTTCTTACCTGCAAGATTCCTGGCGAGTCCTTCGCCCGCTGGTCGTATCGTTCGGAGGAAGAACGGATTGGGATACGGTGGTGGGAAAGACGGTGCTCGGCCCGCGGCTGGCAGCCAATCTCCTGCCCTTTCGTGATGATCGGACCAAAATCTCAGCAGGCTGGGGAATTTACTACCGGCCCGTCAACCTGGCCCTTTGGGGCGCCGGGCTCGATCAAGAACGGAATGACACCCTTTATGACCAAACCGGGACGACGCCGGTGCTGGGCCCTACGTTTACGCGGTTCTTGTTGCCCTCCAGCGGCCTTCAGCAGCCGCGCTTCAACACCAGCAGTGTCGAGTGGGAACAAAAACTGGGGTCCAATACCTACGCGGGCATTACTCTCCTGCGCCGTGTGGAAAGCGATGGATTCGCTTATGAAGACATCCAACCGGGTCCGCTGGGAGGGGCGTTTCTGTTGCAGAACCACCGGCGCGACCGCAGTCGTTCCGGTGAGGTTTGGGCTCGCCGGGTCTTCAAGAACAAGGCCGAAATATATGGGGATTATACCCGCTCCAGCGCCCGCAGCAACGAAGCCCTGGATTATTCTCTCACAACCCCCTATTTTGTTCCCCAGGCCCCGGGACCACTCTTGTGGGATGCCCCGAACCGATTGGTTTCCTGGGGAAAGACTCCTGTTCCGCTTTGGGGCTTGTTCCTGACTTATCGGCTGGAATACCGGTCGGGTTTCCCGTTCGATGACCTGAATGAACAACAGCAACTTGTGGGCACGCCAGGCCAGTTTCGCTTCCCTGACTATTTGGATCTGGATGTTGGCCTCGAGAAGCGGTTCCCGTTCCACGGACAAGTGTGGGCTTTCCGCGTTAGCTCCATCAATGTTACCAACCACGACAATCCCAATGTCGTCAACACCATTAGCAATCCCTTCGCTTTCGCGGGAGGCCAGGGCAGAGCTCTTACCGGACGCCTTCGTTTGGTGGGAAGAAAATGAGCAAGGCATTCTGGGGTGGCTACGTTGGTGTCTATTCCACTATAATTGCCAGGACGCGATGACAGCTACCATTCTTGCACTCGCTTGCCTCGTCGGAGCCGTACCCATTGCCGCCAAGGAGAAGGCGCCGACTATTTACCAAATTCCTTTGCCGCCGAAGCCGGACTTCTCGACAGTGGACTGGCTGGTGGGGGAATGGGCCGGAAAGACCACCGACGGGAAAGCCCAGGGTGAAATCCGCTTGTCCGTCAGTTATGACCTGGATAACCAGGTCATGCTCCTGCGCGGGGAATCATCTTTCCTGGCGACCCAGACTTCCCCGGCGGCGAAAGAATCGTGGCTGGGCGTCCTTACCTCGGGCCGAGGAGTGAGCGGCTTTTTGCTACGCACGTTTTCCAGCACTGGTTTCATCACCCGATATCGAGTGACCGTGGAGGGGGCGGAAACCCACATTAATCCCGAGGGAGGAGAGTCCCCTCCGCCGGGATGGCTCTTTCGCACGGTCATCAAGCGGACCGACCCTCAGGAGCTTGTGGAGACAGTTCAGGCCGCGCCCCCAAACAAAAGCTTTTTTGATTATTACACCGCCAAATTGATCCGCATCAGGGCGGAAGAGAAGGCTAAAACGCCTCCAAACCCGGCCCAATAGAAAAGCCTGATGTAAAATAACAGGCGGATGGATCCATTTCCAACGCCAGGCGAGGAGTGATTCCGGGCTCTTATCCGGGTTGGAGAGGGCTCAGGCGGCGCATTCGCCTTGGCAAGCAAGGGGGAAGTTCCATGTCTACACGCAAGAAGGTCATCCTTGGCATCCTGATCTTCCTGGTCCTCACACTCGTTGCCCTCGTGGTCATAGTTCCCCTGCTCTTCGATGTGGACCGCTATCGCTCGCAAGTCGAATCGCTAATCGAACAGCGGACCGGCAAGTCCACTGAGATTGGGCACCTCGCGCTCACCGTCTTTCCAAGCCTTTCCATCCGCGTGGATGATTTCGCTCTGAGGAACCCCTCGGGATTTCCCCAGGGTTATTTCGTGAAGGCTCAACGGATTTACGCCGTGGTTGACGCCGGCGGGCTTTGGAACCACCAGGTGGTCATCAAATCGCTGGACCTGGACACGCCTGTAATCAATCTGCTTTCCGACCTCAAGGGTAACTGGAACTTCCAAAGTAAGCCTTCTTCAGCCAAAGACGACCCTGACCCGCCGGGGCAAAAGCCCTTGTTTACGCTGGGAGCCATCTCCAACGTCAAGATCACCAAGGGCAAGCTAAGCGTCGCGAGCCTTTTGCCCTCCGGAGGTTCGGGCCCGGCTTTCATTGAAGCGGAGGGTGTTTCGAGCCAACTGCGACAGGTCGAGCTTAACGCCTTGACTGAATCTGCCTCAGTCCACCCCAATGCTGTCGCTGGTGAAACCGAAGCGGCTTCTGAAGCTGGTTGGCTCATGTCTGTTGCCTACGCCGCCGACCAGAGCGGCAAGCTCGTGGCGGAGGGAACGCTCAAGATGGACTCTTTGCTTGTCATGAATATGGTCGTGACCAATGTCAAATCCAAACTCCGTCTTTTCCCCAAGCAAATCTTCTTCGACGGCCTGGAATGTAAACTTTATGACGGCGACACCGCTGGAAACCTTTCCTTCTCGTTGGCGGGCCAAAACCCCCATTTCAACACCGATGCGAAACTGGACGGCGTGAACGTGGCGAAGTTGCTGAATGCATTTCCGAATGCTCGCGGGAAAATGACCGGCACACTCGAGGGAAATGTGAAACTCGATGGCGAAGTGACCCGCTCACCTCACCCCCTGGCGGGAATTCACGGCTCCGGGCAAATGGCCATTCGCAATGGGAAGTTGCCCAGTTTGCTGTTGAACAAGAATCTGCTGCAACTGGCGCAGCTTGCGAAGATGGGTCCGGGCTCCGGAGATCCTGGTTCCTTCTCCTCCATCGCCATGGATTTCACCATTGCGAATGAACGGATTAACACCACCAAAGCCACCATCGTTGGCAACGGAGTTGACGTGGACGCCTCCGGGAGCCTTGCTCTGGCCGGCGAGGGCAGCCTCGATTACCAAGGCGTGGCAAGAGTGGCCGCCGCCCAGAACGCCCTCTCGAATTTAGTCGCTAACCTCTCAGGCGCAACTTTTGCCAACGGCAAGATGGGTTTCCCCTTCCATCTGGCTGGGCCATTACAGAATCCCAAGTTCACACTGAAGTCAGGCGGCGCCGGCGGCCAGTTGGGCGCAATCACGGGAGCGCCGGGCCAAAAGGGCGCTACGGGTCAGCAACAAAAACCGTAGCGCAACGTAAAGTCGCCACACCCAATTCCTTGCTCGCCTCAAACAGGGGGAGAGGGGAGAATGTAGAAACCCAAGATCGCTGCGCAAAGTCGCCACTGCACATTTTTCAGCGGCCGCCCTAAATGAGGAACCAATGACAAACATTCGACCCCTCGCGCTGGTGACGGGGGCCTCGGCCGGTATTGGAGCTGCCTATGCCCGCCGGCTCGCCGAGCAGGGCTACGATTTGCTCCTGGTGGCGCGGCGCGCGGGTCGCCTGCAAGAATTGGCCGCAGAACTCACAAGCCGCTACGGAGTGCGTGCCGAGCCCTTGCCCGCCGACCTCACGAGCGACACCGACCTGAAAGCCGTCGAAGACCGAATCGCGAGCGAGGAGCATCTCGAATTTCTGCTCAACAACGCCGGGTTTGGCGCCAGCGGACGGTTCTACGAATCGCCGGTGGAAATTCAGGACGCCATGCACCGCCTGCACGTGATGGCCACGCTGCGCCTCTCCCACGCGGCGCTCCGCAAGATGACGGCACGCGGCAAGGGCGCGGTGGTCAACGTCTCCTCGGTGGCGGCCTTCATTTGCCGGCCTGGCAGCGTCAGCTACCACTCAACCAAAGCGTGGATCAACTGCTTTACCGAAGGACTCTACCTCGAGTTGAAGCAGGCCCGCTCGCCCGTGCGCGTGCAGGCGCTCTGCCCCGGATACACTGTGACGGAGTTTCACGATGTCATGGGATTCGACCGCAAACGTGTTCGCGCAATCTTGTGGACTCCCGTCGAGAAGGTCGTGGACGCTTCCCTCGAAGGCCTCCGGCGCGGCAGATTGTTCGTGGTGCCCGGCTGGCTCTACAAGTTCTTTGTAGTGCTGCTACGGCTCATGCCACGTCCCCTGCTCCATGCCATAGGTCTGAAGAGCAGATCGCGGGTCCGAAAGCAAGAGTGAGAAGCAGAAGAAGATGAACCCACGCAAGTGGACTCAGAATTTGGGAAGCAATCTGAGGCGTTGGAGGTCCTCCTCAGTCCAGAGTGCTTGTAGGTAGATGATGCTTCGGAGCGTGCCTGGCCGGAAGGTATCCGAGGCGTGGTGGAAGGAGAGTGTGACCCGTCGTCCGTCAGGATGGACGTAATGACGGTGGCTTCCTTTCTGGCGGTTGAGCGCGAAGCCGTCTGCCTGGAGGGCGGAGGCCAGTTGGCGGGCGGTAAGAGAATTGAGGCGGGAAAAATCCACGCTCATACGGTAACCGCGACGACCGGTCGGTCAGAAGCGGTTACGCTCGCAGGGAGAGACTCGCCGTCCTCCAGTAGTGCCTCGATCACCATCTGAGCTACCTCTTGGATATTCTTGAGTGCCTCCTCTTTGGTGTGACCCCACGTTGAGGCACCCCTCGATTCGAGGTCTGGTACGTAGGCACGCCAAACATCTTCATCCGGTTCGATAACCACAGGGAAGACGTACGATCTCATCCTATGCCCTCCGTTCTTTTGACGCTGAGCCAAAACACCCTCCGTTGATCTGGATGACGTTCCCCAAATAAGGGACTACTTTCATTCTACAGTCCAGAAAGCGGTTGTCAACGACGTGTGATGCGCGCCACAAGGGCGTAGTTGCTGAGGCATTACACAAGGGCGAGCCTTTTGCTTGACCAACTGCCTTCGAAGAGCCACAGGTCCCCCGGCACGCCGGGACAAGCTCCGAGCGGCACCTGCGCTACCATCCCCCGCGCGATTCCAGCCTCGCGGTTTCCTCGCAAATCCGTTCCCAGGCTCGTTCCACGTGACGAAATTCGGTGTAGGTCTGGCCGACGCAGAAGCGGATGACATAACGGCCGTTGAGCCTGGTATGCGTTAAGTAGAGATCGCCGCTTCGATTGAGAGAATCCAGCAACGCTTCGTTGAACGCGTCCCCCGCGCGGTGGCGAAAGCACACCAAGGTTTAAGGGCGTGGGGGCGGACAGCTCAAATCGCCCGTCCTGTCGCACCCAAGAGGCAAACTGCCGGGCCAAGGCCACGTGGCTGCGAATGTCGCGGCTGCCTCCCCGTATCAGGTCGCCCACATGTCAAAGGCCGCACGTATTGGAAGACAGATGTTCGCTACACGTCTCGCCACAAGTTCGATTGGTGACCTGTGGGTCAGGAGTAGGGCTCAGCGGTATTGGACCTTGGATTTGCGATTTGGTTGGAAGAATTTGCTTTGTAAGTCCTGTGTTTTCAAATATATTCCCGCTTTATGTAGATAAGTACCTTTGTTTTCATATACATTCCCGCTTCCCCCGCGGGCTTTCGACTCCGGTCCTTTATTTTCATAGACATTCCCGCGCCGTTCTCCCAAAAAAAGAAATCCTTTTCAGTGCGCGACGGACAATTTGGGCCAATGCAGTCGGCGCTTCCACAGGGGCATCGAGTCCTGCCCTGCGATGTAAGAGAAGGGAGTGTAGTACGTTAGTCTTGTTGCTCACAATACTAGGCTAACGCAGTCTTCGAGCTTTGTCAACTGGTTTCATACCAATTAGACATCAAAGGAGGAGATTTGCAGCGCCGTCAGGCGCGCAAGATCCTAGCCCACAGCGCAAGAAGGTGTGAAAAAATCCCTGAAAGAGCAAAAGCATTCCATCCCGCCAACGCGGGACAAAGTCCAAGAAGGCGCAAAGAATAGAAAGCAGTTGTTCTTTGCGAGTCTTTGCGCCTTGGCGTCTTTGCGTGAGATTGTTTATTTTTTCACAGCTTCGCAAGCTGTGGGTGGCGAATGCAAGCGACGTTCTTCCAGCCCCGTAGGGGCGAAAGAATGTGCCGACGTTTTCTTTCGCCCCTCCAGGGCTCAGGCCCCGCGCGGGAGGATGCCTCTGTTCCCACAGCTCGCGCTGTGGGCTACTATCTTCCGCCCGCTACACGGGCTGATATCAGTTACACATTACAGAGAGTGTTTTGACCGACTCGAAACTCTATGTCGGATGTCAGATTCGTATCAACGGTTGGAAAGCACAAAACGCTGGCTGTGAGGTGGCTGATTCACGACCCTTGCGGGGGAGACAGGGATCATCTACCAAAATGTCTGTGGATTATAGTTTCCGTGTGGCGACCCGGAGGCTGGACGATCCCGGCCAGTAATGCCCAGTCGTTTGGTAATCGAGTGGCTCGTTGAAAGGGCTGTTATCGGCACCTATTAGTAAACGCTGGCTCGTTACTGATGTCGGGTCGAAAGGAGCGTAGTCCATTTTCAAAGCGCTGTCGTCCCGTTTTCCGGAAAGGGCGTTTTTCGGGCCAAATCCTGCGAATTGCCGACTCAGCATAATAGCCGAGTGCCTGATTCCGGCGCGATCTCGAGGGTGTTGGGCAGATCACGTATGCGGAGCCAGCCCGACATGTAGATATACATACTTGGCAAATTGACTTTACCTTTTTGTGGGATTACCCTCTGGGTGACGTCCGCGCATTGAATCCTACGAAGCAGCATTTAGTCGTAGAGTGAGCCGAGGACCGGCAGAAACCGGATGTGGCTTAATACAACGTGACTATCGACACCGAAAGGAACCGGGCTGCCTATTTGCAAATGACCGAGGTCCTAAGGTCTGGGCGCGCACTCGCCTTCGTTGGCGCGGGGGTTACATGTCCTCTTGGCTATCCTGACTGGGACGCGCTTATCCAATGCCTTGCATCTGAGTTGAGGCTTGCACGAGGCGAGAACATTGAGTCCAGTGGCCAAACAGTAACTGTCGAGCAGGTATTGCGTGAGTTCAAAGACAAACCGCTGGTTCAGGCCCAAATATTGAAGGAAAACCTGGAAGATCGATACTTCTTGATAATGGCCAACCTATTTGGACCAAAGGACCGGCGTATCGCCCCGATCGCAGATCTTGTGAGTTTGCCCTTTAAGCATCTGTTGACGAGCAACTACGATCCCGGATTGGAACAGCATCACAGCCCACCTAACGAGCCTGTTTCGATCTGCCTCCATCACGCATCCGCTCCACAATTTATTGTCGGATTCTCTGATGACGACTACTCTAGGCGCATCGTCCATGTGCACGGCCGGTATGATGACGCCAGGCACATAATTCTCACTGAAGAAGACTATGGAACGTATATCCGATCGGCTGTACTCGATGATTTTTGGCGCGTGGTGCCAGCTGCGGCAAGGCTTATATTCTTCGGTTTCAGATTCAAAGATATTGACCTTCTTTATAGTTTCCGGCGTCGCCGAATGGGGCTAGAAAACAATCAAGGGAATGCGCGCCACTTCGCCGTTATGCCCCTGGATGATCGTGGTCGCGACAACGCCGTCACAATTCGGATGAGAATGGAGTACGGAATCGAGCCGGTTTTCTTCTCGCACCGCCCAAATGGCAGTTTCGTCGAATATGATGAGTTCATTTCGAACCTGAAACAAGATATTGTCGGAAGAGTGTCAGGGCCGCTGGCTGAGGAAGTAAGCGCCAGACTTGTCCACGCGGTCGCAGCGCCCCAGCCAGCCGAGGTTATTGAACAGGAGCAAGGAGCCCTTGCGGAGGATGTAAGGGAAGGCCTCAAGCATCTACAGGAGATGACCTCGGCGAATATCTCCCGGCGACGAACAGGTGATTTGGAATGATAGAGTTAAAACGAACGGAGTTGCTTGCCGAGCTCGAACAGAGGTCTCTCTATGGATCGCTGCTCGTCGTAGGCGGACCAGGAGCAGGCAAGAGTTGGCTCCTACGTCGATTTGCTGAACAGCGCCGAGCAGCTGGAGACGCGGTTTTGCTGCTGCTCGCCGACGACCATAACTATGTTGAATCGCTCAGCCAGTTGGAAGAAAGTCTAAAAACTCCGGCTGGTATCATCCCAACGCTGAAGGCCTACGCCGGCACCCACAAATTCCTGATTCTTGACGCATTAGATGCGCTTCGAGCCGAGGCTTCACAGCGCGTATTTCGACAGTTGATCCGGCAAGTACACCGCGACCTGCCTGAGTGGAAAGTAGTCGCGAGTATACGGTCATTCGATGCAAAGGAATCCGTTGAGCTACAGCAACTTTTTCCAATTTCGAGTGGCGAGTCAACCAATATCAACGCCCGCCACATTGTGGTACCTGTCTTTGATGACTCGGAGATGGGGGAAGCGAAGCAACAGGATCCAAGACTCGTCCCTGTTCTCGATTCGGCTTCCCCGGCTCTCCGGGGGATACTCCGCAATGCCTTTAATCTGTGGCTGGTCATTCATCTGCTGGATGAGAAAGGAGGGGTCGATTGGCTTTATGAAATCGAATCTGAAGTGCAGCTATTCGAGCGGTACTGGCGTTATCGTATTTCCAAACGAGACGATGCCTATGACCGATTGTCAATCCTGACTAGTACGACGTCCGCGATGGTTAGCAGCAGGACTCTGTCAGTCCCTTTCGCGGATGTCTACCAAATTCCCGGTGCGTCTCGAACATTTCAGTCGCTGCTGAGCGACGAAATTCTTCGCATGGCGCAGACCAACCGAGTGGCGTACGCACATAACATTTTGTTTGATTTTTCGATCTCCAAACTCCTGCTCGACGAGCAGCGCCTTTTTGGCTTTCTTGTGCACCCCGATCGCAGCATCTTTTTCAGGCCAAGTGTGTCCTACTTTCTTGCGCTGCTGTGGTACGGGGACCGCAATACCTTCTGGCGTGTAGCGGCGGACTTCTTTGCGCCTGATTTAAAGCTCCCCCCGCGTGTTCATGTTCTGCCCGGCATGGCGATATTCAACTCTGCCACTAACAAACAGGATGCCGAGCCCTTGTTCGCACTCCCCGGCAGCACCGGCGTCAACATGATCTTGAGTGTCTTACGGGCAGTGCAGGCGTTCAACGGGATGACGTCGGGGCGCGCTAACCTATGGCTGCAAATTATATGCGAGCTTTCAAGCCGATTGGATATTACGTTCGTGAACGAATACATAGCTCTCGTTGAGATAGCTTCCCACCAAACCACATGGGCAAGTCAAGAGAAACAACGGTTAGCATTGGCATCGATAACGCTTCTCAAGTGGATGTGGAATGAGGCCGAGATGCGACGCTCCAAAGATGAAGCCGACCAATTGCTGAGCATCGCGGCGGGCCGGGTCATACCGGTGGTGACGAGGCTCTATTCTGCTGATCCTGACGACGTGAAAGCCACTCTTCGCATGGTCTTGGATCGAGTCGGGAGAAAGGATGTGTCCGCTAGCGAAGCCTACGCATTAGCCAACAATCTAGAAATCATCGTTGATGCGGATCCCTCCTTCGCTGTGGATGTATACGAGGCCGCCTTCGCTTACGAAGAGAAATCCCAGGAAAAGACTCAAATCGGCAGTGGCAAAGTGTTTGTTATGACGAGTACGCGTGCCCAGGACTATTCAATGACGTATTACATCCTCGGCGTGCGCTTTAAGCATTTTCTCGACCGAGATCTCGATTCCGCAGCATTGGCCGCAGTTCGCTCCGTAACAGCTCAAGTGCGGCGTGAGCATGTGAGGACCGGACGGAGAATCGGCAAGTACTCCACCCACTTTACATTTGCGGGCGTGAGATCCAAATTGACAGCAGACCGAAGTGAACTGTGGGATCAGGGCTATCGGGATGACGAGAGCTTGCAATTACTTGACGCCTTATTTAATCGGATTTCAGAGCTCTTGAAGCGTGGTGAACTGCTTGAGAATGATGTGTGGAGGATTTTGCAATTGGTTGCAAAGGAAAATCGATTCCCCGTGGTGTGGAAGCGACTTATGGAACACGCCTCTGTCAGCCCTGAGTTGCTGCCGTTTGCTGTGCCCCTTTTGCAGGCCTCGGAAATCCTTGCGGCCCCTGAAACCAGGGTCGTGGCCGGGAACTTGCTCAGTCAGCATTTCATGGACTTAACTGTGGAGGACAGGCCCAGGATTGAAGCTGCGATTTGGGCAATCCCCGACCTGCCACTCGCGAAGACCTACCATGCCCCCGAAGATCAGCGGGACAGATTACTTGCCTGCATCCCCGAAGAAGAACTTAGTGATCGCTCGATAAGCGCGGTTCGGGCAGCCAAATCCCAAAGGAAGCCCATTAGCAACAAGCCATTCTTCAAGATCGGACCCACATCAATTGGACATTTCACGGATGAGGATTGGCTACGGCAACGTGGAGCAGACACTCGCACAGAGCCAGCCCGAATGCTTCTCGATGCGAAAGCCCCGCTTGCGGCATTCCAAAGCAAATATCTAAACGAGATTCCCTCATTACAAGATATAGAAGCCATCCTGCCTGCGCTGAAAGAGGGATTCGAGCGAGTGACTACATTTGTTGACGCAGACCAGCACGTAATTACCGATGTCCTTGCGGTCGTAGCCGCTTGTGCTGATTCTATTCTAAAGAACGCCACCCTGAATCGCGAGAGCGTGGCCGTGCAGCTATGTCGCGAAATCATTGCTGTAGCCGCCGATTATCCTTACCCTGAGCCCCTCGAAAACGCAGACGAAAGTTTCGACACACCTATGTGGGGATCGACTCCAAAGATTGAAGCGGCCCAAGGCGTAATGCATTATGCCTATAATTGGGGGCTCGATGATGAGCTTGTTCGATTGATAACCGGCCTCAGCAATGACAAATCACCTGCCGTCCGGTTTCAAGTAGCTCGAGGGTTGGGCGGTATCTACAAACACAGTTCGCGGCTATTTTGGGAACTCGCTGATTCGATGCAGTCACATGAACAGGCAACAGGAGTTTTGGTCACTCTCACTAGAGTGGTCGGGCACGCGTACATCGCTAAACTTGAGCCTGATAAGGAGGGGGAGTGGCTCGCGGGTTTGCTGAAGCGGGGGATTCCAAAGCCTAAGTCGGAAGATGTCTTCCAAGCCGTATTCGACACCCTCATGTACTTGTACGTTTTCCTGAATGTGGCCCGCGCAAATCGGCTATTACGCTCTTTCGAGCGGTCGCCCGTGCGGTCAGCAAAACAGCTAGGGATAATGGCACACGCAGCTTCTTACTATCTCGATTACAACATGGAGAGCTGCGACTTGAGGGCAACAGAGGTACGCGCCAGGGCACGTGAAATTGAATTGCGCATATTGGCTGCCGTTGACCGGGGATTCCAGATAATCGAAGAGCGATCGAGTACACCACGCCGCGGGGCTACGAGGAGAGAGGAGACATTTAAGCAGCTTTTGATGACGGTAGAAAGCCTGGTGTTCAGGCTATACTTGATAATAAAGGCAAATCCGCAATTGACAAGGCCCGGGGAGAGCTCGCTCAGCGATGCGAGTGTCCCTGTATTCTTCGAGGAAACAGCAGAGCTTTGGGATGCTGTGGTTAGTGCGGGTAGAGAATACCGCCGCCCAATGGGACCTTCCACTGCTCATCACCTGATGGAATCATTCAATCGATTGCTGCCTATTGATCCGGGACGGGTACTCATGCTTGCTTGGCGCCTGATTACGGGTCGCACATTCGGCTACCAGTTCGATCAAATGGCAATCGGCGAATTCGTCAGTTTCGCCGACAAAATTCTCTCCGGTCACAAAGAGCTTCTCCGCGACGAAGTCAGCGCGGTTCACTTCGCTGAGATCTTGGATGTCTTTGTCAGCCCTGGCTGGCCGGATGCTACGCGCTTGGTCTTGCGAATGGATTCGGCCGTCCGCTGACGGTGGGTCATCCTTGGCGACAGGCCGATGTCCCGAGAAGAATCTGCTCGCTCTTCTCACTACAACTTGGTACGACTCCGATAGTTCCGGCGCTGCGAGGGATTCGGCCTGAAAAGTCGCCTTCCCGGAAAATGGCCGACAGCCAGAATCGACCCTTGGTAACGGGCCCAGTGCTTACCGACAGTACCCACCGCCGATTCCTGGCGATAAATGCCCAACCCACAAGGAAAATCGCATCAGGGTTAAGCACGCCATCCAGGCTTTCAGCGAATGTGGAATTGGTCCGGCTGATTACAGCGGAGAACGATCACATGGACTTGATTGGGGGCGGGATGGATGTAATGGCGGTGGCTTCCTTTTTCTTCGGGCTGAGCCAAAAGACTCTACGCTGCTTTGGGCGACATTCACAAATAACGGACACGTTTCATTGAACAATTCAGAGAATGCTCGTCAACGACGCGCGCAGCGGGTAGATTCTCTCTTAAATTTCAAGAGTTTTTTCTTTCTAGAAGGGTGCGGGAAACCTCTTTCTTTTTGAAGGTCAGCAAGCAACGAGAACATGGGTCACCTCCTGGGCAGGGGCC
>Ga0182011_10000543_pt1 | contig 33063 bp, 28 predicted proteins | sample 711E1DmetaG_FD_120481 | JGI IMG/M metagenome (GOLD analysis project Ga0182011, IMG submission 120481) | Permafrost microbial communities from Stordalen Mire, Sweden - 711E1D metaG | ecosystem: Environmental > Terrestrial > Soil > Wetlands > Permafrost | place: Sweden: Stordalen | collected...
AGCAAATCCTCCGCAGCCAAGCTCCCCGTACGGAGAGTGAATTGCTCCTGGCCACAAAGGCTGCCCTCCAAGCCATTTCTACCGCCGACTGCAAGAGCTTCTTTTTTGACGCCAAATACGCTACATGCTTTATGGAAATGCTCTAATGTTGCCACGATCCCTCCGCTTCGAGCCCGCAGAAGGCGCGGGCTCTCCGGTCGGGATGACAAATCCGGGTCAGGTAACAAGCGGAAGCAGGGATCTTGAGGAGAGAAAAGCGAAGAGAAGGGCGAAGCGAGGGGAAAGGATTCGGGTATGATGCGAGATTCCCGCGGGGAGAGAAAGAGGATGGGGATGGCAAGAGAGATAGCGAAGATATTGGAGAGCACGGTGGTGTATGCGGGGCCGGTGTTTGGGGTGCGGCGGGATGAGGTGCTGGAACCGGGGGGGCTGCGAACTACACGAGAGGTAGTCACGCATCCGGGGTCGGTGGTGGTACTACCAGTGCTGGATGATGGGAGGGTGGTGCTGATCCGGCAATACCGGCATGCGACGCGGCAGTATTTGTGGGAATTGGTGGCGGGGCGGATGGATCCGGGAGAGACGCCGAAACGGGCAGCGGCGCGGGAGTTGCTGGAAGAAACGGGCTACCGGGCGAAGCGGTTTTCCGTGTTTCTGGACGTGTTTCCGACGCCGGGGTTCCTGGAAGAGCGGATGTTTATCCTGCTGGCGGAAGGGTTGACGGCGGGGGAAGCGCAACCGGAGGAGGACGAGAAGATCGAGGCGCGGGCGTACAGTTTGAAGGAGCTGAAACAAATGATTTATATGGGGAAACTGCGGGATGCGAAATCGGTTGCGGGGATCCTTTATTACGTCACATTTTTGCGCAAAGAGAGATGAAGGTGGAGTTGAACCGTTTTTACAAAGGGAAAAGATGAACATTTTTGAACGGTAGGTTTGCGGCACTCTTGACTCCGAGTTCCATTTTGATACACTCCGCGCAATTCGTGCTCATGGCGGCGTCTGGAAGTAATCCGCCCCCAGGAGTCACCGTCCAAAGGAGACACGAAGTGCAAGGAACAGTAAAGTGGTTCAATAATTCGAAAGGATACGGATTCATTGGCCGAGAAGACGGGCCCGATGTGTTCGTTCACTATTCCGCGATCACCGGGGATGGCTACCGGTCACTGCAGGAAGGGGATCCGGTCGAATTTGAAATTGTGGAAGGCCCGAAAGGACCACAGGCGGCCAATGTGAGTAAGGCGGTCTGAGAGAAGTCGTGTGTTGGAACCTGCCGGCGGAGGCGAGAGCTTCCGCCGGTTGTTTTTTTAAGGAAGTTATCAGCGATCAGATATCAGCGATCAGGAGGCAGGAAAAAGACAACGCCCCGACCGGGTCGGGGTGAACGCCGGTGCGGAGTTCGCAGAGGAGCGCAGAGAAGCGCGGAGAAGAGGAACCCAAGAGCACAGACAAGAGTGTCTGTGCCACGTTGCGCAGGGAAAAGAAAGGCGAAGAAAAAAACTTACCACAGAGGTGGCAGAGTCGCCGCCCCGACCGGGTCGGAGTAAACGCCGGGAACTGAGAGTTCCGAGGGAACACGGAGAAGAGAGCACAGCGAAGAGGGATTCCTCGCTTCGCGGACTTCGCTCGGAATGACGGCGCGCGGCTTGGGGCTGTGAAAGGCCTCAGGCCTGAAGGCCTGAGCTACAGGGGCCTGAGCGCAGGAGAGAGCGGGAGGGGATTATAATGGCGGGCATGGAAAACAAACGGATTGCGGGGATATTGCGGGAAACGGCGCGCTTGCTGGAGATTGATGGAGCCATCATCGGGCGCTACCGGAGCTATGAGAAGGCGGCGGAGCTGATTGAGGGGCTGCCGGAATCGGTGGAGCAACTGATGGCCACGCCGGAGAAACTGACGGAATTGCCGGGGATTGGCGACCGCATGGTGGAGCATTTGAAGGAGATTGTGGAGACGGGCGATTACAGTTTGCGGAAAAAGCTGCTGAAGAAATATCCGGAGACGATACTGGACCTGCTGGAGCTGCAATCACTGGGGCCGAAAAAGGTGGCGGTGTTGTGGAAGACGTTCAAGGCAGGGACGGTGGCGGACGTCGAGAAATTGGCGAAGGAAGGCAAGCTACGGGACCTGGCGGGATTTGGAGAGAAGAGCGAGCAGAATATTTTGAAGGCGGTGGAGGTGTTCAAGAAGTCGTCGGGAAGATTCCTGATCAGCACGGCGGAAGAAGCGGCGCTGGCGATTATCGAGCACATCAAGAAGGCGGGGAAGGCGGTGGAGTCGCTGACACCGGCGGGGTCGTTGCGGCGGGGGAAGGAGACGGTGGGAGATTTGGATTTGTTGTTGACGTTGGCGGAGGGGCACACGAAGCAGAAGGACGTGGATGCGGTGGCGAAACATATTTTGACGTATGCGGGAATTGACCAGACGCTAGCGCATGGCGAGAACAAGGTGAGCTTCACGCTGGAGAATGGGCTGCAGGTGGATGTGCGGCTGCTGGAGAAGGAGAACTTTGGGGCGGCGTTGCTGTATTTCACGGGGTCGAAGGAACACAACGTGGCATTGCGCGGGCGAGCGAATGAGATGGGGTACACGTTGAATGAGTATGAGTTGGCGACGTTGGGGGAGGGGGAAGCGAGCGAGGAAAAAAGCAACCCCAAGAGAGAAAAGCGCCCGCCTCAGAAGGCGGCCGCTACGGAAGACGGAAAAGGCAAGCCCAAGAGCGCGGGACGGCGGGTGGCGGGGAGGACGGAGGAGGAGATTTACGGGAAGTTGAAGCTGGAGTTTATTGCGCCGGAATTGCGGGAGAACACCGGGGAGATTGCGGCGGCGGAAGCGCACAAGCTGCCGAAGTTGATTGAGCTGCGGGACATCAAGGGCGACCTGCAGATGCACACGACGGCGAGCGATGGGAAGAATTCGATTGAGGAGATGGCGGAGGCGGCGCGGGCGCTGGGGCATGAGTACATCGCGATCACGGACCATTCGAAAGCGGTGACGGTGGCGAACGGGTTGGATGAGAAGCGCATGGCGGCGCACATCAAGAAGATTCATGCGGCGAACGAGAAAGGGCTGGGGATTCGCGTGCTGGCGGGGGCGGAGGTGGACATTCTGAAGGGTGGGGCGCTGGACTATTCGGATGAGTTGCTGGCGCAACTGGATGTGGTGGTGTGCTCGATCCATTCGTATTTTAATTTGGAGCGGGAGGCGATGACAGAGCGGATGCTGGCGGCGATTGAGAATCCTTATGCGCAAATTATTGGGCACCCGACGGGACGCGTGCTGCTGCGGCGAGAGGCGATTGATTACGACATGGAGAAGGTGCTGGCGGCTTGCGGGAAACATGGCGTGGCGATGGAGTGTAATTCGTACCCGGACCGGCTGGATTTGAAGGATGTGTATTTGAGGATGTGCAAGGAACGCGGAGTGAAGGTGGTGATTTCGACGGATGCGCACAATGCGGGGAATTTGAGCTTGATCCGGTATGGGGTGAGGATGGCGCGGCGGGGGTGGCTGGAGAAGAGGGATGTGATCAATACGCTGGGTGTGGGGGAGTTTTTGGGGGCGCTGCGGGGGAGGAAGAGAGCGGCGGAGAGATAGGAAAGGCAAAAAGAAAGGCTTACGCAGAGGGCACAGAGTACACAGAGAAGAGAAAGGCGACGGAGAGATTCATCGCACAAAATACGTGCGATGGAAAAGCGTACCTCGCCCCGACGAAGCGTACGGGGCGCAAAACCCGCGCTTCGCGGAGTACGCTTGGAATGAGGGCGTGTTGTGGGAGCGCAGAGGAGGCTGAGAAGAGAAACCCAAGAGCACAGACAGGAGTGTCTGTGCCACAGAGGACGCGGAGAGCTCCAAAAAAAAGCGAGAAAGCAGATCCCTCCAAGGCGGGCCGCAAAAGCAGCGGCCCTCCGGTCGGGATGACAAATCGGGACATGGGGTGGGGTGGAGCGGAGTGGGGAACATTTTGGGGGGCTGGTGCGTTACATGGGTAGAGGCGGTTCAGGGAGGCAATGCGTATGAACATGAGAACTTGGCGGAGGGGGAGTGCCCTGCCCTTCCTGGCGGGCGTGCTGGTGTTGGGAAGCGCGGCGGGGGTGCGGGCGGAGGAAGTGACGAAGACGTTTACCGTAAGCGGCCATGCGCGCGTGAAGGTGGAGACGGACGATGGCAGCGTGCGCGTCTCGACGGGCGATATTAAGCAGGTGGAAGTGCGCGTGATTTATTCGGGGTACAAACTGGATAAGGATTTGCGGGTGAGCGCGACACAGAGCGGGGATACGGTGGAAGTGGCCGCAAAGACCTCGAACCATATCAGCGTGGCGCGCTACTGGTGCCTGTTCTGCGTGGACCCGAATGCTCACTTGCAGGTCGAGGTGCATATGCCGAAGGACGCGGATTTGACGGTGAGTTCGGGCGATGGGTCGGTGGAAGCGGAATCGATCAATGGGAACTTGGATGTGCATACCGGCGACGGGAGCATCGCGGTGCAGGGCGCCAAGGGAGAGATACGGCTGCGCACCGGGGATGGCTCGATTGAAGGGCGGGACCTGGATGGGCGCGTGGATGTGACGACCGGGGACGGGCACGTGAACCTGGAGGGACGCTTCGACGTGCTGCATATCAAAACGGGCGACGGGAGCGTGACGGCGCGGGCACACGGCGGGTCGAAGGTGCAGAGTAGTTGGAACATTCAAACCGGCGACGGGAGCATTGACCTGGAATTGCCGGGGGAGATTCAGGCGAATCTGGACGTGAGCACGCATGACGGGCACATCAGCCTGGGGTTTCCGGTGACGGTGGAAGGGACGTTCAGCTCGTCAAGGATTAGCGGGAAGATGAATGGCGGCGGGGCTCCGATCATGGTGAGGACGGGGGACGGGTCGATCCACCTTAATAAGACATAGACGGATTTGGAGTTTTTGACGGGATTGGGAAAGCTTTAGAGAGCGTGGAAAAGAGGCAACGGGTGTCCGAAAAACGGGACACCCGTTTTCCATTTAAGGCTGTAAGTGATTGAACAGAAAGGATGGGGATTGGAGACCGACCTGCACGGAAGTACAGGGAGGGGAGGTTGGGGCCTTGATTGTCATAATCTTGACCTGTGCCGTTTTGGGACTATTTGTGATTAGCCTGACGAGTTCGTTTATGGCGAACCAGAAGAGGCGGTCGTAGTTCCCTGCCCGGGTGGTGGCGGGGGTGGTTGGGGCAGCAGCAAGGCTATTTGGGAGTGGAGTGGGCGTCGACGGCGTCCATGGCGCGTAGGGAGTAGATGAGGGCGGCACCGGCGTTCATGGCCATGGCAACCCCGAGAGCTTCGGAGATTTCCTCGCGGGTGGCGCCGGCTTTCAGGGCGGCGTCGGTGTGGACGGTGATGCAACCGTCGCAACGTGTGGTAACGGCCACGGCAAGCGAGATGAGTTGGCGGGTTTTTTCGCCGAGGTGGGAGTCTTTGGCGTTGGCGTTGGAGAGGGTCTGGTAGCCGCGGACCGAGTCGGGCGTGAGCTTCATGAAGTGAGCGAGCTGTGCGCCGATCTGTTTCTGATAATCATTCCAATTGAGCATCATGGGGAAGCCTCCTGTCGGAAGTGAGATGGGTGAGTGGAGGAGTATACGACAAGGGGCGGGTTGTGGTGCAATCGGCGGTTGCGGGGTTGATGGATTGTGGAAAAAAACGAAGCAAGAAAGCGTTACGCAGAGGTCGCCCCGACCGGGTCCCCGAGATGCTCGGGGCGGAGCGGGGTAAACGCCGAGCACAGAGTTCGCAGAGAAGAGAAAGCCATCAAGAGTCACCCTCAAGAAGCGAGGGTGAGGTACGCACGGAAAACCCAAGAAGGAAGAGAAGAGGGTCGTGGCGTTAGAGCGTCAGAGCCCACCTTTCGCTTAAGGCGCGAAGGATGGGGCGCCCTCAAGCTTAGGGATGGGCGACGGTGAAAACATTAAGAAAAAGAGGAATTCAAGACGCGAAGGTGTGCAGGGATGGGGGCGGGAGAGGGATTATGGTTTGTCGGCGGAGGTTGCAATTGTAAAAGCGGCGGCAAGCCGCCGCACTCCAAAGGGGCGTGACCCGAGAGCGCGGAAGGTGTGACGGATGGGCCAGGCGCGCGTAGGGGCCAGACTGAGTTGGGCGGAGTTCCACCCGCCAATCGCGGGAGATTGGCGTTCCCGGCGGGGTTTCGAGGAATGGCGTGGGTGTGATATGGTTTTTGGATTCGCAGAACGAGCCGGAGTGTACAAGGTGGTGCGAGGAAAACACCGCGGAGATTGATGGACGTCTGTTGGTTGGCGAGATGGGGTCCAGCGGTGCTGGACCCCTACAAGGGCAAGAGGAACCCATGAGGTACAGGCAAGAGAAACCCAAGAGCACAGGCCCTTCGAGGCTCAGAGTAAACAAGAGCGGTTGCGCTACATGGGAAAGGCGCCCGCTTCAGAAAGCGGCCGCTACAAAGGCAAGAAAAGCCTCAGGCCTGAAGGCCTGAGCTACAGGGAGATGGAAGGATGAAAAGCGCGTATAACGGGGTGGCGGTGCCGGGCGAGGGGAAGGCGATTGGGTATGGCGGCGGAGTGCTGCAGGTGCCGGACAATCCGATCATTCCGTTTATTGAGGGAGATGGGACGGGAAGAGATATTTGGAAGGCGTCGCGGCGGGTGTTTGATGCGGCGGTGGAGAAGGCGTATGGCGGGAAGCGGCGCGTGGCGTGGTTTGAAGTGTTTGCGGGAGAGAAGGCGTTCAAGACATTCAAGCAATGGCTGCCGGACGACACGGTGGAAGCGGCGCGGGATTTTCGCGTGAGCATCAAGGGGCCGCTGACGACGCCAGTGGGCGGAGGAATACGTTCGCTGAACGTGGCGCTGCGGCAGATTTTGGATTTGTATGCGTGCGTGCGACCAGTGCGGTATTTCAAGGGAGTTCCCTCCCCTGTAAAGGAGCCGGAAAAGATGGATGTGGTGATTTTCCGGGAGAATACGGAGGACGTGTACATCGGGATCGAGTGGAAGAGCGGGTCGGCCGAGGCGAAGAAGCTGCTGGAGTTTCTGAACCACGAGATGCTGAAAGACGGGAAGAAGCAGATCCGGTGGGATTCGGCGGTGGGAATCAAGCCGATTTCGCCATTCGGCACGAAGCGGCTGGTGCGGCGAGCGATTCAGTATGCGCTGGAGCACAAACGGCCGAGCGTGACGATTGTACATAAGGGGAATATTCAGAAGTTTACCGAGGGGGGATTCCGGGACTGGGGGTACGAACTGGCGCGGGAAGAGTTTCGCGGGGAGACGGTGACGGAGCGGGAGAGCTGGATCCTGGATAACCTGGACAAGAATGCGGCGCTGACGGTGGAACAGAATGCGGCGCTGATCGAGCCGGGGCTGGAGCGGGCGACGGAGGAGTTCAAGAAGACGGTTTATGCGGAAGTGAAGGCGACGCTGGAGGCGATTGGGGCGACGCATGGGAAGGGTCAGTGGAAGTCGAAGCTGATGATCAATGACCGGATCGCGGATTCGGTGTTTCAGCAGATGCTGCTGCGGCCGAATGAGTACAGCGTGCTGGCCACGTCGAACTTAAATGGAGATTATTTGAGCGATGCGTGCGCGGCGCAGGTGGGAGGATTGGGGATTGCGCCGGGATCGAATATCGGGGATGGGTACGGGGTGTTTGAAGCGACGCATGGAACGGCGCCGAAGTACGCGGATAAGGATGTGATCAATCCGAGCTCGCTGATGCTGAGCGGGGCGATGATGTTCGAGTTTTTGGGATGGAAGGAAGCGGCGCGGTTGATTGAGGAAGGGACTGCGAAGACGATCCAGCAGAAGCGGGTGACTTACGATTTGGAGCGGCTGATGACGGGGGCGACGAAGCTGGGGACGGGGGCGTTTGCATCGGCGATTATTGAGAATATGTAGGGGGGGGGAGAGATACCAGATATCAGATATCAGCAATCAGGGAGCGAAGAAGGTTGAAAGTTAAAAGTTGAAAGTTCAAGAAGACTGTAATCGCTGTGTGCTAGACGAGAACAGGGTGGGTCAGGGCGATCGAAGGAAGGCAAAAGAAAGAATCTACGCAGAGGTCGCCCCGACCGGGTCGGGGTAAACGCCGAGCGCAGAGGTCACAGAGAAGAGAAAGGCGGCGGAGAGATCCCTCGACCCCGGCGAAGCGCCCGGGGCGCACAAATCGCGCTGCGCGACCCGACGCGCCAGATAACGGCGCGAAAGACAGAATCGGGTCGCTCCGCTCGGGATGACATTTTCGCTGGTGGGGGGCGAAGAGGGACGTGGGGTGGGTTGGGGTGAACGCCGACGCTGAGAACGCAGAGGAAACGTGGAGAGGAAAAACCCAAGAGCACAGACAGGAGTGTCTGTGCCACAGAGAGCACAGAGAAGAGAACCGCTAGAGAACTGGATTGACGGCCTGGGAATTTGATGGATTTGAGGGGTGGGAGCGGTTGTAAAAGCGGCAGCAAGCTACCGCACTCCAAAGGAGAAAGAGATGAGCAGGAAGAAAGTGACGGTGGTGGGGGGCGGGTTCGTGGGGTCGACGCTGGCGCAACGCATCGTCGACTTTGAGCTGGCGGACGTGGTGTTGACGGACATTCTGGAAGGGCCGCCGCAAGGAAAAGCGCTGGACATGATGCAGGCGGCGAAGATCACGGGAACGAGCGCCTACATCAGGGGGATTTCGACGGCGAACGGCGATTACAGCGCGACGGCGGGAAGCGACGTGGTGGTGATCACGGCGGGATTTCCGCGGAAGCCGGGGATGAGCCGGGACGATTTGCTGAAGGCGAATTATGAGGTGGTGAAGAGTGTCGTCGAGCAGATCGTGAAGCATTCGCCGGACTGCATCATCGTGGTGGTGACGAATCCGCTGGACGCGATGACGCAGGCGGCGTGGAAGGTGAGCGGATTTCCGAAGCAACGCGTGCTGGGGATGGCGGGGGTGCTGGATGCGGCGCGGATGAGCGCGTTTGTGGCCATGGAGTATGGAGTGAGCGTGGAGAACGTGCAAGCGTTTGTGCTAGGCGGACACGGGGATGAAATGGTGCCGATACCGCGGTATACGACGATCGCGGGGATTCCGCTGCCGGAGCTGCTGCCGAAGGAAAAGATTGACGCCATCGTGGAACGCACGCGGAAGGGCGGGGCGGAGATTGTGAACCTGCTGAAGATGGGATCAGCGTATTATGCGCCGTCGGCGGCGGCGATGGCGATGGTGGAAGCGATTTTGCAGGATAAAAAGAAGATTCTACCTTGCGCGGCGTATTTGGAAGGCGAGTATGGGATCCATGGATTGTTTGTGGGCGTGCTGGTGAAATTGGGCGCGAAGGGCGCGGAGGAAATTATTCAGATCAAGCTGCTGCCGGAAGAGCATGCGGCGCTGCAGAAGTCGGCGGCGGCGGTGAGGGAGTTGGTGACGGTGCTGGGGCTCTAAGTGACTGGATGAGGCGTCAACAACGCTTTATCTGACGGAACGGGTGGCGCAGCCGCTTGGCTGAACTTTGGAACGAACCTGTGGATACTGAGCAAGAGTTCATGCGCTATCTGGCGGATGCAGGCGGGTTCAGGCCTGCCATCGAGCGCTGTGCCGATATCTCCTGTCCTAAACTCCCAGCCGAGGGAGTTGGCGCGTGATAGAGCCAAGTACTGCTTGTCGAGTTCGGGGTCGACGTGTGCCCCCGCTATCAGCAAAGCAAGTCTGAGACCAAAGGGCGCCTCTCTTCTGCCAGACGCAGAAGAGTTGGGCAACATGGATCACGGCAGGACTGAAGTTCGGAACTCTTCGGACAAAAAAAACAAAAACGAGGACGGAAAAGAACATGGGTGACGTTTGATCGTCAGCGCCCACCCTTCGCAAACTTCGCGAAGGATGGGGCACCCTCAAGTACAAGGATTGGGCGGCGTGAGAGGGAAAACCCAAGAGGGGACGATGTAACGTGCCCATACTGGTGGAAGAGTTAGTCGAGGACGGTTGCGACCGTGAAAGCGGCGGCCCTTCGAAGGTCAGGGTAAATAGGGCTCGCACTCCGCATTCACACAGAGAAATTGATGTGGGTGGCAATCACGCCACGATCCCTCCACTGCGCGACCCGACGCGCCAAAAGGCGGCGCGGAAGAGAAAGATCGGGCCGCTCCGGTCGGGATGACACGGGGGCTTACAGCTTGCCGAGATGGGGTCCAGCGTGCTGGACCCCTACACGTGCAGGAGCAACCCAAGAACCGACCCCGCAGGGCGGGGTCGGCCACTACAAAGGCGAACTCAAGAGGAGCGATTAGGGGTTGGAGGCAGCCGACGCGGCGGAGGCGGGTGCAGCAGTGGCCGCGGGGCCGACGATGGTGGCGTGCTTGATGACGTCGAGCTTGGGATATTTTTTATCGAGAAAGGCCTTGCCCTGCGTCTGGATGGGCCCTTGATCGTTGGTAGGAGCCTCGGCATATCCATCGTAGAGCTTGTCGACGACCTTCATGCCTTCCTTGTTGACGGTGGCAAAGGGAGCGAAGCCCTTGGAATCGAGGAAGGCATTGTCCTTGGGATTGGTGCTGATGAAGATTTGCGTGGTGCGGGTGTCGGGGCCGCCCGTGGCGAAGGTGACGTAGCCGCGCTTGTTGCTTTTCAGGACGGGATCATCCTTGATCGTAGCTTCGATCCAAGCGGCGGAAACCACAGGATAGGAGCTGATGCCGAACTGCACGACGAAGCCAGGGGCGACACGGAAAATGACCATGTTGTCGTAGAAATGGTGGCGGACGAGATTGTAGAAGCGGTCGACGCCGTTGGGAGCCCAGGCGCGGGTAACGTCCATGACGAAGTCGCCGCGCGTGGTTTCAAATTTGACCTCGAAGGTATCGGGAGCCTTCTCCTTGAGGAGAGAGGGCTTCAGGAGCGTGCGGTCGTATTCGGAAGCGGCGGCTTTGGGTTGCGCGGGGGCTTGCGCCGGAGCGGGAGTTTGCGCGGGTAAGGATGCAACGAGAAAAAGTGCGGTTGCGACGGCGAGAACGGAATTGGTGAAACGCATGATTGTAGTGTCCTCCAAAGATTGGGAGCGATAGGTGGTGCAGAGATTTTATGAAGAGATTGTATATCGAAATGGGGGAAGACAGGAATGGGTGAAGGAAAAGAGGGACGGTAACACAGAGTTCACCCTTCGCACAAAGCGCTCTGGGCAAGCAGAGGGAAGAACACAGAGGGCACTGAGGTAGGAGAAGAAAGAAAGAAAGAAAGAAAGAAAGAAAAGAAAGAAAAGAGAGAAGAAAGAGAAAAGAGAAGGAAGAGAAGAGAAAGGCAAAAGGGAAGAGAGATTGAGGCGTTAGAACGTGAGAGCCCACCCTTCGCAAAAAACGCGAAGGATGGGGCACCCTCAAGTTCAAGGATGGGCGGCGCTATCGGGGGGAACTGGATTGGGCGGCGAGTTGGACATCGTGGAGGAGGCGGAGGGTGTTTTCGCCGAGGATTTTGCGGATGTCGGAATCGGAGTAGCCCTTTTGGAGGAGGGCTTCGGTGATTTGGGGGAGATGGGAGGCGTCTTCCATGCCGAATGGCATGGAGGCGCCATCGAAGTCGGAGCCGAGGCCGACATGATCGATGCCGGCGACTTTTACGGCGTGATCAATGTGCTCGATGATTTTGGTCCAGTCCACGCGGGGGAGCTTGCCGGATTGCATGTATTCGTGGACGATCTGGTCGCCAACGATTGAGGAGCAGGCCTCATCATCGCCACAGCGCTTTTTGATTTCAGCTTCCACTTGCTTCTCGAGGTCGGGGTGGGCTTTTTCGATGTCGCGGAATTCCTGGCTGAGGAAGCCGACGTAGTAATTGATCTGAATTACGCCGCCGTGTTTGGCGAGATCGCGAATCATGTCATCGGTCATGTTGCGGGCAGCGTCGCAAAGAGCACGGCAGGAGGAATGAGAGGCGAAGACGGGGGCTTTGGAGGTGGCGAGAACATTGTAAAAAGTTTTGTCGCTGATGTGAGAGACGTCCACGATGACGCCGAGGCGATTCATTTCGCGGACGACATCCTTGCCGAAATCGGTGAGGCCGTTGTGCTCGGGCTTGTCAGTGGAAGAATCGGCCCATTCGGTGTTGCCCATGTGGGTGAGGGTCATGTAACGAACACCGAGAGCGGCGAAGGAGCGCAGGACACCGAGATCGTTGCCCATCATATGGCCGCCTTCGACGCCGATGAGGGCGGCGATTTTGTTTTGCTGGCGGGCGGCACGGATTTCGTCGGCAGTGGTGGCGAGGACGAGATCGTTGGGATGCTTGCGGACGGTTTCGCGGACGGCGTCGATTTGATCGAGAGCGAGCTTGACGGCTTGCGGGCCGGTGATCTTGCTGGGAATCCAGATGGAGAAGAAAAGGGCGGAGAGGCCGCCATCGCGCATGCGGGGGATGTCAATGCTGCCGTCGGAGTGGCGAATGCCGAGATCGAATTTGGGGTCGAGGAGGCGCTGGGTGGTGTCGTCGTGGGTATCGATGACGATGGAGGAGAAGTGGAGAGATTTGGCTTTATCGGAGATGGGGGCGGCGGACATCAGGACGACGCCTACAGAGAGAAAGGCAATTATGCAGACGACACGAAGCATGGAACCTCCAAGGATGAAGGATGGAGTTTAACAAAAAGCGGGGTGGGGAGTGGAAGAGAAAGGCGAAAAGCTTACACAGAGTTCGCCCCGACCGGGTCGGGGTGAACGCCGGACACAGAGGTCACAGAGAAGAGAAAGGCAAGAGAAGAGAGAATGTGGCGTTGGGGCGGAAGAACCCACCCTTTTTGCAAAGTGCGCAAAAAGGATGGGGCACCCGGGGCGGCGTGACAAAGAGAAAGGCGCCCGCCTCGGAAGGCGGCCGCTACTAAAGAAAAGGCAAAGGCGCCGATCGGGAGATCGGCGTTCCCGGGTTAGCCTGCGCCGGCGGATGTGGAATCGGGGCGCTCTGTGAAGGCGGCTTTGATGTAATCGCGGTTGGTGCGGGCGATGACTTCGAGCTTGATGTCCTTGGGGCAGGCGGCTTCGCATTCGCCGATATTGGTGCAGTTGGCGAAGCCCTCGATGTTCATCTGCTGAACCATGGCGAGGGCGCGGCGGTCGCGCTCGACCTTTCCTTGCGGCAGGTGGCCAAGGTGGGAGATCTTGGCGCCGACGAAGAGAGCCGCGGCCGCGTTGGGGCAGGCGGCGACGCAGGCGCCACAACCGATGCAGGCGGCGGCGTCCATGGCCAGGTCGGCGTCCTGCTTCCTGATGGGTATGGCGTTGCCGTCCGGGGCGCTGCCGGTGGGAACGGAGATGAAGCCGCCGGCGGCGATGATGCGGTCGAAAGAGGCGCGGTTAACGGCGAGATCCTTGATGACAGGGAAGGCCTTGGCGCGCCAGGGCTCGAGGTAGATCACGTCGCCGTCTTTGAAGTGGCGCATGTGAACCTGGCAGACGGTGGTGCCCGGGAAGCCGCCGTGGGCCTTGCCATTGATCATCATGCCGCACATGCCGCAGATGCCTTCGCGGCAATCGTGGTCGAAGGCGATGGGGTCCTGGCCCTTTTCGATGAGGGACTCGTTGAGGACGTCGAGCATTTCAAGGAAGGACATGTGTTCGTTGACGTTGGGGACGTCATAGCGGACCATGCCGCCGGTGTCCTGCGCGTTTTTCTGTCTCCAGACGTGAAGTGTGAGTTTCATATCTATTTGTGGCTCCAATGATAGAGGGAGTGCACAGCCAGGAAGGGCTGTGCCACGAAAAGCGCCGGCAGGGATGCCGGCGCTACTAAGAGAGTGCGCCAATCGGGAGATTGGCGTTCCCGGGGGATCACTTGTAGCTCCGTTGAGAAGGCTTCACGTAGTTAAACGTCAAAGGCTCTTTTGTGAGGGCGGGGGCGCGATCTTGTCCCTGGTACTCCCAGGCGGCGACGTAGGAGTAGTTGGCGTCGTCGCGGAGGGCTTCGCCTTCGGGGGTCTGATACTCTTCGCGGAAGTGGCCGCCGCAGGATTCCCGGCGGTCGAGCGCGTCGAGACACATGAGTTCGGCAAGCTCAAAGAAGTCGGCGACGCGGCCGGCGCGTTCGAGGGATTGGTTGAACTCTTCGTTGGCGCCGAGGACGCGGACATTTTTCCAGAAGTCTTCGCGCAAGGCGGGGATTTGGGCGAGGGCCTTCTTGAGGCCGGCCTCATTGCGTGCCATGCCGCAGTTGTCCCAGACGATCTTGCCAAGTTCGCGGTGGAAGGAGTCCACGGTGCGGTTGCCGTTGGCGTTCAGCAGCTTTTTGGTGATGGCGGTGGCGTTCGCGACGGCTTCCTTGGCCGCGGGCGCATCGACGGCAACTTGAGCGGGCTTGGCGGTGGCGAGGTAATCGCCGATGGCATAGGGAATGATGAAGTAGCCGTCAGCCAGGCCTTGCATGAGCGCGCTGGCGCCGAGACGGTTGGCGCCGTGATCGGAAAAATTGGCTTCGCCGAGAACGAACAGGCCGGGAATCGTGGACATCAAGTTGTAGTCCACCCAAAGGCCGCCCATGACGTAGTGGCTGGCGGGATAGATGCGCATAGGCACCTTGTACGGATCCTCGCCGGTAATGCGCTCGTACATTTCGATAAGGTTACCGTAGCGCTCGGCGATGGTGCGTTTTCCGAGGCGTTGGATGGAATCGGCGAGATCGAGATAGACGCCGAGACCGGTTTCGCCGACGCCGCGGCCTGCATCGCACTCGGCCTTGGCAGCGCGGGAAGCGATGTCGCGTGGCACGAGGTTGCCGAAACTGGGGTAGCGGCGCTCGAGGTAGTAGTCGCGCTCGCTTTCTGGAATAGAGCCGGGGGCGCGCTTGTCGCCGGGCTGTTTGGGAACCCAGATGCGGCCGTCGTTGCGGAGCGACTCTGACATCAGGGTGAGCTTGGACTGATACTCACCGGCGACGGGGATGCAGGTGGGGTGGATCTGGGTAAAGCAGGGGTTGGCAAAGAGTGCACCACGCTTGTAGGCGCGCCAGATGGCGGTGGCGTTGCAACCTTTGGCGTTGGTCGAAAGGTAGAAGACGTTGGCGTAGCCGCCGGTGGCAAGGATTACGGCGTCGGCCATGTGGACTTCGATCTTGCCATCGTACAGGCTGCGGGTGACGATGCCGCGGGCCTGGCCGTCGACGACGATCAGGTCCAGCATGTCCATGCGCGGGTGCATTTTCACGGCGCCGAGGCCGATCTGGCGTTCGAGGGCCTGGTAGGCACCGAGAAGGAGCTGCTGGCCGGTCTGGCCGCGGGCGTAAAAGGTGCGCGAGACCTGCGCGCCGCCGAAGGAGCGGTTGTCGAGGAGGCCGCCGTACTCGCGTGCGAAGGGCACGCCCTGAGCGACGCACTGGTCGATAATGTTGACGCTGACCTGCGCAAGACGGTAGACGTTGGCTTCGCGGGAGCGGAAGTCGCCGCCCTTGACGGTGTCGTAGAAGAGGCGGTAAATGCTGTCGCCGTCATTGTGATAATTCTTGGCGGCGTTGATGCCGCCCTGTGCGGCGATGGAGTGGGCGCGGCGGGGGCTGTCCTGATAGCAGAAGCACTGGACGTTGTAGCCGAGCTCCCCGAGGCTGGCGGCGGCAGCGCCGCCAGCGAGGCCCGAGCCCACGACGATGATGTTGTACTTGCGCTTGTTGGCCGGATTGATCAGCTTGAGATCGAACTTGTGCTTGTCCCAGGACTGCTCAATCGGGCCGGTGGGGGCATTGGATATTAATTCCATGGAATCGGGCTCCCTAGACAGGCTTGATGAACCCGGCCAGAACGGCGACGGGGATCGAAATGTTGCCGGCCGCGATGAGGATAGCGACAAGCTTCGCGAAGCGCTGCAGCCAGGGGGTGTAGACAGGATGGCTGAAGCCGAGCGATTGGAACATGCTCCACAAGCCGTGATAGAGGTGATAGCAAAGCATGATCATCGCGACGATGTAGAAGAGAGACACGGGCCAGACTTGGAAGCCGGTGACCACGTTGTTGTAGACGTTGTGTTCGTCGAAGGGCCCGCCGGGGTGCACGGTACCGAAGGTAAAGTGCAGGAGGTGGAAGATGAGGAAGGCCAGGATGATGGGCCCGCTCCACAACATGGTCCGGGAAGCGTAGGTGGAATTGAGATTGGCCTTCTTGACGTATTTTATGGGCCGGGCGTCGCGCTGCAGGAGCCAGAGCTGGAAGGACGACCAGATGTGCAGGCCGACGGCAAGGAGCAGTGTGATCCGCGCGCCCCACAAGAGGGCGGGGAGAGATTTCAGCGTCGCCGAGTAATGATTGATTTTTTCGGGTGGCAGGAAGATCTGCAGATTGCCGAGCAGGTGGCCGACGATGAAGCCGAACAGGATGAAGCCGGTGATGGCCATGATCGCTTTCTTGCCGACGGTGGTCTGCCAGAAATGCAAGCTGCCGGCCGGAAGACTTACCGCAGTAGCGCTCATGGAATGTATTGGCCCTTCTGTTTGCAGTGAATGATGCCGGATAAGGAGTGAAGTTTGCGCAGAAGATAACTGCTGTCCGGTTGGGTTGCCGTGGAAGACATGCCCTCTCCGCCGCAAGATTCCCCGAGAGATGAAAGGAGCGCGAGACGCAGGGTACGAAGGGAACGCGGCTCAAACAGTATAGGTAGTAAAGAAAAGTGATGCAAGCGGGGCTATCGATTTGGAGGGCACAGACGGCTGGAAATTTTCTTGCGAGGAGGCGCGGGAATGGGGAACATGGGAATAGAAATTAGAGATTCTCCAAGGCAGGGTCCCGCTTCTCCCCTGTAACCCGACGGAGAAAGAAACAGGAAGACTATGGCAACGAACCTTCTGAGCGAACTGGAGCAGATGGCTGCGGCGCTGGATCAAGAGGGAGTGACGGTGGAGAATTCCCTGCTGGCGGTGGGTGAAAAAATCGCCAAAGAACTGGGCGTGAAGGCGGATGAAGTGGCGATCCTGGCGGTGTCCACGAGGTGGCGGCATTTGCATTTTTTGGTGCCGCAGCCGCTGAAGAATGTCGGGTTCATTCCACTGACGAGCAATTCGGCGCTGGCGGCGCGGACGGCGCGGGAAAGCCGGCCGGAGATCAACAACAATTTTTCGGGGGTGCGGCACGCAACGGTGTTTGAAGGGGTGCGCACGGCAATGACCTCCGGGGAATCCATCCACAAAATCATCAGCGCGCCGATCTTGTATGAAGGAAAAGTGGTGGGGGTGATGCAGATCAGCCGGAAAGGGACGAGCGCGGAAACGTCGGGGCCGGACTTCACGGCGGAGGACCTGGGGAAGGTGCTGGCGTTGTGCCGACCGCTGGGGAGATTGGTGCATCATTTTGGCGGGGAGTGAGCGGGGAGCAGGTGTAAGTAATGAGTTTTTAGTTTTCAGTTTTAAGTTCAAGAAAAAGAGTAAGGATAACGCCCCGACCGGGTCGGGGTAAACGCCGGCGCTGAGGACGCAGAGGAAGAAAGAGGGACGGTAACACCCCGACCGGGCCGGGGCAGGCGCCGTTCACAGAGGGAAGAACACAGTGGGCACAGAGAAAGAACGATGAAGACAAAAGCGGCGGAGGGATCCCTCCACTCCGCAACGGCAGAAGGCGCCGTTGCTCCGGTCGGGATGACAGGTTTGGATGACGCGCCAGAATTCGGCGCGCAAGAGAAAACCGGGCCGCTCCGCTCCCTTCGACTTCGCTCAGGGCAGGCGGGATGACAGTGCTCACCTGATCTCCCTACTATGAACACGCGGGCGGGGACAATCACGGAAAATTTGGCGGGAGCAGGAGGAAACATTTCAGGGTGGAAGTGTTTGTATTCGATTGACAGTGCAAGACCTTCTTGTTACTTTTCAACAAGCGAGATATTTTTCACGCGAGAAATTGATTACGGAGGCCGGCACAAGCCGCTATGGCGTTCGTCGCAAAGAAAATTTTCCTGACCAAGGGCGTGGGAAAACATCGCGAGAGATTGTCGAGCTTCGAGCTGGCGCTGCGCAATGCGGGGATCGCCGCGTGCAACATCGTGCGGGTATCCTCGATATTTCCGCCGAACTGCAAATTGATATCGCGGAGCGAGGGATTGAAGCTGATCAAGCCGGGGCAAGTGGCGTTCACGGTGATCAGCGAGAATTCGACGAAAGAGCCGCACCGGCTGATCGCGGCGAGCATCGGATTGGCGCTGCCGGCGGAACGGCCGATGTACGGATACTTGAGCGAGCATCATTCGTTTGGAGAGACGGAAGAGGTGGCCGGCGAGTACGCGGAAGAGCTGGCGGCGGAGATGCTGGCGACGACGCTGAACGTGGAATTCGATCCGGACTTGTCGTGGGACGAGAAAAAAGAGGTTTACCGGATTTCGAACAAGATTGTGCGGACGATGAACATCACGCAGTCGGCGGTGGGGGACAAGCACGGGTTGTGGAGCACCGTGCTGACGGCGGCGGTATTGATTGGCGACGACGATTAAGCCGTCTCGATTCCCTTCTCAATTGACAATTGGAGGTGCGTTTTGCGAATCCATTTCTTGGGAATTCTGGCGTGCGCATGCCTGTGCGCCGGCGCGGTTCCCTGCCGGGCGCAGGACCGCGTGACGATTCTTTATGATGCCTTTGGAGAAGCCAAGGAGTTGACGAAGGACTGGGGATATTCCGCGTTCGTGGAACACCAGGGCAAGCGCATTTTGTTCGATGCAGGGAATAATGCCGCGACATTCGAGCACAACGTCAAGGCGCTGGGGGTGGACCTGACGAAACTGGACTTTGTGGTGATTTCGCATCGCCACACGGACCATACATCAGGCTTGCGCTACGTGCTGAGAGTGAATCCAAACGTAACGGTCTATGTTCCCGCGGATGGTGCGAACGGCTTTGGGGGAGTAGCGACCCCGAAGACATTTTTGCGGGCGGATGAAAGTTTGCCCGCAAAGATGCGGTATTACGGCGGAGCAGAGCCGGAGCATTTTGCCGCGGGGAAGCTCTATGACACGGGGAATTTCGTGCTTGTGGATAAAACAACGGAGGTGGCGCCGGGGATCTACCTGCTGCGGACGGTTTCGCAGAAGAAAGGGACCCTGGAGCTGCCGGAATTGACCTTGGCGATCCGCAGGCCGAAAGGACTGCTGCTGGTGGATGGATGCTCGCACGCAGGAATTGAAGCGATCCTGCAAGAGGCCAGCACGGTGGATGCAAGAACGGAGATCGTGTGGGGCGGTTTGCATCTGGTCACAACGCCGCTGGAGGAGATTGATAGGTTAGTCGACGACCTGAAGAACAAATGGAAGGTGCAGCGGATTGCGCCGGGGCATTGCACCGGGGAGCCTGCCTTTGCGAGATTGAAGAAAGTATATGGGGAGAACTATGTGTATGCGGGGCTGGGAACAGTGAGCGTCATGGAGTGAGAGAGGCGCGGTGTGTGGAGTAGGGTGCTGACGGCGGCGGTTTTGATTGGCGACGATGAGTGAGGCCGTAATTCCCTTTTCAAATTGAGTTTTGGTTGTGGGTGAGATACGCATTGGTGTGTCTTGGGAGATGACGGATGTAAAGGCAATCACCACAGAGGACACAAAGAGCACAGAGGAAGAGAATACGTGACGTCGGATCGTAAGAGCCCACCCTTACAAACCAAGGGTGGGGCACCCTCAAGTAAGGCAGCGTGCGCCGTCACACGAGGAACCCAAGAGCACAGTCAGGAGTGACTGTGCCACAAGAGAAACCCAAGAACCGACTTGAAGGTCGGCCACTACAAAGACAAGAGAAGGCTAGCGGCGAAAATAGTTGAGGCGCTCGAGGACGGCGCCGACGATTAAAGGAAGGGCGACGGTGGCGTCTTCCAGGACTTCGGCGAAGCGGCCGCCTTCTTCGGGGGGAACGAATTTGCCCCAGGAGACGGCTTCGGTGTAGGTGCTGCCGCTGAGGCCGCCCCAGTGCACGGGCTCGGGACAGATGCGCAGGCCGTAGCTGTAACGTTTGAGCGGAATATTTTTGTAACCGCGTCGCGCCATGAGTTCGGCGTAGACACCGAATTGCTGAGACCAATTGCGCGGAACGCCGCCGCCGATGGTGAAGATGCCCATTTTTTTGGTAGCCATCATGGTGTCAGCGAAGGTCTGAAAATCCTCGAAGGGATCGTAGCGCAGGAGCGGGCGCTTATCGCGCTGGCGGGCGTATTTGTTGAGGGTGAAGTCGAGGCCGAGTTCGGAATCGCTGAAGGCGGGAACGAAGACGGGAACATTTTTTTCGAAGGCGGAGCGGAGAATGCCGCGGCCCTTGGTGTTTTTAACAAGGAATTCGCCGATGCGCTTGTGAAGCTTCCAACTGCAGACGACTTCGTTGGGATCCCATTTTTCGAGGATGGCTTCGACGACTTCCTCGACGTGATCGAGATTAGTTTCCGGCTCGAGGGAATCGTAGACGCGGTTGTAGCCGGCGAGGAAGAGTTGGTTGTCGTCCATCTTGGAGGGGTCGTAGCGGAAATGGGAGAGGCCGGTGGCTTCGACGAGGCCGTGGGCCATGAGAGCGCCGGTGGAGACGACGGCTTTGACGATGCCGGATTCGATGAGATCGCAGAAGATGAGACCCATTTTGCCGACAGTGAGAGCGCCAGCGAGGGTCATGACGACGAAGCAGTCTTTGTCGCGGGCCATGGCTTCCAGGACGTCGGCGGCATCGCCGATTTGGCGAGCGGTGTAGGCGGTGTCGGCCATGGCGCGGACGAGGTCGTCGATGGTGTGGATTTTGGAGAGGTCGAGAGGAAAGATGGGGCGGAGCTTGTCCTTGACGGGATCGTGAAGCACGCGGCCGGTGACGGTTTTGGAGGATTGTTTGGCCATCGAATCTCCTGGCTTGCGAGAATAAGTGCGGTATTGCAGGGAAATTATTTTTCGTGGATTTAGTGTACTCGAATTTGGGCGAGGGATATCAGAAATCAGCGATCAGGAGGCAAAGAGGAAATCGGAAAATGCGATGCAGAAGAGAATTTTCTCCGTGCTAAGATGGCGGGGATGTGGACGAAGATTTTCACAGAGAGGTTGTGGCGAGACCACAAATTCGGGAACGAATAGCTCGCGCTTGTTGAGCGGGCGCGGGTCGAAGGGGGGAAAAAGATAATGCAGAGGCGCCCCGACCGGGTCGGGGTAGACGCCGGACGCGGAGATTCGCAGAGGTAAGGGGAAGAAAAAGATTAACACAGAGGTAGCAGAGGGGCCGCCCCGACCGGGTCGGGGTAAACGCCGGGAACGGAGAGAGTGAGGTTGAGTAGAGGTTGAGGTCCTTCGGCCCCAAAAGCAGGGGCCTCAGGATGACAGGCGATTATTTTGGGGACGGGGATACACACGCTTGCTGACCGGGTCGGGGTAAACGCCGGACGCAGAGTTCACAGAGAAGAGAAAGGCGGGGGAGGGATCCCTCGACCCCGGCGAAGCGCACGGGGCGCACAAATCGCGCTATGCGGCCCGACGCGCCAAACTGCGGCGCGGAAGAACAAATCGGGCCGCTCCGCTCCCTTCGACTTCGCTCAGGGCAGGCGGGATGACAGTGTTTGAGATGGTGGAGGGGACACAGGGTTAGCAGAGGAAAGCGTAACCCAAGACCCAGGTAGAAAATCGAACCTGGGGCACCCAAAACCAAGACCCAGGCACACGGCAGAGGGAACGGAGAGATTGCGGGAAGTTTGAGGGAGAGGGATGGGGCGATGGCGGATAAATTTACGGTGGGGCTGGTGCAGATGCGGTGCACTAGCGACAAGGAAGAGAATTTGACTCGGGCTGCGGAGAAGATTGGCGAGGCGGCGGCGCGTGGGGCGCAGATTATTTGCCTGCACGAACTGTTTGCGGGGGAATACTTTTGCCGGAGCGAGGATGCGGAGCTGTTTGGGCTGGCGGAGGCGGTGCCGGGACCTACGACGGAGCGGCTGGCGGCGGTGGCAAAAGAGAAGAAGGTCGCGCTGGTGGTGTCTGTGTTCGAGCGGCGGGCGGCGGGCGTGTATCACAACACGTGCGCGATTCTGGATGCGGACGGGGCGTACGTGGGGAAATACCGGAAGATGCATATACCGGATGATCCGCTGTACTACGAGAAATTTTATTTTACGCCGGGGGATTTGGGATTTTTGAATTTCGACACGAAGTATGCGCGGATCGGCGTGCAAATCTGCTGGGACCAGTGGTATCCGGAGGGTTCGCGGATCACGGCGATGCGCGGGGCGCAGGTGATTTTTTATCCGACGAGCATCGGATGGCACCCGCACGAGAAAGCGGAGTTTGGGGCGGCGCAGTTGGATGCTTGGCGGACGATACAGCGGGCGCATGCGGTGGCGAACGGAATTTATGTGGCGGTGGTGAACCGCGTGGGATTCGAGGGGAAGCCGGAGAAGGGCGATGCGGGGCTGGAGTTCTGGGGAAATTCGTTTGTGGCGGATCCGTTTGGGGTGGTGGTGGCGGAGGCTTCGCGGGAGAAGGAAGAGATTCTGGTGGTGGAGTGCGATCCGGGGAAGAGCGAGGAGACGCGGAGGAATTGGCCGTTTTTCCGGGATAGACGGGTGGATGCGTTTGGGGGGATTTTGGAGAGGTGGTTGGGGGAGAAGTGAGAAGTGAGTTCAAAGTTAAAAGTTAAAAGGCAAGAGAAAGGCGAAGAGTTTACGCAGAGGACGCAGAGTTCACAGAGAAGAGGAGGGCAAGAACTTTAACACAGAGGTAGCAGAGGGGCCGCCCCGACCGGGTCGGAGTAAACGCCGGGAACGGAGAGTGCGGAGATGAGAATATGACGAGGGCGCTGAGGAGCGCAGGGGAAGAACGGAGAAGAGAAAAGCGGAAGAGGGATTCCTCTCTACGCGACCCGACGCGCCAAACTGCGGCGCGAAAGAGAAAATCGGGTCGCTCCGCTCGGAATGACGGTGCGGGTGGTGGACGCACAAAGGGATGACGGCGTGTGGGATGGGGCGTTGGTTGGGACAAGCATGAGCGCGAGGGGGAAACGGGGATGGGATGGCGGATGCCGGCGGAGTGGGAGGGGCATGAGGCTACGTGGCTAGGGTGGCCGCATGAGCTGACGGACTGGCCGGGAAAGTTTGCGCCAATCCCGTGGGCGTTCGCGGAAATTGTGCGGCAGCTGACGCGGGTGGAGCGGGTGTTTCTGCTGGTGGAGAATCGCGAGGCGGAAGCGCGAGTGCGGGCGATTTTGAAGAAGGCGGGGGCTGCGCTGGAGGCGGTGGAATTTTTTCGCGTGGCGACGGATCGCGTATGGTTGCGGGATTCGGGGCCGATTTGCGTGAAGAACGCGGCGGGCGAGGTGGCGTACAACAATTTTGTGTTTAATGGATGGGCAAAGTACGCGAGTCATAAGAAGGATGCGGCGGTGGTGGCGAAGGCGAACCAACGGCTGAAGCGGCGCATGTTTCTGCCGGAGTATAAAGGGCGGCGGGTGGCGCTGGAGGGCGGGTCGATTGACGTGAATGGAAAAGGGACGCTGCTGACGACGGAAGAGTGTTTGTTGAGCGAGACGCAGCAGCGAAACCCGGGATTTGCGCGGGAAGATTACGAGGCGATGTTCCGCAAATATTTGGGAGTGACGCATGTTTTGTGGCTGGGAAATGGGATTGCGGGGGACGACACGCACGGGCATGTGGACGATTTGACGCGGTTCGTGAACGCGACGACGGTTGTGACGATTGTGGAGGAGGACCGGCGGGATGCGAACTATGAGGCGCTGCAGGAGAATTTGGCGCGGCTTCGGGGCATGAAGGATCAAGATGGACGGCCGCTGCAGGTGGAGACGCTGCCGATGCCTGCGCCGGTGTATTTTGATGGGCAGAGGCTGCCGGCGAGCTACGGCAATTTTTATATTGCGAATAAATTGGTGCTGGCGCCGACGTTTAATGATGCGAATGACCGAGTGGCGCTGGATGTGTTGGGGAAAGTGTTTCCGGGGCGCGAGGTGGTGGGGATACACTGTCGGGATTTGGTGCTGGGCTTGGGAACGATACACTGCATGACGCAGCAGGAACCGGCTGCGGGATAAAAGAGGAGGAACTCAAAATGTTGGCTACGATGGCGATGATGATGATGCAACAGAGGGAAGTGGAACGGAACCTCCGGAACATGTGGATTCAAACTCCCCATGGACTCTTGTGGTGGATCATTCTGGGATTGATTGCGGGGTGGCTGGCGGGGAAATTGGGGCGCGGGCGGGGATTTGGGTGCATCGGGGATATTCTGCTGGGCTTGATCGGGTCCGTGGTGGGCGGATGGATTTTCACGAAGCTGGGGATTGTGCACGAGAATACGTTTTTGCTTTCGTTGGCGGCGGCGACGGTGGGGGCGGTGGTGCTGGTGGCGGTTGCACATTTGTTTTTTGGGGGGAAAGGGAGATAGGGGAAGGATTTGAGACTGCGGACGGAAGGAAAAGAGAAGAGGTTTAAGAGTTGAAGAGTGTAAGAGTTTAAGAGTCCCGAGCTCATCGAAATCGGGGTAAACGCCGGGAACGGAGACTGCGGAGATGAAAAGAGAGCGGGGACGCTGAGGTTCGCGGAGAAGAAAAAGGCGGCGGCGGGATCCCTCTCTACGCGGCCCGACGCGCCAGAATGCGGCGCGGAAGAAAAAAATCCGGCCGCTGCGCTAGGGATAACGGGTTTGGGTAGGACGCCGCAAAGGCGCCCGCTTCGGAAAGCGGCCGCTACAAAAGCAAGAGAAACCCAAGAGAAAAGGCTGGGGATAGAAGGATTGCGCTGTGGCAGGGGAAAGGCTTGGGCCTGAAGGCCTGAGCTACAGGGGAAGACCCAAGAGCACAGTCCCTTCGCAGCTCAGGGCAAGCCGGAGTGTGTGGGTTAGCAAACCCAAGAGCACAGTCAGGAGTGACTGTGCCACAAGCTGGTGAAGCGCGGCGGGAACAGGGAAGGGCGCAGAGGGAAGCGGCGTGTGTAGTGTGATACGATTCAAGGTTGGTTTGTGGAGAAAAAACTTACTTGAGCAAGACTAATCAGACATTGACGGTTATTCCCCTTGGGGGACTTGGCGAATTTGGAATGAACATGATGGTGTTGCGCTATGGCGACGACATCATCGTGATCGATGCGGGAATGATGTTCCCGGAGTCGGAATTGCTGGGCGTGGACCTGGTGATTCCGGACACCACCTATTTGAAGCAGAACCGGGAGCACGTGCGCGCGATTGTGTTGACGCACGGGCATGAAGACCACATCGGGGCGCTGTCGTACATTTTGCGGGACCTGAACGTGCCGATTTATGGGACGCGATTCACGCTGGCGCTGGTAAAGAAGCGGCTGGAAGAAGCGGGACTGATGGAGGTGGCGAAGCTGTTTGAAGTGGTGCCGGGGCGGCGGATCGAGATCGGGCCGTACGAGATCGAGTTTATCCCGGTGACGCACAGCACGCTGGATTGCGTGGCGCTGGCGATCCGCACACCGCTGGGCGTGATCATCCATACCGGCGACTTCAAGATCGACCAAACACCGGTGGACGATTACCGGATGGACCTGCACACATTTGCGCGCTATGGAAGCGAAGGGGTGCTGGCGCTGTTCAGCGATTCGACGAACGTGGAGCGGCCGGGGTTCACGCCATCGGAGCGCACGGTGGTGCCGCGGATCGAGGAATTGGCAAGATCGGCGCCGCGACGGGTAGTGCTGTCGTGCTTTGCGTCTTCGATCCATCGGATTCAGCAGGTGATTGATATTGCGGAGCGGGTGGGGAGGAAGGTGGCGTTCGTCGGGCGCAGCATGATTGACAACGTGGAGATTGCGCACGACCTGGACTATTTGCGGATTCCAGACGGGATCGTGGTGCGTCCGCAGGAGATACGGAGTTACGAGCCGCGGAAGCTGATTGTGCTGGCGAGCGGGTCGCAAGCGGAGCCGATGTCGTCGATGTCGCGGATCGCGGTGGACAGCCACCGGTTTGTGACGATCGATGAAAATGACACGGTGATTCTGTCGGCGCGGATTATTCCGGGGAATGAGAAGGCGATTTTCCGGATGCTGGATCACATGTTCCGGCGGCGGGCGCTGGTGTACTACGACAATGAGGGAGGACCGATCCACGTTTCGGGGCACGCGAGCCAGGAGGAGCAGAAACTGATCCTGCAACTGGTGAGGCCGAAATATTTTGTGCCGGTACACGGGGAATACCGGCATTTGTTCCGGCACGCGGCGCTGGCGCACTCGCTGGGCGTGGTGAGCGGAGAGATATTGCTGCTGGAGAACGGGAAGCGGATCGAGTTCACGGAGGATGGGGCGTACCGGCGCGATGCGGTGCAAGCGGGACGCGTGCTGGTGGATTCGGGGTCGCTGGAAGAGATTGAGGCAGTGGTGGTGCGCGACCGGAAACATTTATCGGAAGAGGGCGTGGTGATTCCGATTATCGCGATCGACAAGAATACGGGCAGGATCGAGTCCGCGCCGGAAATCGTGTCGCGGGGGTTGATGAGCGAAAATGGGAGCGAGTTTCTGGAGGGAGCGCGGGCCGTGGTGAGCCGGACGGTGGAAACGTCCAATATGGAGGAGCGGGCGGATTGGTCCGTGATTAAAGAGAAGATCCGGGTGGATTTGAAGAGGTATATCAGCAAGCAGACGTCGAAGAGGCCGCTGATCTTGCCGGTGATCTTGGAGATTTGATTTGCGGAGAAGAGAAGAGGGACGGTAACACCCCGACCAGGTCGGGGCAGGCGCCGGTCACAAAGGGAAGAACACAGAGGACACAGAGAAGAGAGGTTGTGGCGTTAGAGCGTAAGAGCGTCTCGCTGACGGGTGATCCCTCCGCCTTCCTGAGAACATGATATTGTGTAGTTCGCAGGGGATAAGGCAAGAGGATTCGTGCCATGGATCTCTTCGGTCTTCTGCTGTGTCGAGTCAGTTTGCTTTTCCTGCTAGCCGCTAACCCACCGGCAATTCTCGCTAGCGCACACCCTCAAGTTCATTGTATCTGAGACTTACCGAGGGAAAGCCAAGAGCGAAGAGAAGAAGGTGGGTGGCGTTAGAGGGTAAGAGCCCACCCTAACAAACCTAGGGTGGGGCACCCTCAAGTACTTGCCTGAGTGACTTACCGAGGGAAACCCAAGAGCGAAGAGAAGAAGGTGGGTGACGTTAGAGGGTAAGAGCCCACCCTTCGCAAAAGGCGCGAAGGATGGGGCACCCTCAAGTACTTGCCTGAGCGACGTAACGAGGGAAACCCGAGAGAAAATCAAGAAGGTGATGGGGAGAATCGGAATCTTGCGTCCATCGGGGAGTAGGTATAGGCTTTCTTGACCCAGCGAGGAGGAAAGCCATGGCGACTGCAACGACAGTGATGGAACCGAATGTGGAGATTTCCGCTTCGAAGCTTTTGATCAACAACAAATGGGTGGAGGCGAGTTCGGGGAAAACTTTCCCGACGATTAATCCGTCCACGGGCGAGGTCATTACGCAGGTGGCCGAAGCCGATGCGGCGGATGTGGACAAGGCGGTGGCGGCGGCGCCGTTTGGAGGATTCAAGCAATCGGGGATTGGACGAGAGTTGGGAGAGTATGGGTTGGCGAATTATACGGAAGTCAAGACGGTGACGATCAAGTTGTAGAGGGTGCGATAGGAGCTGACGGTTAACGGTTATCAGCGATCAGATATCAGCGATCAGGAGGCGGGGCGAGGCGATAGGCACGACGTTCCTCTTGGGATGACCGGTGCGCGGATGGGGAGCACGAAGTAAGGATAACGCAGAGACGCCCCGACCGGGCCGGGGTAAACGCGGGACACGGGGGAGCGCAGAGCAAGAGGGGGGAGAAGCAGATCCCTCGACTTCGCGACCCGACGCGCCAAACTACGGCGCGGAAGAAAAAATCGGGTCGCTCCGCTCGGGATGACAAACTGTAGGGGACGCAGTGGGGGAAAAGTTGCGGGTGGGGGTGGTGGTTAAAGAGAATGGGCGGGCCACGGTGGATGCCACGACCGTGAAGGCGCTGGGGTTGAACATGCCGGTGCGGCCGCACTAAGATGACGGCACAGAAGAAGCGCACCCATGCCCGCGACGATCCGACCTTACGAAGCGCGCGATTTTCCCGCGATCCATAAATTGGATTTGGCGTGTTTTGTGCCGGGAATTTCGTACAGCAAATGGACGCTGCAGCATTTCTTGGATTTGGATTCGTCGGATTGCCTGATCGCGGAAGAGGGTAAGCAGTTGGCGGGATTCATTTTGGCGGAAAGCAATCCGCCGCTGGCGCACATTATCACGCTGGATATTGCGGCGGCACACCGGCGGAAGGGCGTGGGGTCGGCGCTGCTGCGGGAGATGGAGCAGCATTTTGCGTATCACGGAGTGCTTTCGGTGCTGCTGGAGACGGCGGTGGACAATGGGAGCGCGGTTGCCTTCTGGGGGCGGCACGGTTATTCTGCGGAGGCGGTACTGAAACGGTATTATCTGGGGAGTGTGGATGCGTATGAGATGAGGAAGCGGCTGGGGAGTGGGAAGTAGGCAGGATTGAGTCTTCAGTAGTCAGTTTTAAGTTTTTGTAAGCCATCCCGAATCTGGCCATGCCCCGTTGGTGAGGAGTAGGGGGAGGAAAACCCAAGAGCACAGGCAGGAGTGCCTGTGCCAAGAAACCAGGAGCGGAAGCGTGAGCGATTACTTGTTGAGCGTGATTTTGGGAATTGTGGAAGGGTTGACGGAGTTTATTCCGGTGAGTTCGACGGCGCATTTGCGGATCGCGGAGGCGCTGCTGCACCTTCATTATTCGCAGCTCAGCCTGGAGAGCGGGTATTGGAAGATGTACTCGATCGTGATCCAGTTGGGGGCAATTTTGACGCTGCCGATTTATTTCCGGCACCGGATCGCGAAGTTCTTTTCGACATTTCCCCGCGGGGAGCGCGGCGAGCGGACGATTCTGACGCATCCGCTGAGCCTGGTGATGATTGCGTTTGTGGTGACGGCGATACCGTCATTTCTGCTGATCAAGGTGATTGGGAAACATCTGGAGAGCCCCTATGTGATTGGGACGGCGTTGCTGGTGGGCGGGATTGTGATGTGGTTCATCGATGCGCGGAATGGCAAGGCGGAGGCAGCGGGAGAGGCGGCGGCAGGCGGGTTGATTCACACGTGGCACATGGAAGAGATGAGTTTGTTGCAGGCGGTGTGGATTGGGGCATGCCAGATTCTATCGGCGGTGTTTCCGGGCACGTCGCGGTCGATGTCCACGATCGCGGCGGGGCAGATGGCGGGGATGTCGCGGGCGAGCGCGCTGGAGTTTTCGTTTTTCCTGTCGATACCGACGATGGTGATGGCGACGGCGTACACGTTGTGGAAGTCGCTGCGTGGGAAGGATGGGAATCCGATCGGGGTGGCGAGGATTGATGCGCATGGATGGATCGTGCTGGCGATCGGGTTTGTGGTGTCGTTTATCGTGGCGTATGGAAGCGTGGCGTGGTTTATGGCGTATGTGAGGCGAAGAGGGTTTGGGCCGTTCGCGATTTACCGAATTATTGTGGGGATATTGGTGTTGTTTTTTGCGGCGAGATTGGCGGGTTAAGAGAAGAGGCTTACACAGAGACCACAGAGGTCGCAAAGAAGCGAAAAACGAAGAGGGATTTCTCACTTCGCGGACTCCGTTCGAAATGACGGGGAGGAAGGCGAAGACTAACGCAAGGGGGCTGAGAACGCAGAGAGTCACAGAGAAGAGTGGCAGGTTGACAGTTCAGAGTTGACAGTTCACGGCTGGAAAACCAACGCAAGAGCCCAGGTGCAAAACCGACACCTGGGGCACCCGCTGAAAAACAGACCGAGGGCACAGTCAGGAGTGACTGTGCCACAGGTAGATTTTGCCGCGATCCCTCCACTGCGCAACGGCAGAAGGCGCCGTTGCTTCGGTCGGGATGACACCAGGCCAACCTTGGCGACGGGGGTCGCGGAGATTGAGCCGGGATGGAGGACGGGAGTGGAATTGCGGTTTGGTGGCGGCTGCTGCAACCGTAAAAGCGGCGGCAAGCCGCCGCACTCCACAGATATGGAAACTTGCGACGAAGATGGACTTGTGCGGGGCTTGCGGTTTGGTATGATTTGGGCGTTCCTCCAAGTCGGGGCGCACCAGCGCCGCGCCCCATGCGGCACTCAGCCTTCCCCAAAAAGCTGAGGAGAATTCCGTGCGCTTCCTGACACCAACAGAAAATAAGCGGCTCAACGAGCTGATTGGGTTTTTGTGCATCATGACGGCGGTCCTGATGGGACTGTCGCTTCTGACGTATAACCCGCGGGATGTGGCGTTCAATGTGAGCGCCGCTGCGGGCGAGCAGAATCCGACGAGGAATTGGATTGGGCCGGCGGGAGCCTATTCGGCGGACGTGCTATTTCAGGCATTTGGATTCGCGGCGTTTCTGCTGCCGGTGGCGATTGGGCTGCTGGGGTACCGGTGGTGCCGCAGCCGGGCGATCGATTCGCAGGTGGCGACGATTGCGGGATATGTGCTGCTACTGATGTCTCTGCCTTCGCTGCTCTCGCTGTGGCACTTCCCTTCGGTGAGGGAAGCGTTGCCGGCGGGAGGGTTGCTGGGGACGCTGATGTCGCACGGGCTGCGGACGGGATTCAACGTGTGGGGCGCGAACCTGGTGGCGATTGCGCTGCTGGTGGTGGCGGTGTTTTTGACCACGACTTTTTCGTTTAGCGGGGCGCACGCATGGGCCAGCGGCGCGAAGGGGCCTATCGGGCGCATGGAGAAGCTGGGGATTTTGCAGCGGGCGCAGGCGCGGTGGCACGCGTGGCAGGATGAACGCGAGCAGAGGCGGATGCGACGGGAAGTGGAGGAGCGGCGGATGGCGGGGCGTAAGCCGGTGACGCCGCAAATCGTGGGTAAGCCGGAAACTGAGGAGGGACACAAGGCGCTTCGCTTGGGTGATGAGAGCGACGTCTTTCGCGGGAAGAGAACAGGTGTGGAAGAGGCCGAGCCGAGGGAAGAAGAGACACCGCACAGGGCGCCGATTCTGTTTTTGAATAATGAAAAGGGCTTAGCGGACGTTCCGGGCAGAGCGAAGAAGCCTGACCCAAAGATTGCCAAGATGAATACCAATTATAAGTTGCCGTCGATCAGCCTGCTGAAGGAGGGCGAAGGCAGCCAGAAGCTGGACGAAGACGAATTGAAAATGCGGGCGCGGGCGATTGAAGCGAAATGCCACGAGTTCGAGGTGGAAGGGCGCGTGACGCAGATCAATCCCGGGCCGGTGGTGACGACGTTTGAGTTCAAGCCGGAAGCAGGAATCAAGTACAGCCGGATTATCAGCCTGACGGAAGATTTGTGCCTGGCGCTGAAGGCGGAATCGATACTGATCGAACGGATACCGGGAAAATCGACGATCGGCATTGAAGTGCCAAACGACCGGCGGGAGACCATCGCGTTGCGCGAAATCCTGGAGGCGACGGAGTTCACGAATTCGCCGAGCAAGTTGACGCTGGGGATGGGGCGAGACCTGCACGGGAGAATCCGAGTGACGGACCTGGCGGCGATGCCGCACCTGCTGATTGCGGGGTCGACGGGCACGGGGAAGAGCGTGTTCATCAATTCGCTGATGATTTCGATGTTGTATAAGGCGACGCCGGACGAAGTGAAGATGGTGCTGGTGGACCCGAAGCGGCTGGAATTGAGCTTGTATGGAGGGATTCCGCACCTGCTGGCGCCGGTGGTGACGGACCCGAAGGTGGCGTCGAACGTATTGCGGAACGCAACGAAGGAGATGGAGAACCGGCTGAAATTGCTGGCGCAGCGTGGCGTGCGCAACATCGATCAGTACAACCGCTCGTGCCAGAAGCAGCAGTCACTTTCGCTGTTTGACAACTTGGAAGAAGCGGAGCACAAGCCACTTCCCTACCTGGTGATTATTATCGATGAGTTGGCGGACTTGATGATGGTGGACACGAACAGCGTGGAGGAGTCCATCACGCGGCTGGCGCAGATGGCGCGGGCGGTGGGGATTCACCTGATCCTGGCGACGCAGCGGCCGTCGGTGGACGTGATTACGGGGTTGATCAAAGCGAACTTCCCCGCGCGGATATCTTTCAGGGTGGCGAGCAAAGTGGACTCGCGGACAATTCTGGATGCCAATGGATCGGAATCGCTGCTGGGCAAGGGCGACATGCTGTATTTGCCGGCGGGTTCGGCGAGGTTGCACCGGATTCACGGGCCGCTGGTGACCGAGGATGAGATTACCGCGGTGTGCGACTTTTGGAGGCAGCAGGCACCGGCGAAATACAACGAACAGTTGCTGGAAGCGCCGAAGGAAGATAGTACGGAGAAGACGGGCGGCGCGGCGGATGGCGCGGAAGACCGGGAGGGCTCGGACGATGAGCTGTATCAGGACGCGGTGCGGGTGTGCTGCGAGATGGGGCGAGCGTCGACGTCAACGCTGCAGCGGCGGTTGCGGATCGGGTACGGGCGAGCGGCGCATTTGATCGATTTGATGGAGAAGGATGGGATTGTGGGGCCGCCGGACGGGACGCGCCCGAGAGAGGTGTTGAAGGGGCGGGATTGGATGAAGGAGTTTGAGGATTCGCAGGGAGCGTAGGGAGGCAGGGTTCGGTGGGGGTGCCCGCGCGTTTTGAGCGGGAGCGGAAGGTTATCAGCGATCAGGAAACGAAGAAGAGCGGCCCTGCGCGGTTGGAGTTGTCGGCTGATAAAGAGTCCAATGCACAATTGGGAACTGCTGTTCGACCCCAGCCTGGACTTCTCACAAGCTTCGATTCATCCGAAGTCCAAGTTCCGCAACCCTTAGTCATGCTTCGGCGATCCGATGGGGATCGCCGAAGGACCTTAACATGCAAGATTGTTCACGATCTGTCAGTTGAGATCTTTCGGGGCGCAAACAGCGCGCCCCTCAAGATGACAGGGTTCTGCGCCGTTTGGATAACGTCAAAACTGCAGCTCACCAGAAAGTCCAGCCAGGTAAGCCATAGACACTCGCAGGGGGAAAATCGTGGAGGGCTGGGCGCGGCAGTGGTGTGGCCATGGACAAAAAAAACAGCGATCAAGTGTGAGGATGTTAGCCCAAGTTCGTCACGAGACGGGGTAAAGTCCAGCTAAGTCTCTTAGAATCACTTCAGGCTATGGCCGAGTCTGCACTACATTTCAGGATCTGAATCGGCTCCAATCGTTCCGGCAACTCC
>Ga0182011_10000544_pt1 | contig 33057 bp, 30 predicted proteins | sample 711E1DmetaG_FD_120481 | JGI IMG/M metagenome (GOLD analysis project Ga0182011, IMG submission 120481) | Permafrost microbial communities from Stordalen Mire, Sweden - 711E1D metaG | ecosystem: Environmental > Terrestrial > Soil > Wetlands > Permafrost | place: Sweden: Stordalen | collected...
TATAAAAATGAAAAAAGTTATATTCATCTTTGCAATTTTTTTGCTTGCAGGCTTATTAAATAATACTCCTGCCCAAACAAATAATGTACTTGTTGAATTCTGCACAGGAACCTGGTGCCAGTATTGTCCTTGTGCCGATGCAATTTTAGAAAATTCTTTAATTAATCATCCCAATACACTCATTCTGGCTTATCACGGTGGCAGTGCCAGTGATCCTTTCGAGAATTTTAATGGGAATAATATTATTACTCTGTTAGGTTTGGGCTCTCTTTATCCGTACGGAGTCGTCGGAAGAAGAACGGGTCCTGTAGATAGAGGCGTTTTCGCAGGCAATATTAATGCTCAGGGTGTAAATTATCCTTCACCTTTAACATTAAGATTTATAAAAACAAAGGATTCCATCACAAGAACTGTAAATTTAACTGTTCAGGCAACTGCTTTAAGAGATATTGATACAAATGTATTTGTTAATTTTGTAATAACCGAAGATAATATAATTTGGTAACTATATATCATTTGGGACAAAAATTGTTTTTTAAAAATGTTTCTTCTTTCTCTTCGGTTTTTTTATTGCAATCGGCAATGTATTGATTGCAATTTTCAACATATTATCAAACGTTGTATTCACTTTCAATTTTGCTTCATAGAATTTCTTTTTAATTTTTTTCATATCGCAAATAATCCCATCTGCACCGATTCAACGGGCTTGAATGTTATTTCACTTAACGTTTTTGCGACTAATTCCTTATATCTTATTCTACCCTTACACTGTGATATTGCTTTGTCTATCCTGTTTTCTTCACTTGAAATTCTTGTATTGTATCGAAAATTGAACTCGTTACAATATTTTTCAAGATGCTTTTCTGAAACACTATGATATATTCCGACTATTCCACGTTTCAAAAGCGACCAAAAACCCTCAAGATTATTTGTGTGATATTTTCCATTGACATATTCGCCCTGACTATGCTTTACTGAATTATGAATGTATTGCTTATTAAGAATATTATATCCACCCCATTCGTCAGTAATTAATTCACTGCCCTTTTTCACTTTTTCAATTACAGTAGGATAGATACTTTTCTGAGAAGTATCTTCAATCGGGATTGAGGTTATATTTCCTTTTCGTTCATATAGCCCTAATATTACGGATTTGTTTTTCAATGAACGACCCTGCGTTTCATCAGTTCTTTTATTTTTGTGTTTGTTTTTATTCTGACCGCCGACAAAAGTTTCGTCCGCTTCAACTTCACCCTGTAATAATTCACTGTTTTTTTCTTTCAACATTTCTCTTATTCTATGAAGCATATACCATGCTGTTTTTTGCGAGACATCAATATCCTTTGATAATTGAAGGCTTGATAATCCTTTCTTGTGCGATGTAATTAGATACATCGCTACGAACCATTTTTGAAGTGGAATTTTCGTGCTTTCAAAAAATGTTCCTACCTTGACCGTGAATTTCTTATAGCATTCTCGATTAGCACACTTATATCCCCGATTTGTTTTGTAAGTTTTTTCTGAATTACAGAAAGGGCATACCGGCTTATTATTCCATCTGATTTTTTCAAGATGCTCAATACAGGCACTCTCTGAAGAGAATGCCTGTGTAACTTCGATTAGATTATTGTAATTTGCCATTATTTGGAAAATCCCTTCTCTTGCAAAAATTTTCCTAAGTCGTGGGATTCTTTCGGTAAAGGTCTCGTATTGAACGACACATTACAACCCCTATATGTCAATGCAATTCGCAAATCAGAAATCCAAATAAACTTGTCATAAATTGTTACAGAATGACCAATGAACAAGTTTTTTAAAAATTCAATTTCTGGCTCTAAACCAGTAGGGAAATCATTCAAGGTATATATGGGGGCTGTTACTGAAGGGTAATATACACTCTTTACAATTGCATCATTCATTTTGGGATTAGTAATGTAATGATGGAAGGTATATACATCTTTATTTTCGCCATTCTTGCAAATATATTGATTACCTAATTCAGCAACCACATCGCCCTTATGATAATGCTTGTAACCAACTAATTGATTGGTTATTATTTTCATTTCATAATTATTAACAATATCAAGAAAAAATCTAATAATTTCTGTGGCTTCGGCTTCTGTTTTTCCGAAAATCCCACAACGGAAATTATTACTCCAATGTGCTCTCAATGTATATTGTATATCATCTACGGTTATTGTCCCGTTGTATGCACCCTCTGTATCTTCAACTAATACACCCCTGTTGATTAGTTCTTTTGTTATTACGTTGTTGACCGTGTAGAATTTATTGTTTTTCATTTTTTTCTTTCTGCGTTATTTTTTCGAGTTCCGCTTCTCTTTAATTAATTTCTATACAAATATAATCATATAATCTTGTCCCAACAAGGTAATAATTATTACCCTATCTTTTCACCCCTTTTGGCACGGGAATTGTTGTCCCATTACGTATATAGTTACCTATAATTTATCCGCAAACCGGAAATACCGGCTGCCCAGGCAGTTCTACATATATTCATAAATGGGTAGTGAGAAATATGGTGAACGGAGCAACAGGAGAATCTATTTCTACAGGTCACTGGGCTCAGGGCGTCGTGAAATCAAAAAGCTGGACTACTACGCTTGATGCAAGTTGGGTATGGTATAATTGTAATGCGAATGCCTTCGCTTATTTCAATGATGGTAATTTCAGTTCTTCCACCAGTTTTACTTTACAAACACAAAAAATGAATGTCAACGTTGTTACAGAAACAGGAAATAACGGTCAATATGTACCGGAAAATTATAATCTGGCACAAAATTATCCGAACCCGTTTAATCCGACAACTAACATTCATTTCTCAATTCCGAAAGATGGAAATGTATCGTTAAAAATTTATGATATTCTTGGAAATGAAGTTTCAAAATATTTTGACGGATTTATGAAAGCCGGTATGTATAATGTAGAATTCGACGGCTCAAATCTTGCAAGTGGAATTTATTTCTATAAAATTGTAGCAGATAATTTCACTTCTACCAAAAAAATGATTTTGTCGAAATAATATTTTTGCTGTAAAGAAATTTATTGTAAGATAATTTTAACTCTCGTTCCCAAACTCCTGTTTGGGAACGTTTTTTTTGCGTAATAATTTTTTTATCTCTCGTTCCCAAACTCCTCCTGAACTTTATCCTGATGAATATCAGGATTGTTTCAGGATTGGGAACGTTTTTTTATGCGTAAATCCCCCATCTCCTTTCAGGAGAGGGGCAGGGGGTGAGGTTTTAATCTCGTTCCAAACTCTTAATTCATAATTCAGCATTCATAATTCATATCATCTTCCTCGCACTTCCCGTCAGAGACAGATTCCTGATCTTCCCTTCAACGACTTCAAAATCCACTGTTAAATATTCTCCCGATTGAGTCATAACTTTTATAGGTGTGACAAAATCATAAATCGCATAGGAAATTATTGCCGCAGATAATGCCCCTGTGCCGCATGCAAGTGTTTCAGCTTCAACGCCGCGTTCAAAACTTCTGATGCTTAATTCACTTCGTTCATAAGATATTATTTCCACGAAATTTACATTCGCTCCTTCCGGCATTAAATCTTTATGCATCCTTATATTTCTTCCCCATTCATTAACATTAACTTCATAAACATGTTTCATTAAAGGTATTTCTATATCTTTAATAAATACTACGATATGCGGAGAACCGACGTCTGCATAATGAGCAGTCAGCAGTTGCCACCATTCGGAAAAATGAACTTTGAGCTTAAACTTAAGTTTAATTTTTTCCGGAGGCGGAAAATCTATACGGATTAATCCATTTTCAAGAATTTCACTCTTAAATATTTTTGAAACGGCTTCAATTGTTAAAATATTTTTATCTGAAAGATTATTATCTTCGATATATTTTGTAATGCACCTCAAACCGTTACCGCACAATGCATTCCCGGTACCGTCTTTATTATAATAATTCATGCAAAAATCGGATATGTCAGAATCTTCTACAAATATAACACCATCAAATTTATTATTTCCATCCTGAGAAATCAAATCTAAAACTATTTCACGATGATTTGTTAGTTCACCGCTTAAATTGTTTACCATAAGAAAATCATTGCCCGCACCGGAATATCTTTGAAATTCAACCATATATCAAATTAAATTATTTTTATTTCTTAATTCTTAGCTCTTAATTCTTAATTTTTAATTCTTTTAGTTCTCGTTCTTAATTTAACATTTAACATTTAACATTTAACATTGATCTTAATAAACTCCTCTCGCATTAGTTTGTTTCGTCATCTTTACATCATTCAAAGCCGGTGCTTTTATTCTTACCTGGAAGAAAAATCCTTTATAAACACCTAACGGATACCAGTTGAAATTAATTTCCCATGACTTTAAATCCCTGTAAGCAGTAATATACGGAGCCGAGATTTGTTTATTGATAAAATCATAACTTGCGGCAAAAGTAAATTTCCATTTCTCGGACAAATTTAATGCAATGTTCGTGCTGATATTATTTGTCTTAAAAACGGACAATGGATTTTCCCTGGATTCGGAATAATTGTAATTAAATCCTCCGGTTATCGGTACATTATATGATACTTTGTTTTCATCTTCTTTTTTCGGCGGCTCTTTTTTAATTTCAGACGAATCCTTTATATCTCTGATTTTCTCGTCAGTATGCGGCTGATTGGAGAGAAGCAAATTAAATGAAGTAGATAAATTTATGTTAAAACTTGTCATATCGGCAAGTTTACCCTTCGTTGATAAAAGGTACCTGTTAACCCTTGCATTTACAGACGGGTCAAATTCATAAAAATTGAAAGTTGCCCCTCCGCCAATGTTTAAAAGACTTCCAACCTGTGTTCTGAAATCAGTTTGAAGCTCAGACCACTTCAGAGAATCTGCGGCAAAATTATAACTTGTCCCTACATTAATATTTATTAACTGAAATTTATTATCAAGTGTATCATTCACTTTAGTTTTCATTTCAAAAAGATTCCCGACTCCTATATTAATCGCCTGCGATTCACCTCCTGCCGGGTAACCGAAAACTTCCCTTTCAAAGTAAGAATATTTTTGTACAACTCCGAATTGATCAGTATATTTTCCGTAATATCCCCATTTATCCGAAGAAAAATCCGGTCTGTATACATAAGTTAAGGAAGGGGAGATTGTATGGCGTATTCCCGTTATATTAAAAATATTAGGTTTGAATATTCCTATAAATTTTGTGTTAAATGAAGCTCCCGTTTGAAAAGACCTTACGGCACGCAATCCGTTGTTATCAAAAACCTGTAATGTATTTGTTGTAGAATCGTATTTTATCGTAATATATTTTGTGTACCAGATTTCGGTATAATTAAAATATGGCTTAATATTAAATAATTCAAACTGTGGTGAAAAATTAAAATTTAAATTATGCGATACACCTAAGCGTGAATCCCTGTAAGTACTGTCCTGTCCTAAATAATTCTGCACAGTTTGTTTAACACGATTATTCAGGAATTGCCCTGAATATGAATATGAAAAATATTCATACCAGTTAAGGTTACTTGTGGCGGATAAATTTTTTCTGAACGGAAAAGATTCTGAACGCGTGAAATTTACCGAAGGTAATCTCTCCGTTACATTTCCGTTTTGAAGATTCTGGTCCCTGTAATAATTTACATAAAGTGAATAAGGTGTCTCTTCCCAGAATTTAGATAGTGTCAGATTGGATACAACGTTCTGACGCAGCAAATCAGAAAGTTGATTTGTTGAGTTATTATAATAACTTTTTCCGCTTACGAACGAGAGGTTTCCATCGAGATTGGTAGTCGGATTTATTTTTTGACTGTGGGTCAGGTTTAACACCCATTCGTCCGACGAAAATTTATCGACATCTTTATCTTCACCAAGCCTTATCATCGTGTACCCTGCTTCGAAGCTGCCTGTGAAATTATATTTCAAAGCATACCTGTAACGTGTATTAAAATCATACCTTCCTTTAGAAAAAACACTACCTTTGAATGTTAAATCCATATAATCATTCGTCGCCCAGAAATACCCGAAGTTGGAGAAATATGTTCCGTAAGTGGCGTCTGTTCCGTATGTAGGGACAATCATCCCCGAGGCTCTTCCGTGACGGTTAGGAAACACTCCGAACGGAATCCAGAAAATCGGGACTCCTTCAATGTAAAGAAAAACAGATTGCGCAATTACCTTATCTTTCGGAATTATTTTCATCTTCGGAGAAAAAAAGTAATATTCGGGGTCAATCCTGTCATTTGAAGTTGTGTATAATCCGTTTTTAATAAAATAAACTTCGGGCGTAACTTTTTTTATCTTTTCACCATAGTAATAACCTATATCGGCATCCGAATAACCCATGGAAATACTTCCTTGTTGCGATTTAAAATCATAAGATAATTGTGTGCCTTCATATTTCTCGGTTCCCTGGAACATAAGAGGCAATTGATAAAATTTCCCTTCTTCGCCTGAAGTATCCGGCAAACCCATTGCATAAAGAATTTGCGTCTCCTGGTCAATTGTGATTTTTCCGGAATTTAATTTTAAATCCTTATAAACAAGTTCTGAATTATTGTATAAATGTACTTTTTTTGATTTAATATCGAATATAACAGAATCCTGAGAATTATATTCAATGACGGCATCTATGTCAGATACCTTCTGCTTTGAAGTGTCGATTTTTACTTTAAGAGAATCGCTCGTTTTTAGCGTATTGGTCTTTATCTCATTTTGTGAATATACAAATGAGGAAATTAATAACAAAAATAATATTGCAAAAAAATTGTTCAAGAATTAATATGAAATTATTTTTCTATGATTATATCATCGGGAAGTTCATTTTTATCATTTTCTTTGTGCGGAAAATAATTAATCAAAACTTCTTTCATTTCTATTAATATTTTAATAATGCCGGTTTTATAATTGTTTTGAGAAAATTCATTTTTGATGTGCGATATAATAATGCTCCATTTTTCAGAATTAATTTTGGAATTAATTCCTTCATCTGCTATAATTTCGAATTTTCTATCGAGAAATAAAATATATATCAATATACCGGTCTTATCTTCGGTTTTATCCACTCCGAGCTTATAAAATTCCTTCAATGCAAGGTCCCTGTAAGATTTATTTCTCTCGTGAAATCCCTTCCTGAGCTTCAGGCACAATCTGATTTCTGCAGAAGTAAATTTTTCAATCTCAGCAATTTCATTCTTAATTTCTTCTAAATCCTCTTTGCTTAGATATTTCTTTAAATAATTTATAGCCATCTTTATTAAATTATAAATTTTAAATTAAAAAACGTATCTATCATTCAGTAATTATTAAATGTAAAATAATAAATTGTAAATTTTATTTTTTCAAACTTTTTCTCTTAATCTAAATTTTAAATATTAAAACCGAATCATTCTTGCATTAAATTTAAAAGATAAATATTAAATTTTAATCATAATGTTTTATGCTCTTGTTCTTAATTTAACATTTAACATTTAAAATTTAACATTGGAAGAACTACCATCCTCCGCTTGCGCCCCCGCCGCCAAAGCTTCCGCCTCCGCCGGAAAATCCTCCAAAACCGCCGCCGCTGCTTCCGCCGCCTCCAAAGAATCCGCCGCCTCCCCAGTTTGACCATCCGCTGCCGCTTCTGCCGGAATATACTCCTCTTCCGAATCCGAATCCGAATATTCTTCTAATAATTGACATGAATATTGAGAAAAATATAAATACAAATACTATTACTACAAAAATAGGCATCCCGAGGCAAAGCGGAGCGCCGCCCGGATTTTTCTTAGTTTTATTATCTACTGTATACTCGCCTTTTGAAACGGACATTACCGATTCAATAGCTTTGTTAATTCCTCCGTAAAAATCGTTATTCCTGAAATAAGGAGCCATATCATTTCTGATTATCTGCGAAGATATTGCGTCCGTAAGTACGCCCTCCAGGCCATATCCTACTTCAATTCTGATTTTTTTATCATCCTTTACTATGAATATCAATACCCCGTTATCTTTTCCTTTTTTCCCGATTTTGTTTTTAATAGCAATTTTGTTCGAAGCATCTTCGAGTGATTCTCCGTCAAGATTACGAATCATATAAACAACGATTTGCGTTGAGGTCTGTTTATCGAAATCTCTGAGCTTTTTAATTAAATCGCCTTGTTGTACATCCGATAAAGTGCCTGATTCGTCTACTACATATTGTGTAATTTGAGTTTCCGTTAAAGACTTTGAAGGCTGGGCATTTAAAAAAACCGGAGCAACGAATAAAATAAATATAAAAGTAACTTTTCTTATAAACATATATATAAAATTTGATTTTCCATTATATAATTTGTCAAAATTATAAAACAATAAAAACATAGAAAAATAGTATTCAGTATTTATTTTCAATTTTACAATTTTTGAATTTTAAAAATGAATATAAAAAAAGCGGTTCGAATTTAATTCAAACCGCTTAAGAGATTTTATTATATCACTCTCAATGCTAATATCGGGAATGATTAAAATAATATTTATCCGCCAGCCGCATTAATTTTTTCAATGTCAGCAGGTTCCATTTTTAAGAATGCATATCTTTTTTCAATTTTCGCTCTTGAGATTTCATCGAATATATCAGACATAACACTATATTTCATTTTCCGATCAAATTTTAAAAGCAAAAGCAGGTTATTATTTTGAGCATAAATGGATTCAAGCTGTTTCGCTACATTTTTGATATCAGTTTTTTCCATCGGAGATTCACTGCCATCCGAATGACCGTTTGAAAAATAAATGTTGCCTTTATCGGAGACTCTTACGAATAAGACGTTTCCCATATCGACTTTAACTTTATCTTTTACGTCACCCTTAGGAAGAGAAATCTTCATTAATTGCGGGGCTGATAGCGTTGTGGTAAGCATAAAGAAAGTCAAAAGAAGCATAATAACATCCACCATAGGCGTCATGTCTATATGAACACCTTTTGCTTTTGTTTTCTTTTTGTCTTTTCCCCCGGTTTCGGGGGCATCAAAATTTCCGCCAGCCATATATTACTCCAAAAATTTAATTTTAAATTATTCTTTCTTATCCGCTTTAATAATTGTTACAAGCGAAAAGAGCTTATTATTTGTTTCGTGCATTGAATCCATAAGATCTTCAACGATTCCGTAATCTGTTTCTTTATCGCCTTTTATGACAACCTGAAATTCCGCCTTGGGATTGCCTTCGACACTTCTTAAAACTGTTTTGCAGTCAACCAGGGCTTTCTCAAATGATGCCTTATTCAGTAAGACTATCTTCCTCTTTACTTCTTTATTTCCGACGGTTCCCTTAAGCTCAACTTCACTCTTGGAAGTTGAATCCGGATGATAAACACCGATTGCAAACTGGTCACCGAAAACTTTTTCACGCACTTTATAATTATCGACGTCAACAAATACATCTCCGCCTTTAGTTAATGATAGTGTCATCACATCGTTTTCCCTCATTTTATTATCGGGGTCGGAATATATGGATTGAGGTAAAGAGACTTCAACTGCTTCTGATTCAGCAGCTTTAAAAGTAGCTGTCAGCATAAAAAAGGTCAATAGCAACATGATTACATCAACCATAGGCGTCATATCTATATTTATGGAAGCTTTCCTGATATCTCTAACTTTTTTAATCGCCATGAGTTTTAATTCCTTTTAAATAATTTTTTTGCTGAACTTTTTTTAATCTGCTATTTTGTTTTCATTGCAATAATCGAAAGTATATTGTATGTCGCTTCGTCAATCATGTATGTTATCGAACCTACTTTTGTTAAAAAGAAATTATAGAAAATAGTTCCGACGATAGCACCAAACAGACCAAATGCAGTGTTGAACAATGCTTCAGAAATACCGGCTGAAAGTTCTGCTGCGTTAGGTGTACCAGCTGTAGCAAGTGCCTGGAACGAACGAATCATTCCGACTACTGTTCCCATAAGACCTATTAACACTGAAATAGATGCAAGTGTAGCAAGTGCTGAAAGGTTTTGATTTAATAACGGTAATTCAAGACCCATAGCTTCCTCGATTGCATTTTTGATTTCCTCTAATTTTTCTTCGGAATTCATATCTTTATCCGCTGTCAGAACCTGATATCTTTCAAGCCCCTGCTTGATAATATTTGCAATTGAACCTCTTTGTTTGTTGCAAAGTTCAATTGATTCGTCGATGTTTCCGTCTTTTAAAGAGAGTTGAATTTTCTTTAAGAAAACTTCAATTGCACCTTTACCTTTTGCTTTGGCTAATGAAAGTGCTCTTTCTATAGAATAAGTTATTACCATAATACTTACTGTCATAAGGAAAATAAGTATGAATCCGCCTTTATATGCAGCACCGAGTAAATTTACGGGCGCGTTTGCTATGTTTGCGTCTTTGAAGTTTACTGCGGCTCCGAATACAAATTTATAAATTATAAACGATGCAATGAGCGCAACCACTATTAAAATGGCAGAGAATACACCAGATTTTTTCATTGAGATTTAACCTCCGATTACTTTGTTATTATTAATAAATATTTTTAATTTGAATTTTATTTCTTTTTTATGCAAAACTTGCTATTGCTTCTTCCTTATTCGGGTAGGAATCGAATATTAATGAGAGTTTCGTAATTACGAATAAGTTTTCAAGATTTTTATTGAGCTGGCATAATACTATTTTACCAGAACGCTTTGCGTAGTTAGCATGTGCGGAAATCAAAACACCTAACGCTGTACTGTTCAAATATAACACGCCCCCCAAATCTATAACTAATTTGGTGTTACCTTTGTCTGAATATTGCTTTACCGTATCTCTTAGTTCGTCTGTTTCATCTCCACCAACAAAATTTCCTTTAGGTTCAATAACGACTAATTCACCATCTTTTAATTCTGTTACTTTTATTTTACCCATAATTAAAGTATTTAATTATCAAAAATATGTTAATAAAATTTAAATAGCAATTTAATAAAACGTGATAATTTGAAATTCCTTTAGTACTATAAATAGAACTTGCTTGTAATTTTATAATTTTGTATAAAAATTGTTCTTTTTTTAAATATAACCGTGATTATTCAATTTTTTGAGTATCCTGTCGTAAATTGTCTCTATGTCACCTAATCCGTCTATTTCAATAACATTTCCATTTTTCAGGTAATAATCTATTACAGGTTTGGTAGTATCCGAATAAATATTTAACCTGTATTTAATAGTATCTTCAGTATCATCATCCCTGCCCCGGACTAACAGGCGCCTTAATAATTCGTCATTATCGGCTTTTAAATGAAGAATTTTTATTCCGTCAAGTTTTAGTTCTTCGAAAATTTCCTTCAGAGCTTTTGCCTGCTCAATTGTTCTCGGAAAACCGTCAAGTATAAATCCGTTCCCGGTAATATTATTCAGTAGTGCTTCTTTTACTATTCCAATCATTATATCGTCAGGTACCAAATCACCTCTGTCCACGATTATTTTTGCTTTTTTACCGAGTTCGGTGCCTTCCGAAATTGCTCTCCTGAGGAATTCTCCCGTGGATAAATGGAATAAACCTAAATTATCCGAAATTAATTTTGCCTGCGTTCCTTTGCCTACTCCCGGAGGACCAAAAATTATTAAATTATTCATAAGTACATATTATATATTTAAAAATTAATTATTTAATTCTGACTAAAGATATTTTAAAACTTAAATTATTATTGTTTTTTTCAGAAGTTAATTTACCGGGCAATGTTATCCGTTCTTCCTGCTGCTAACTGACCACAAGCGGCAAAAATATCCACTCCACTGCTGGCTCTCAAATTTACGACAACTTTTTGTGATTTTAATTCTTCAATAAACTCAAATAATTTTTTATTTGAAAGTGAATTCTTATTCCCATCAATATTTTTTTCACTTTCTTTTGAATTAAATTTTTCTAAAGGTTCATTCAGCTTGAACCCTATTTTATGAAAGGGAATAATATTAATATTGCAGGGAATCATTTTAGATAACCTTGTAAGTCGGTTGATATCCTCTTTCTTATCATTGAGCCCTTCGAAAAAAATGTATTCGTATGTTACTTTGTTTTTTGTTTTGCTGTAAAAATATGAGAGTTCTTTGTAAATATCCTTTAATGGATTTTTCTTCGAAGTAGGTATAAGTTTTTCCCTGAATCCGTTATCCGTGGAGTGGAGGGAAAATGCAAGCTTAATATTTTTAATAGACTGATTTTCCTTCTTCAGGATATCTCCGGTAAATTTTCTTAGTTTATCTTTGAATCCCACTGTTGATACAGTTATTCTGCCTGACGGAATGCCGATTCCGTTTTTATTTGTAATTATCAAAAGAGATTTAATAACATTTTCATAATTAAGAAAAGGCTCTCCCATACCCATGTAAACTATGTTTGTAGGAAAAATTCCCGTAATATTAATCACTTCATATATCTGAGAAATTATTTGTGAAGCTTCAAGATTTATTCTGAATCCGATTTTGCCGGTAGCGCAGAATTCACACCCGACGTTGCATCCCGCCTGCGTTGAAACGCATATCGTTTTTCTTTCTTTTTCAAAAATTAAAACAGTCTCAATTTTATTCCCCGATGGAAGTTCAAATAAAAATTTTTTCGTCTTATCGTTCGGTGATTCCTTCAAATCCGATAATTTTAAGTTATCTATATAATAATGATTTTCAAGTATTTGTTTTAGATTTTCGGGTATTCCCTTTATTCCTTTAAAATCAGAAACGGAATATTTGTGAATTGATTTAAAAACCTGTTCAGCCCTGTATTTTGGCTGTCCTAAATTCAAAACTCCATTTTCAAGCTCTGTTAATGTTTTATTCAGAATATTTACTTTCATTGAACTTATTTTTTCCATTTAATGTGTTTGGCAACTTAATTTATACATTTTTAAAATTTATTACTATGAATTTTACTTTTTTAGTTTTATATAAGGTCAATTTTATTTATTTTCCTAACGTCTCAATGATAAACCAAATTATGTCTTTAGATTTAAAATTACTTAATCCGGAACAACGAAAAGCTGTTGAGGAAATTGAAGGTCCCTGTATGATTATAGCAGGCGCGGGCAGCGGGAAAACAAGAGTGCTGACTTACAAAATCGCATATCTTATAGAATCGGGTGTAAATCCTAATGCAATTCTGGCGCTTACGTTTACGAATAAAGCAGCGAATGAAATGAAAGATAGAATCAATTCACTGCTTAAAGTCAAATCCAATAATATCTGGATGGGTACGTTCCATTCTATTTTCGCGAAGCTGTTAAGATTTGAGGCGGAAAAAATCGGGTTTACGAGAAATTATACAATTTATGATACCACCGATTCTGTGAATCTCATTAAACATATTATGACTCAGAATTCCATTTCAACCGATAAGCTTAATCCGTCCGGTGTCCATTCCGCAATAAGTTTTTTAAAAAATAAACTTATTTCCTGGGAAGAATTTATGGAATCCGCAAAAACATATTATGAAAAAAATGTAAGTAAAATTTATCCCGAATACCAGTCTGCATTATTGAAATCTAATGCAATGGATTTTGATGACCTTCTTCTCAGACCAATTGAATTATTTAAACTTCATCCGGATGTGCTCGGGAAATATCAGGAGCGGTTTAAATTTATACTCGTGGATGAATACCAGGATACAAACAAAGCTCAATATGTTCTTATTAAAATGCTTGCGGAAAAAAATCAAAATATTTCTGTCGTCGGAGATGATGCGCAATCTATTTATAAATGGCGGGGAGCGGAGATTCAAAATATTTTTGACTTTGAAGACGATTTTAAAGAACATAAAATTTTCAGGCTCGAACAGAATTACAGGTCAACAAAAAATATTCTTCAGTTCGCAGGTTTCGTGATTAAGAAAAATTTGAAGCAAATTGAAAAAAACTTGTGGACTGAAAACAACAGCGGCGAACAGGTTCATTTAAGCGAAAATCTTACGGATAAAGATGAAGCCTCTAAAATTGCAAAATTAATTTCCTCCGAAATTCACAGCAGAAAATTAAAATTCAAAGATTTTGCAATTCTCTACAGAACAAATGCCCAGTCGCGGATATTTGAAGAATATCTCCGTCAATACGGTATTCCTTACATAATAGTTGGCGGCACAAGATTTTATCAGCGTAAGGAAATAAAAGATATTCTTGCCCATCTGAAAATTATACTGAACCCGAAAGATAATGAAGCTCTTATGAGAGTGATGGATTTAAAAGGCGGAATTGGCAAGGTGACCATAGATAAATTAAACTCTATTGCATCAGAAAATAATTTACAAATATTTGATGTAATAAAAAATATTAACCAATATAAAGTTTTTACGAGCAGGTTAAAAAATTTGTTGCTTGGAATCATTAATTTCGTTTTTAAATACCAGTATTTAAAATCCGACATCAGTCTTTCCGAAGTTGTCAGAGGAGTCATCGATGAAACGGGAATGATTAACACGTTAAGAATGGAAAATTCAAATGAATCAGAAGAAAGAATAAATAATATAAAAGAATTAATTTCCGCAATCGCGGATTTTGAAAATACCGTTCAGGATGCGAGCCTTGAAAATTTCCTTGCACAGGTTGCCCTGATATCGGATATAGATGAAGTTGAAAACCAGAAGAATGCAGTAACATTAATGACAATCCATGCTTCTAAAGGTCTGGAATTCCCTGTGGTATTCATTTGCGGGCTTGAAGAAAATTTATTCCCTGTCACCGGTGCCCTGAACAGCGAAGATGAAATGGAAGAGGAGCGAAGACTGTTCTATGTTGCGGTTACGCGGGCTAAAGAAAAATTATATTTATCATTCGCAAACCAAAGATTAAAATATGGATTACAATCGTTTCAGATGCGTTCGCGGTTCCTGCGTGAAATAGAAAAAGATATTGATGATTCCGGAATAGTTTCATACGAAGGCATTAAATCTATAAGAGCTAAAAAAGTCTTTGACGAAAAATCTTATAAACCCAAATCAATTTCGCTTGGCAATGATTATTTTTATAAAAAAAAGAATCACGATTTCGATGATGAAGAAATTGATTATGAATTTTCTGACATAATAAAAGGAATTAGTGTATATCACGACCATTTTGGTAAAGGTGTGGTGTTATCTGTTTCCGGAAAAGGCAAAGATAAAAAAGCAGATATACATTTTGAAAATATCGGAATAAAACGCATCATGCTTAAATATGCCAAAATGCGCGTCGAAACAAGATGAGAAAGAGAGTGTCATTCCCGTTCCTTCCCAGTATGCTCTTAACTGGGAAAGCGGGAAACCAGAAGAAACAAAAAGTTTGTCATTCCCGCGAAAGCGGGAATCCAGACGAAACATAAGGTTTAGCTTTAACATTTAACATTTAACATTTAACATTTGTGTCCGCCCTCGTTCCCAAAGTCCTCTTTGGGAACGGAATCGCGATTACTAATTTAACATTTAACATTAAAAAAACTTGGAACTACTAAAAGACATTTTTACACACATATACGATGTTGAGTATATCATCAGACTTGCCTGTGAAAACGGAATAGCCTATACAATCCTGACAATTTTCGTGTTTGCAGAAACAGGAATGCTCGTCGGATTTTTCCTGCCGGGTGATTCATTATTAGTCACTGCCGGAATCTTTGCTTCGCGCGGGGACTTAAACATTTTCGTTCTTCTCGGGTTATTGATAGCGGCAACTTTGCTCGGCGATTCCACAGGTTACCTAATCGGATTGAAAGCGGGACCTAAAATATTTTCGAAAGAACAATCGTTTTTCTTCAGGAAAGATTACCTGATAAAAACAAAAAATTTTTATGATAAATACGGAGGAATGACAATTACAATTGCCCGTTTTATGCCTATCATAAGGACGTTTGCCGCAACTGTTGCAGGTGTAGCACAGATGAAATATACAAAATTTTTGAAATTTGATATTTTAGGCGGAGTTTCATGGGTGACAATTTTAACTCTCGTCGGTTATTTCCTCGGACAGCTTTTCCCCGGTGTTGTAAAAAGATTGGAACTTGTAATAGTCATTGTAGTATTCGTGTCATTACTGCCTGCAATAATAAAATTTATTTCTCATAAAATGAAGAAATCGAAAGTTTAAGGCTTCAATGTTCTTTTGAAATATGAATTGAAAAACAATACAACAAGAATAAAAAATATTGTTAAAATTAAATAATTAAATAGTACTCTTACATAATTTCTCGATAAAGTAAAAATAAATCTTTTCCCGTACCATTTGCATTTATTACAATGGTATTTTTTGATTCTTAAAAATGTATAAATTAATTTTTCAAATTCGCTGTTATTTTTAACCCGTTCAAGCGAAGTATGGGAATGGCAATTCGGACATTCACTGTAAATTAAGTTTTTTTCTACGAAAAGTTTTAAATCCATTTTACGGTTTTCCAAGTTTAATGTAAAATACTTTAATTGAAACTAATTAAAAAGTAATATAAATTAATTTAATTTTAATTTTAGTATTTTTACCTGTTGGTTTTATTAATTAACAAATTAATTATTGAAGAAATTAAAAAAAATATTCTTTATTTTCATTATTCTGTTAGCTGTAGATATTTCGGGAGTTGTAATCTTTTATTTAAATTGTATCAGCTATAACAGGGATGTTAAAGATTTAACGGAATGTGATGCAGGGGTCGTATTTTTTCATAGCTTTGATAAACAAAATCAGTTAAGCGATGAATCAAAAAAAAGACTTGATATGGCTTATCAGTGTTTCGAAAATCATAAAATCACAAACATAATATGTGTGGGCGGATGGAATTGGAAATATCCGATGTATGGTTCGCTTAAAATGAAAAAATACCTTGTCTCTAAGGGTATTCCCGAAAATATAATATTCAACGATACATTGTCCTATAGCTCGCTTTCAAACTGGCGCGAAGCCTGTAAAATAATTGACAAAAACGGGTGGAATAAAATCTTACTCATAAGTTCACCGACTCATTTACCAAGATTGATGCATATTGTCGGGGGCTCAGGCTATCAGATATCTGCGGTCACTTTCCACCCGGATTATTCTTATATTGAAATCTGGGAAGAATCTAACATTGAGTTCGCTAAATGGACTGCTGTCAGCCTATTTCCCGAAAAATTCATAGATAAGTTCAAAAATTTTTTACGCTTAATTTAATAATACCAATTAATTAACTTTTAAAATTCCATAAAATTAATTAATTTAATCCACGTTTAATTCACAGAGAGTTGCTCGAGTGGTTTAAGAGGCACGCCTGGAGAGCGTGTTAACGTGAAAGCGTTACGAGGGTTCGAATCCCTCACTCTCTGCAAGATCATATCATGATATTTAACTTAACTTCCTTGGTTTAATTTCATTATATTTTTCAATACATTTATTTTTTCATTAATTCATAAGAATTTAAGAAAACTTATCAGTACTTGCTCAATTGCCACGAGCTTTAGCTCGTGGAGATAAATAATCCTTAAACCGGGCTTAGCCCTTAATATAAAGGCATTTTGGGCTAAAGCCTTCATATTGGATAATCTTATCCACGACTTGTCCCGACAAGTCGGGATGCAAAGAGCACAAAAGTCGTGGCAACTGAGCAAATCATATTTGTTCTGGTTACAACGCTCCAGTCGCATTTTGCTCTTGACCCCGACTTGTCGGGGCGTTGTAACCTATAAATGTGCATTCAATTTTATCTCTAAAAGAATAATTCAGCATTCATAATTCATAATTTTTAGAGCCATTTTCCAATTTCCCATTTTCCATTTTCTTATTTCTATTTCACTTTAAATTCCAAAGTATTAATTTCCTTCTGATTTTAAAACCAAATTTAATAAAATGAACAACAGAACTCTCGGTAATCAGGGACTTATCGTATCAGAACTCGGACTCGGATGTATGGGAATGTCTGAGTTTTATGGACCTTCTGAAGACAGCCAGAATATTACAACAATTCACAGGGCTTTGGAAATAGGAATAAATTTTCTCGATACTTCGGATATGTACGGACCATTCAAAAACGAAATTCTTGTCGGTAAAGCAATTCGTGAAAGAAGAAAAGAAATTGTTCTCGCAACTAAATTCGGAATTCAGAGAACTTCCGACCCAATGGTGAGAAGCATTAACGGGAGACCGGAATATGTACATTCCGCCTGCGATGCATCTTTAAAAAGGCTTGGTGTTGATTATATCGACCTGTATTATCAGCATCGCGTTGACCCGAATGTTCCGATTGAAGAAACTGTTGGTGCTATGTCTGAACTTGTTAAAGAAGGGAAAGTATTATATCTCGGATTATCCGAAGCTTCCGCAAATACTATTAAACGGGCTTTTGCCGTGCATCCCATAAGCGCACTCCAGTCAGAATATTCTTTATGGACCCGTGACCTTGAAGATGAAATTTTGAAGGTAACACGTGAACTCAACATAGGGCTTGTTGCTTACAGTCCGCTCGGACGTGGATTTTTAACCGGTCAGATAAAGCGATTTGAAGACTTTGTGGAAAATGATTTCAGGAGATATTCGCCACGATTTATGGGAGAAAATTTTTCGAAAAATCTCGAACTCGTAAAAAAAGTTGAAGAAATCGCTGCGGGTAAAAAATGCACTCCGGGACAGATTGCACTTGCGTGGGTATTGTCGCGGGGCAAAGATATTGTTCCAATTCCCGGAACCAAAAAAATAAAATATCTCGAAGAAAATGCAAAATCAACTGAGATTACGTTTACACCTGACGAATTAAAAATGATTGATGAAATATTTCCTAAAGGCATTGCATCCGGTTCAAGATATCCCGAAGCTGCAATGAAGATGGTTAATCTTTAACCTAGTTTATCAGGTTTATCAAGTTCATCAAGTTTGTCAAGTTCATAGAATTTATAAAGTTTGGGTTGCTCTATGTAACTTAACATTTATGTTAAGAATTTTTTCTCTTCATTTTAGTTTATTACTTATGTCAAATAACAATATAGTTCAAAAAGTTTTTTATTCCAGAACAATTAAATCTGACTTAAAAACGTACGGATTTTGTACGGGTTTTATACGGATTTTAAATTGATTTATCAGCAGTTTATGAAATTTTTGAATTCTGTTTATTAAGTTAAGAAACAACATAAATGTTGTTTTACAGAACATAAATGTTGTTTTATTGAGCGTAAAATTGTTACATAAAAAAGCGTACGGATTTTGTACGGGTTTTATACGGATTTTCAATTGATTAATCAGCAGTTTAAGAAATTGGTCAATTCCGTTTAATAAGATCATAAACAACATAAATGTTGTTTTACAGAGCACGATTGTTGTTTTACATAAAAAAACGTACGGATTTTGTACGGGTTTTGTACGGATTTTCAATTGATTTATCAGTAGTTTACGAAAAATGATAATTCCGAATCGTAGGTTCATAAACAACATAAATGTTGTTTTACAGAGCATGATTGTTGTTTTACATAAAAAAACATACGGATTTTGTACGGGTTTTGTACGGATTTTCAATTGATTAATCAGTAGTTTACGAAATTTTTGAATTCTGTTTATTAAGTAGAATAACAACATAAATGTTGTTTTACAGAACATAAATGTTGTTTTATAAAGTATAAAATTGATACACGAAAAAACGTACGGATTTTGTACGGGTTTTATACGGATTTTAAATTGATTTATCAGCATTTTACCAAATTTGTGAATTCTATTTATTAAGTTAAGAAACAACATAAATGTTGTTTTACAGAACATAAATGTTGTATTAATGAGCGTAAAATTGTTACACAAAAAAACATACGGATTTTGTACGGGTTTTATACGGATTTTAAATTGATTTATTAATAGTTTAAGCATAATATTATTTTCCGTTTATAAAGCTTTTTTCGGCTTCGAATAATTTTTCATCATTCATTTTCCCGTTATCTTTTTTCTTTCTTTGATTCAGAAAATAGCTCATTTTAAAATCGCTGAATTCGGAGCGATCGAAATATTGAGAAATTTTCATCAAAAGCATTACAAGTTTTTCATAGCTCATCAGAACCGGTTGTTCTTTTACCTGAGATTTGACCTCACCAAAAATTTCAGAAAATGTTTCTATCCTGTGTTTTTTCGAAGTGAGCAATTTTTCTTTTATTTCTTCGAACTGAATTTTCTTCAGTTCCAATACATCCTTTTCATACAGCTTATTCCACTCAACAAGTGTGGATTTGTTCACATTGAGAGTTTTGGAAATAGAATCATAGGTATTTCCAAGAGAACGGAGTTCTATGAATTTATTTTGAGTCTCAGTATCATACATAACTTAAGTTTTTAAAGTTAATAAAAATTTAATTTTAAAAAATTTCTGAATAAAATTAGAAAAATCAGATTTAAAAATAATTTATATTGACAATTTTTTGAGGAAGTCAGGCGGGGCGCGGGTTTCGGCGGATTTAATCTTTTTGCATACCCCTATATTTGGGTTTCTATTATTGAAATATATTGGGCTGGAATGCAGAATGGATAAGGAGTTTTAAAATATTTTGTAAAATGCATTTTTGGGGAAAAACTTGTATAAATGGATAATTTTATCCAATTATAATAAGTGATAAATTACTGTAAAAACAAAAGAGTTAAAATTAATTATATAGGGGTCAAATAGAAAACACAGAGAAATAAAAAGAAAAGTTAAAAAAAATTATATAAAAGGTCACATTATTCAATCGTTGATTTTGAAATTTGTTGTTGATGACGCTAATAAGCAATCCAACAACAGAGACGACAAAAAGATAATAATAAATCTTGTTTATAAATTATCAAATATAGGTGTTTCATCTTTAATGCCTGTTTCTTCGTCGCTAAATAATTGTATAATATTATCATAGTTATCTCCATATGCCTTTTTATCATATAGATCTAATAAATTTAGAACAGCAATTCTTTCATTGTTATCAAAAATATTTGAAGTATATGTCGGTGCTAAATGTTCAAAAAAAGCAAATTCCTCGACAAGTCTTTTATAATTCAATTTATTTTGATTAAATAATGCTATATCAGATAACCCATTAAAAAAAATGAATAATAACTCTTGAGATGATAATTGGGCTCTTAATATATTTGAATAAAATTTATCTGATGAATTAATATCGTTTTTATCAAATATAGATTTACTTATATGTATCAATTTTAATATGTGATATATATTTCTAAAATAATGCCCAAAGATATGCTGCTCTTGTTGCATGAATTTTTTGTATTCGTTATTAAAAATTTCTCTTTTATTATTTATATCTATAGATTCGGTTAATTTCTTATTAATCTTGCTTAAGAAATCGTTAATAAAATCACCATAATAATATTTTATCGCAAGTCTTCCAGTTTCGTTTTCGAAAGTATTGTTTATGTGTTCACTTTTATCATTAACTTTCATAATAGTCATTATCTTCACAGTCTGTTTAACTATATTATCATAAATTTTAAGAAGATTAAAAAATTTGTTTTCGAATGAAGTTATTTTGTTGTAATATTGATTATTTCTAATTTCCTCTTTTTGTGAATTTATTTGTTGTCTTTGTGCAATGAATGCTATGACAATCGCTATTATTCCAGAAAATGATAACAATATGCCTACAGTACCACTTAAATATTGACCAAGATAACTTTGTTTTTCACCAGCTTCACCTTTCGAAAAAGCTTCCCAATATAATTTAATTGAGAATAATATAATTAATATTATAATAGCAAAAAAAAAGGGATAAATGAATTTAAATTTGTGTTCTTTAATAAATGACGTTATATTTCTCATAAAAGTTTTCATATTAATTAATAAAATGATATTAAATTTTTATTTTTTATTAGCAATTTTATAAAGAAAATAATCCAATACAGCTTTATTTCTTAATCCTGCTTGATTGCAGATCAAATCCATTGTATACAAAAGAACTTTATATTTCAAACCCATATGTGAAGTATTAGGAAATTCAAACCCATATTCTTTTACAACATTATTAGAAACACTATTCCAAACACAATATTTTTGAGGATTTATAGTAATTAATATTTTTGTAATAATTCCTTTTCCAACATTATTTACTCTATAATCGCCTTTTATAGTTTCATAAATTCTTTTCTCTATAGGTATAGTTTCATCTGCTAAATATCTTATTAAATTAACAAATCTTATTCTTTGTCTTAATATTTTTGGTACATTAAATCCATAGGTGAAGCCTAAATCATAACCCGATATAAAAGAATCAATTTTTATATTATTAAATACAGGAAAATCAAGATATTTTCTGTATTCCTGAATGATATTTCTTCTTGATTTACAAATAGTAAAATATTCTTTCGATTTCATCCATGTTTTTAATTTATTAGCTAATTGATTACGTCTATTCATAATAAATATTGTTTCTTTGTCGCTTAATTTATCATATTTATTATTTATATTTTTTATTCTATCCCTGGCGTTTTTTAATTTATTATATTTTTTTGTATACTCTTTAATAAATTCTAATGTTAAATTTTTAGCATTAATATTTTTATTGAAATTATTATCAAACCATATCTTTATTAATTTAAGTTCTTTTTGATTAGTTATAGTATAATTAACTTCTGTATTAGTATTCAGACCACCCTCAGTAAGATTAGAAGAACCTATAATACCGCTATATTTATTTCTTTTCTTAACGATATACACTTTGGGATGAAATGAACCTTTTGTAAATACTTTTGCTTGAACAATATTTTTGTTCTGTAATTTTAAAAGTTTTTTTAATGCTTTTGGATCTGTTGGTAAATATGTCCCTACGAGGAAATTATTATTATTTTTATTTATTTTTATATTGCTTAAGCCTTTTAGAGTTAATAATGCAACAGCAATCCATGACTCATTTGCACTGCTAAAAAGATTTCGCAATTTACTGCCGGTTTTAGATAATATTAATTTCAAAGATTATTTTATGAATATATTATTTTATGAATATATTATTTTAAAATATATTTATGTAATAAAATAAATAAATATTAAATTTCATTTAGTAACATTGAGTTGCTAGAAAATTATTTCTGAATCTTTTACGCTTTCGGATTGCGTAATAATATAGTAGTTCGGCTTTTGAAATTTACAAAGAATAAATGATTAAATAAAGTGTTTTATTATACAATAATAACTAATTATTGTTAATTATGAATGATAGTAAAAAGGGGTAAACATTTTATAATATTCATAAGATGATTAAATGATTCAATTATAATGTTATACACTTAAACGATTTTGTAAAAAGGTGTTATTAAGATCCTTCATTACAGAATTAAAATTACCATCAAATGTCTGGTTCAATTCCTTGTAAGAGCCAATAAGTTTTTCATAGACTGGATTACTATAAATATCTTTAACGTCAATATTTCTTTTTAAAGCTACATTAGAAACAAATAAATCTTTGATTTTCTTTAATGTCTTTATTTGGTCATCGGAAAAATTATAAGTGTTGAGATAAGTGATGTAATTTTTTTCTATTCTTTCCTTTAAGGTTGGTATTTCCTTGATTTTCAATGCGTGAAGAATAAAGTCCCATGCAGATCCATCTTTATAATCATACATTTTTTGCAAGTTATCTTCAGTCATGAACAAATCAGGTTTATTTAACCATTCAACAAATTTCTTTAATTCGTCATCTGAAGGCTGAAAATCTATTATTTGTGCTTTTTCCTTCAATAAAGTGATGTCCGGATTATCAGTATTTATAAGTTCTTCTTCAAATTTCTTTTTTGCTTCTTCAATTGGAATATTATCTTTTATAATAATTGATTCTCCATGGATTTCGATTCTTTGAATCAAATTAGCCGGATCCGGATTATCAATTAAAAAATATTCACCAACTGGATTTTCAGGTCCTTCTCTTTTTTTCCATTCATCTCCCGTTACAATTATCTTGTTTTTTTTCAGCGTTCCATATCCATTGTCAGCCATTCGTTTACATAATCCTACAAAATCTAGAACAGTAAAGCTAAATTTACCAGTCTTTGGATTAAGTCTTGTTCCACGTCCTAACATTTGAATATATTTACCAACAGATTTTGTTAATGCAGCAAAAGAAATATATCGCACACAAGGGATATCAACTCCTGTACTCATAATATCGACAGATATTGCTATATAAGGTTTTTGGTAAGGTTTATCGAACCATGATTTTAATGTTTCATTAAGATCTGAATTTTCTGAAATAATAGGTTCAGCATAGTAAGGTTTTTCTGAGAAATTTGTTTCAAAAACTTTATTAATAGCTTTTGCTAATTCAATACAATGAGCCTGACTGACACCAAATAAAATTACTTTCTCTCCCCAATGAGTATTCTTTTTTATCTCCTCTGCAATTCGATTACAATTCTCTTCAGAAATATATTTTCTGTTAAGTTGTTCAATCTTTAATTTTTTATCTGTTAATAAATTAATTTTTTCTCTTGTATAAGGGTCTAGGACATATGAGACATCTACACCTTCTTCTTCTGCGTCTTTTATTAATTTTGATTTCAATTCAATAGGTTTATAAGGTGCTAGAAAACCTTCATCTATTCCTCTCTTTAAATCAAACTTGAAATCAGGTTCACCCGTCTCACACCCAAATAATCGATAAGTATCTAATATTGCTAAATCTTCATCCGGTATGTCTTTACCCTCTTTTGCTATTGCAATCCTGGGAGTTGCTGTTAAGCCAATTCTTGGACAAAGGAAATGGTCAAATATTAACTTACGATTTACATTAATGCTTCTGTGACATTCATCAACTATCATTAAATCGTAAAAAGTTGAGGGCAAATCACTATAAATTAATTCAAGAGTATCGATTACAACAACGTGAATACTTGCATGTTTTCTTGTTCTGAAATTTGAAGTTGTAATCCAACTTGACGTGTATTCTCTACTTATTAAAGCAAATCCTTTATCTATGGCTTGTTTTGCTAACATCCTACGATCTACAACGAATAAAACTCTTTTTGCTAATCCATGGCTTAATAGTGCTTTTACTAGAGCAACCGAATTTCTTGTTTTACCTAAACCCGTTGCCATATGTATCAACATTTTTTGTTTGCCTGCTTTATAACTTTCTATAATAGTTCTTATGCATTGAAGATGATAATATCTATCTTTGCCAATATCAGGATCAAAACCGCCTGCTATTGTCGTATCTATAGTAATTTCCCGGTTCGAATCAATTTTTTTCTTTTGTTCAATCTTTAATTTCATTTCTTCTAATGTCATAAATCCGCTTAGTGGTCTAAACTCACCAGCATCCAAACCTCTCCATGTATTATCATAAAATAAAATTTTTTCAGAACTACAGGCATAAAGATAACGCGGTTTTAAAAGTTGTGTTATTATTGTTCGAAGCTTTAATAAATCTTTATTTTCATTATCGAGATTATTTTCAATTACGGCAAGAATTTCTCCATTAAAATCTTGTAATACAATATCAGGACGAATATTTTTATAAGTTGGATACTCTCGTTTTAATTCCTCTGTTAATTCGTAAACCTGCTGGTAAAGTAAAGTATCTCCAATTTTCCAACCATATTCATTAACTAGTTTTAAAATAACAGGCAAATCAGTAGTTGAAGCTTCATTTATTTTTATCCCTTTAGAATAAAATATTTGTGTTTGAAAATTTTTCATTTTTAGTTTCTCGATTTCGCACTTAAGTTCTTCAATATATTCTTTTGTGTTCTTTACCAATCCAGTATAGAAAATACTATTGGGATATTTCTCTAATTCCAATTTGTAACGTTTAAGTGCTTCCTCAAACGATTTAATTGTATTTAATATTTCTTCTCGTTTAATCAATTATACATCATTCTAAAAATGCCTTTTGGTGTTATATTATCATAATAAGTACCAAATGTTTTTATCCATTGTTGGTAGTCCATTTCATTGTCTTTCTCTCCATAGTGTACTTCAACTTTATATAAATTTCTCATAAAATCTCTAGATGTAAAAAGTTTATTAAAAAGTTGCTTTTTTTCTTCTTCCAACAAGTCAATTTGTTCAGTTTCAAAATAGAAAACCACATCTACATCTGATGGGTCTGGTGCATAAGTTGCAAAAGAACCATCGATCCATACTTCTGCTTGTATTCCTAACTTTTTAAATTGGTCTAAAAAGTGACCAAAGTTAATTAATAATTTATTACGATGTTCATGACCGTTGTCAAATGGCTTCACAAATTCTTTTTGCAAATCCGATTCGGTAATATCTTTAAAACCATTTGTCAATATAGGTGTATATTCTATTTCTCTCATAATTAAACAGTTTCTTTTCCAATAATTGTTTCATTTTTTTCTATTTGCTCAACCCCCCAAATATCTTCTAATATTTTTTTAATTTTATTTTCCGCCTCAGTTTTAATTATCCTCAAACCATTAAATATTTGTATTTGAGCTTCTAATTCAGAAATTATTTGCTTTTGTAATATAATATCCGGCAATGGAACTCTTATTTGCTTTATAATAGCCAAGTTTAAATGAGGAACGCCTCCCCCAGAATAGTCTTGACTTCGAATTTTCTCGTAAATAGACATAATATAAAACCAAACATATTTAGGTAATGCTATTTCTTCATTAACAACAATTGCTCCACAGTTTTGAGTAATAGAAGCAGGTATTTTTAACAAAGCACTTTGCCCTCTTGTTTTTCCTTGACCATACATTGCAATTAAAATTGTATTTTCAGGATAAATTTTTAATCCGTAATCTTGAATTGCTTTGTCTGAAAGTTTTTCCGATGTTGATGAAATTTCATTCATAGCTACCTCACTTGTTAAAACCCAATTATTTTTACCTTCAAAATATTCTTTTACTTCTCTTGAAGGTGTTGAACCTGTTCCAACACTTGCAAAATCATCTATTATCAGATAATTGTAATTAATATTTGGTTTTATAAAATCGAATTCTGATATTTTCCAATTAGTTAATATCTTTTCCACACCACAAATTATTTCTTTTTGTTTTACAATTAATTCAACTAAATAATTTTGTACATCAATACTTGGCAGAGGTATTTCAAATTCTAAAAACTCATCTTGATGAAATCTTTGTTGAGCAGCACCAGTAGGATTTTTCTCAATAATCTTATTTATAAAAAATTTTGTTTGTAGTATGTAAGAAATGTAATAGATATTTTCGTTGGTTTTAAAAACTGGAAAATCAGTACTTACAATTGAATCTTTTAAACCAAATGGAATATATCCAATTGAACCAGTATGTAAACCTAGCCTTGAGTAAATTAAATATTCCGAACCATCATCAACGATTTCATTCTGTCGTTTTGTACCAATTTCTTTTCATGTGACAATTTCTCGAAGTTTTACTTCACCAGTATTAGATACAGTAAGTTGTTTATACTTTTTCTCATTATTTATATAAATAAAGTTTTGATATTCAATTAATATATCCTTCAGTTTTACAAAAGGATATTTCCGTTTAGAATTTAGAATCTCTTTAATCAAGTTCAATTCTTGGTGTTTATCTATAAGTTCATTATCAATATTATTTATATATTCTCTGGCAATGTCAGCTTCTAAGGAATTAGTTAGGTTTAATTTTAGAAGATAAGGTAAAATGTTTTCAGGCTTACTACTTTTTAATTTTTTATAAACTTCTTCTAATGTTACCTCTCCATTGGACCGTTTATGTTTCAACACTTCTTTCCAATCGGCAATTTGGCTTTCACTTATGGTACTTTTATAATTTGCAAGATTAAAAGAGTAGTTATATGCTTTGTCAATACGTTTGGCAATTTCATTCTGAATGCGATTTTCAAGCATCTGGTCAAAAACTTTTAATTCAATCGATTTATCTGATTCAGTAATTTTTTTCGTTTTAATCTTATAGTCTAAATCTTCTATTTTCTTTTCTTTATCAATTTTACCTTTCGCTTCCATATCAAATCGGGTTTCAGTACGTATTTTTTCTTTTATTCGTGGATCGAGAGTTTTTATCCATTCTGCCGGAATGCAAAATTGATTTTTTGTTTCCGGAGGCTTCTTTCCGTGTTTTACAAACTTGTGAAATAATGTTAAGCATTCTACTAATTGATTTCCTTTTTGTTCTTTGCGATTTGTTCCCATTGTATAACCATCATTACTTACTTTATAAAACCAAACCCAATCTGTTTTCCCGCCTTTTTCAAACAGTAAAATAGATGTTTTAGGACCTTGTCCGTTTTTGCTTACAAATAATCCCTGTGGCAAGGAAATTATAGCTTTGAGTTGCGCCTCATCTAAGAGCATCTTTCGTAAAGCTTTCGCACTAAATTGATCCCATGTATGAAAACCTTCTGACACTACGACTGCGCAACGTCCGCCTTGTTTAATCAATTCAAACATTAATTTGACAAATAAAATAGTCGTTTCTGATTCCTTTGCATACTCACTCCAAACATCCGGATATGCTTCCTGATCACGTTCGGCCCCAAACGGTGGATTTGCTAAAACAATTGATTTACTTTCTTTATCTATAACAGGATTAAATTTTGCAAGTGAATCACCTTGCTGAATATTATCAGGATTTAAACCTCTAATATAAAAATTTATAGCTGCCATTTTGCGAATCATTCCTAAGTATTCAATCCCAGCAACACCATTTCTATAGAATTGAATTGCTTGTGATTCCGAAGGCATCTCTATCGGATTATTTTCAAAATATTTTTCAAACCATTTTTTTAATTCAGGGTGCGATTTATCACCAGGCCATTTTTTATCGTTCAAATATCTTTGCATAACAAACTCGTAAACATCAAAAAGAAAACCACCGGTACCACACGCAGGATCGAATACAATATCATCAAAGTTAGGCTCAACAAGTGCTGTCATAAAATATCTAATATGTCCCGGAGTTCTAAATAATCCAATATCTTTTGTTCCTCCTGTCTCACTAAGTGCTGACTCTATTGCATCACCAAGTAAATCTGTTTTTAATAACCTTTCCTCTTCTATATCATTTGCTACTATACTAATAACTTCTCCAAGATTACCGCTATTTACATTATTAGTAAAATTAGAATTGCTAAACACTTCCTCAATTAAAACGAGCTGGTCTTGTACTTTTTGGGTTAAGTTACTTTCAAAAACCTGTCTGGCACTTTGTAATATCGTCGAATAAAAAGGAAAAAAATTATCATTTAATTCGGCAAGAATTTGTTCATTTGAGACTGTAGTTAAATATGAAAATAATCGGTTTATGTTATTTTCTTCTTTGCCTGTTTTTGGGTTTTTCCATTTATAGTCGTTTGAGAATAGTTTTCTTAATGGTTTAAATTCATCATCCTGCTTTAATTTAGTCTCAAATATCCTAAGCAAAAGCAATTCAATAATATATTCAACTCTCTGTACGGGAGTTCCGGCAGGTCTTAGTTTGTTATGAAGTTTCTTTAACGCATTATTTGTTTTGTTATCTGCGTAGTGTACAGTTGAACGTCCCAATATTAATTTATGATTATTTCAAAATTACAATTTAAAAACTTTCGCCGAGTTGTCTAAATAAACCGATTGTGTTTACATATTTTATATCGAAATCATTACAAACATCCGGAATTTTTATTTCATTTCGTTTTTGGGGATTGCTTATTTCCTGAGTTACGATTATTCTATTTGCTTTATCTTCAAGTGCGTATGTAACGAGCCAGGCATCGGCTTCATCTGCTTCGAGAAATTCAGAAATTGCTTTAGGAAGATAATGACCTTTTTTTGTTAAAGTCCAATTAACAACCTGTTCATAATACTTAGATAAAACCGAAGTATCTTTAAAAAAATCTTTTGGTAAATTGTTTTTGCACCATATTGTCAATTCATCATCTTTTTTTACTGTTTTATCTGTCTCATCATCTTTTTCTGATTCTTTATCACCATAAATTTCTTTTTTTACCTTATCAATACTTATTATTTTACCTTCAGCAGCAAGTTTTTTAACTTTATTCCAAAAACTTGTGACAACATCAAACGGGTAATTTAATCTATGCGCCTGAATAAAAAAATTAGTATCAACTACATAAATAGTCATTTATCAATAAAATATTTATTTATGAAAGTATTATAAGTATTTCCTTTCAAACCAGTTAACTTATAAGCATCTCTAAATAAAAGCTTATTTGTTTTAACTGCCTGATTTACGTGATAAGCAAATGTTTGGCTAAGTCTTTTTTTAGCGGTTGCGTAAAAATCGCCTCCGCTTGCTTGCTTTATTTTTTTAGTTTTGAGATTATCTATATAATCATTATAGAATTCGAAGAAAGCGGTTTTTGTAATTTTTTCTAAATCCAATGCTCGCCTTGCGATTACAATAGGGCTGACTTTGAAATGCCTAGCTAATTGTTTAATATCTTTTTTTTCATTCCAGGAACGATTAAAAGAATCTTCAGGTACTAAAAATTCAGCAGCTACTTTATCACAAAATAATTCCATAGGATGATTTGCAGGTTGCATCAGCCTAAAATCGAATCCAGCGCTATAACCAGTCCAGATATGCGCTAATTCATGAACTAAGGTAAACATTTGAGCGGCTTTACCATCAGCAGCATTAATAAACATAAATGGAGCAATATTATCTACAAGTACAAAACCTCTACAATCTTCAACTTTTATTGTACGACTATTATTATTTTCAAAAACACTATTAAAAGTAACAATAATTCTTGCCTCTTCAATTTTGTTTGTAAGATGCTCCAAAGTTTCTTCCCAATTTTGAAATTTACTTGCCCAATCACGATTCAATCCAATTGTTTTTCTTATATCGTCAGCAATTTCAAAATAATTGTTACTTTCTTTGAATTTTCCAACAAAATCAAGAGGTTCGAACTCATTATCAATTAAATAATCTTTAAGCCAATTTTGTCTTTTCTGTACAAGTAAAATTGTATCATAAATATTAATATTTACTTTAGTTGCCCGGGGATTATTAGTACGAAAAAAAGGTATTGGTAATTTTTCTTCAGGCGGTTCTTTAAGAAATAAGTAACCAAAAGGTAAATGAACTTTTTGAGAAAATTTTTCTAATTGTTTGACGGTTGGAGGTTTTCTTTCCTGAAGCCAATTTTCTATATGAGGAAATTTTATAATAAAATCCTGTAATTTAAATCCAGCCCGTTCTATAGCCCAGGTGATCATATTATTATTAATATTTACTTGTGTACGCATTTTGTATCAAATATTTATAAATAAATTACTTTAATATTGGTTCCGAAGAAATATTGATTAGGTTTCGTAATGTATAAATTTTTATCAATACAAGAAACTGATAATAATTTAGTTAATACTAAATTTCTATACAATATAAAATCTAATAGCTAATAATTATTTGAAGAATTGCATATTGATAGCATTGCAATTGACTTATTCAAATGGAAAAATTTTAATATCTAATTTTATATTTTAATGTTTTATATTGTTATTCCAAATAACTATCTGTTTTCCTCGCTTTCACGATTTCCTAAAAGTCGGGATACAGGAATGCGAAAACGTTTAGGTGGAGGGTAATTTTTTAATAAATAACTATCTGTTTTTCTTTGCGTTCCTAAATTCCGATAAATCGGGACACAAAGAACGTGGAGGACTTTGGAAACGAGCCACAAATACCGATGCATCGGTATTAAAGAAGGAAGAAACTTGAAGAGCTTTAAACGCAAAGAGCGCAAAGAAAAAGCAAAGGACGCAAAGAAGCAAGAAGATTTATATACAAACGTTCTCAAAGTGTACTTTTGGAATGAATCACGAGGCAGGAGATCCCCGACAGGAACATTCGGGGATGACAACGCTGGGAGTAAACAAAATGTATTTTAAGTTTCTTAGAAGGAAGGAAATTTTAATTTTTCATGCGTTACCAAGCCCCGACAAGTCGGGGTCAAGAACAAGGAGCGACAGGAGCTTGGTAACGAGAACAGGGGAAATTTCGTGCTCTTAATTTTTAATTTTTAATTTTTAATTTTTAATTGACATAATGTTTGTTTTAGTTACCGGCGGGGCGGGGTATATAGGTTCGCATACTGTGCGTAAGCTTATAGAAAAAAATCACGAAGTTGTTGTTCTTGATAATTTATCGAGAGGGCATATCGAGTCGGTTCCGAAAAATGTGCATTTCGAAAAAACTGATTTACTCGATTATGATTCACTTGTAAAAGCTGTTAATAAATATCCTATCGATGCTGTGATTCATTTTGCGGCTTTTGCTTATGTCGGTGAGTCGGTTGAAAATCCTGAAATGTATTATAGTAACAATGTTCAGGGAAGTTTTAATTTAATAAATGCAGTTAATAATAAAAAAATTAATAAGTTCGTTTTTTCTTCAACGTGTTCTATTTATGGAAATCCGATAAATGTTCCAATTTCCGAAAATGAGCCGTCCGCTCCTATCAATCCATACGCTAAAACAAAACTTACAATTGAACATATTCTGAATGATTATAAAGATGCATACGGTTTGAATTACGTAGCGCTTAGATATTTTAATGCGGCAGGGGATTCGGATGATGGTGAAATCGGCGAAAGTCACGACCCGGAGCCGCATTTAATACCTCTTGTTTTGTTTGCGGCACTTGGAAAAAGGGATAGTATTAAAATTTATGGTGATGATTATCCGACAAAGGATGGAACGTGTATCAGGGATTATATACATGTTTATGATTTGGCTGATGCGCACATAAGAGCACTTGAATATCTTGATAACAAAGTGGAATCAACAATAATTAATTTAGGAACAGGTGACGGATATTCCGTGAAAGAAATTATTGATGAAGCAAAAAAAGTTACAGGGATATATATTAAATCAGAAATTACGGGAAGACGTGCGGGCGACCCGGCAGTGTTGATTGCGGATAACAGGAAAGCTAAAGAAATATTGGGATGGCAGCCGGAATATAATTTGAATAAGATTATTGAGACTGCGTGGAAGTGGCACCGCTTTCAAAAATTCTAAAAAATAAAAAATAAAAAATAAAAAAGAGCGAATAACATAAAGCAGGGGATCCCCGATAAGAGCCCCGATATACAGAACATCGGGATGCAAAGAACGCACATTCGGGGATGACATTACTGAAAACAAAAAACATAAAAAGCAGGGGATCCCCGATAAGAGTCCCGATATACAGAACATCGGGATGCA